>Ga0307935_1000182_pt1 | contig 30874 bp, 22 predicted proteins | sample OrgLakmetageno92_FD_201827 | JGI IMG/M metagenome (GOLD analysis project Ga0307935, IMG submission 201827) | Saline water microbial communities from Organic Lake, Antarctica - #92 | ecosystem: Environmental > Aquatic > Non-marine Saline and Alkaline > Saline | place: Antarctica: Organic Lake...
GATGCGACCTCAGGACTTGTTGAAATCAAGGATGTTGCAGATCTCAAGCTCGACGATATTCGTCAGGGTTGGTCTGGGGTCATGTCAGGTTTGTTTGGGTAACGCTTTTGGGTGTCGGCTAGCATTCTTCTAACAATTTCCAGAGCCTGCAGGGCGTCCTCGAGTGAAGCAGGACTGGAGCTTCGATCGAGATATTCAGAAATGTTTCTGAGTTCCCGCATCCAATTCAACGGTCGCCAAGCCTCTTGGTCGACAATCGCTGAACGACTGACCAACACGAACGTGTAAGGGCTGCCCCCTTGGGGGTTTTCTAACCCTGATGCCTTCCAACGCCAGAAGCCCCTGAAGACATTTCCGCGCTGAGTCATAAGCAAGCTGAAATGAACCAAGTGGGTCTGTGAGATAAATCTGCCGAGCTGAAGCCAAATGCTGAGTCGCAGCACGTAAGTCAAGCTCTGCCTCGATAAGGCCAATCTCAACCTTCTCTAATTGCCCGGCTCTAAGTAAGTCTTCTATGTCAGCGTTCACCTCAGGAGCCGATGATCCGAATAACTGGGCGGGATTTTAGAGTCTTCACAAAACCCAATTCTTCGGCCTTCCACTCATCAGCGCTTAAGTTGTTCACATTAATCTCTTTGCCGACCTGTCTAGCTACCTGAAGGGCAATTTCGAATGCCTTGGACCGATCGAACTGACCAACCAACAACAGATCCACATCACCCGGATCAACTCCTTGCTCGCCGGAATACCTGGCCGCCCAAGACCCGAAGATATAGGCCGCGGTTAAGCCTTCAAGGTCGGCAAACTTGTCCCTGAGTATCTCCAAAGGGCCAAAGCTATAAAGGACAACCTCCGACAACGCCTGGTAGAGCGGGTGCTCTCTATTGACACTCACTAGTCGCATGTTCCCGGTTGCCCTAATCAAAAAGATTCCAGCTTCTGAAAGCCTGCGCACATCTCTTAGTGCGGTGGGTAGAGAGGTGTCTACTCGGCTAGCCAGATCGCTAACGCTGAATTCAATTCCAGGGTTAGCAAACAACACCGCGAGGATCCTCCCCTGCACATCGCTTCGAAAGATAGGCATGAGGCTGGCCGGAAGTGTTTTCATAAACTGAAAGCTAACATACGTTTATTGAAAGTAAAAGATTTTAGGAACTTCAAGCTTGACGATATTTGTCAGGATTGGTCTGGGGTTTTGGCTGAAGTGTTTGGTTAGCGCTTTTTGGGCAGTCAGTGCTCGAGATGGTGCGGATAGCTAAGCGCAGTTAACCGACGTGAGTAGCAAGGAATGCCCGGTACTCGTCAAGAACACTTGGCGCGAAGAGTGCTCGTGGCCAAGCAATGCTGGTGGTAATGCCAACGACTTGCGAGTCTTCCATAATGGGGCGGGCCATAGAGTGTGCGGCTTCGAATCGCCCAACTGTGAGCTGGTCACCAAAAATATCTCGATATGCGCGTTCTGTTTCATCCATATCGACGTTGCGATCGTACTCACCTGCCATGAGGTACCAGGGGATGTCCTTACTCGCGGCGGCCAGAAGGTCATCTGTTGCGTCAGATTGGAAGTTCAACGTGACAAATCGCCATCGCTCACGTGACATCGGATTTTCCTCAGGGGTCTCAACGCGATACTCATCGTAAGAAGCACCGCGCTGCAGGATGGCGCGAACATCGTCGCTCTCGGCGACGGATTGCTTTCTCTCTGCTGCGCTGGCCCCTTGGTAATCAAGTTCTGCTTCGAGGTTATACCGACCTTGTCGAAGCCAATTCACCGCTGTACTAACTGATACGACACCATCAATGTCGCTTCGGGCTGCGACGACCTTGGGCAGTACCCAGCCCGCCTGACTGATTCCCCAGAGCATGATCTGACTGCTAGGAACCTCAGTTTGCTGCTTTGCCCAATCGATCGCGACGCCCACTTCCACGGCACGGTCCTCAAGTGTTTGCGCGAGCCAATCGCCCGTTGAACCGCCAATACCCGGCTTGCTCCAAGACAGGGTCGCCCATCCCGAGTCAGCCGCGCCTTCAAACCATGGGTAGTAAACGCCATCTTGGGTGGCATTGGCGGGTCCGTCGCCGTGCACGATAACAACTAGCCCAGTCGGCTCGCCACCGTGAGGCGTCGTTAGAACAGCTTCTAGATGGCCACCATCGACTGGAATCATGACGGACCGTTCATCGAACCGGTAGCTATTACCGGCGACAACCACGCCACCGGCCACGACCACTAGGCCGGTCAAGACCGCAATCACAATCAACACGCGTTTCTTTCGTATCTTAATTCGCACGTTCACAACATACCCGATAGTTTGGTCGCATGACAACAATCGATGTGGGCCATGGTTTCAAAGAGTCGGAGCGCGACCAAGTGGGCGCACTTTATTGGGAGGCATTTCGGCGCAAGCTCAGGCCGGCCTTCACTAACGATGCAGTGGGGCTTACAACCATTCAGGCGGCCATTCACTCCGACCGCATGTTGGTTGCAAGAATCAAAGGAGAGATAGCCGGAGTCTGCGGGTATCACGAGCAAGGGGCAGGAGCTGCCAACCTATCCTGGGATTTACTGAGGGCACACCTTTCCCTGGCCGCGGCGATAAGGGCCGTTCTTTTCCTCAGCGTTCTTTCCAATAAGGAGCGCGAGAACGTTTTGGTGCTGGACGGGATCTGTGTTCACGGCGATAAACGCGGTCGCGGAGTCGGTACCGTTCTGCTTGACGCGGCCTTCGACCATGCACGAAGTCAAAACATGAAAGCCGTGCAGCTCTCCGTGGTGGATACAAACCCTCGCGCCGAGGCTCTCTATCGGCGCTTAGGCTTCGAAACGATCGACACCGGATCGCTCGATTTTCTCGCACCCGTCTATGGTTTCGACCGCCACACGACAATGGAACGAAAGCTAAACCAATGAACGAGCGCATTGCGCCCCGCACCGTAATCGAGGCATTCCTTCCATCATCAGGCTCGGTTGACCTAAGCACTATCTACAACGAGGCGAATGCTGTGGGCATTGGCGATCAGCCGATCCGCTTGGCGATTCGGCGTTTGATCGCCAATGGCGAAGTCGAACAACACGGCCGCGGAAGGGCTGGCACCCTTAGGCTGACCAGCCTCGGACAAGCACGCCAGACGCGCGACGGAATCGGCTTGGCCTTGGCCTTCGGGCAAGATGATGGCAGCATCCGGTGGGATGGAAAGTGGCACCTTGTCGCGATCAGTGCTCCTGAGAACCAGCGCGCTGTTCGCGACAGTCTCCGCAGGGAGCTGCACGCAGCCGGCGCGGCGGCGATCTCAACGGGCCTTTTTGCCAGCGCCCATGACCTGACAGACGTGCTCGACCCTGCTGTCAGCAGTCACCTCGTTACGGCGACCGCGACAGCATTGAATATCCGCGGTGTGGTTGAACCCGTTGAAATTGCTGAATTACTGTGGCCCTCGGCACCCATAATCGCCGCATACGACTCCATCGCCCAGGCCCTCGATAGAGACGATGCCTCGCAACCCTCAACCCTTCGTCGACTTCAGCTAGCACATGCTCTTGAAAGAGCAATTCGTTACGACCCTCTGATTCCACCCGAGGTGCGATCTGTTCCCTGGCTTCCAGCAACTTTGCGCACCGCATGGACGAAGCGATGGCTTTCCATCTCGGACGACACTAAGACCAGACCCTATGCCGAATGGCTGACTTAGAGCCGCTAACATCAGAAGGGATAACTGGGATTTCTGGAAAACTTGCAGAAGAAATGTTTGGAGTTAAGCAATGAAGGACATGAGACCAATTTTTGACGGCGAAGGTATTCTCGAGAAAACCTCCCGCGAGGGGGTTTTCAAACGGTACATCTTTGGGGCCACTCTTACCTCTTCAACAGGCAACCCGGACGACTTTATTACTGTGGACATGGGCGACTACGGATATGAATACCTGGTTGATAGCGAGGATGTCACTATCGAATCCGACGGTTCAGTCAGCTTTGAAGCTTTCGAGGCTAAGTATGTTATTCGCAAGGTGTCAGAAGCAGAGGACTTACGGAATCTTAATCCAGAATTAGAAGACAGTGAAGAGCTAACGGCAGAAGGTCAAGGTACTGAGATAAGGCAGTCTGTAGAGGCTTTGGTCGACGCCAGCATTGACCAGGTAGTAACCATTGTTTACGACGTTGAGAACCTGGGAACTTTTTTCAGAATTGATGGCAAGTGGAGACTGGGCACCCCCGAGATCGCTGCCGAGTTTGACGGCACTGACATTACAGAACTTGACTATGACAAGTCTGTGGAGCTGGTATCACGTTTCGATGACAACGAGTTGATTACCTCCAAAGACTTGGCTGACTACGAGAGAAGCGAAAAGCTCGACCAGTCGGGAAACATTACCCAGGCAACCGAGTCTGACCAGGAATTAATCGGCATTGTTGACCGATTGGATGCAAAAGCACTTAATCATGAAGCTTTAGAGAACATTCGTGAAAGTTCTGGGAATCCCGGAGAACTAGCGCCCAACCCTACCCTTGGGGTTGACGAAGAGGCCAAGAAGATTAGGTACGGCGATGTGCCTGCCACTCTTCAGCAACTTATGAAAGACATGATTGGCCGCGTTGAGGCCAAAATTGGCGATGAAGACGCGGATGTAGCTACTGCAGACTTAAAGAGATTTATGTATGGCACAGACTATTTCAACCGAAGTGAGATTTCTTCCGAGATGGCAAAGCTCTTGAGACTACTTACCTAATAACCACATCCAATCGCCTATTCGTACAATCACTACTTTTCAACCTGGGTCGCATCATCTTTAGGCGGAGTGCCTCCAGCCCTTGTGCGTATAGGTATCCCTTGGCCTGGAATATAAGGAAATAGGACATCCACCCTATGTAACTGCCCTAACTCGACTGATCTGATTAAGATTTGGATTGCTATTCATACAAAGATTATCGATGTCAATCAGGTGGATCGTTAGGTTTTTACTGAGACTAGCCTCTGACTTTTTATTCAGGCCCCCCTTCATCTCTACTTAGAGAAGAGGCCCGAACTAGAGGTCTGACGTTTTAGTAAGAGCAGTAATCGGACAGTGGGCCAAGGATTTCCCACGAGATCTAAGAGTCACACCCTCCTGCAATACTTTGTCCATGCATAAAAATGGGGATTTATGGTTTTTCAATACTCGCGATCTGATGCGAGCCGCCACTTGCGAGCACTGCACCACACTGTCGATCTTCCACGCACTTCAAGTGCCGGAGGTTGAGGGCAAACTCGCACCATACATAGAAAAACAAAAAGAGCAGCGCGCTAAAGGCGAAGACAAATCACTCCCTCAAAAATACGGCGATGCCTACGAGCTTAAGCTCACCGAAGAGCTAACGACTTCACTACCTCAGGGATCAGTCGCCAGACCCGAGAGGGATGGCGATATAGCTCAGACCCTGGAGCTCATGCTCCAAGGTGTGCCGGTCATCTATCAGGGTGGGCTTGAACATAGAGCACCCCACTCGGTGTTCAAAGGCAAGCCGGATTTCTTGGTCAAACAAGGCTGGCTTTTGGAGTTTGTTGATGGCCTACTCACCGCAAGGCTTCAACAAGAAATACCCGGCCCATCCAAATACATCGTCTGGGATGCCAAATACTCCTCCCACCCGAAACCCGAATACGCCCTCCAGGTTGCCATCTACATAGAAGCCCTAGATGCCCAAGGCCTAAAGGCCCCTAATGCTCGCCACGGCCTGATTCTTGGCAACCGAACCATGATGAGTTTTCTAGAGGGCGAAATAGTCCCCGCCACCAGAATCGCCAGAGCCGAATTAGAACAAGCAATAGCTAGGGTCTCCGACTCCTCAACAGATTCCCAACTAGAAAACTTCACCTGGCACTGTGCCGGAAACCGCGACTGCGAAATCTGTGAATACCCAGAGCTTTGCGAAGACGATCGCGAAGAAACCCAAGACCTGGTTCTAGTTGCTGGCCTAGGCAAAAACCTCAGGGGCAAACTGAATGCCGCAGGCATTCAGACCCTTAGTGCCCTTGCCCAAAGCACGCTCACCAAGGTCCCCGATGTCACAGCGGCAACCTTCGAGAAGATGCGAAAGCAAGCTGCACTGCAAATCCTGAGCGAACAAACAAAGACGCCCGAGCACGAATTACTCGAAGACCCACTACTACAGTTTCTACCCAGACCAAGTGAGGGCGATGTCTTTTTTGACATGGAGGGCTTCCCCTACTTCCCTGATGGTGGCCTCGAGTACCTCTTTGGAAACTGGACCAGAGACCTAGGCTTCACCGACTTCTGGGCAGTAGACAGGGATGAAGAAAAACAAGCGTTTATCGACTTCATGAACTGGGTGACTGAGCGAATGGACGCACACCCCGATGCCCACATCTACCACTACGCCTCTTATGAGAAAACAGCACTTCTAAAACTCTCCACCAGGCACGGTGTTATGGGCCCAGAGGTTAGAAGGCTCGGAGATGAGCGCCGGTTAGTTGACCTTTACCCAATTGTCACCAAGAGCCTTCGAGTTGGAGAATCTAAGTATTCAATCAAAAACCTTGAGCGCCACTACGAGTTCGAAAGAGAATCGGAAGTCACCAGCGCGAGCGCAAGCATAGATGAGTATGCCCAGTGGCGTGACCTAGTTGATGGCTCGCTAGATCAGACCCTGACATCAGAACAAAGAGAAGACCTAAGCATCAGAGCCGAAAAGCTCTATCAAGCACTCCACGACTACAACAAAGAAGACGTGGTTTCAACTATGAAGCTCTATGACTGGTTACTTAAAATGCCCAGTGCCACAACTCGCTTTGGTGAAGACGTCAATCCTCAAGACGAAGACTCTGAAGAAAATCCAAGTGCTTCAGCCCTGGAACTTCTAGAGCTTGAAGCAAAAACAGCCCGGTTCTTTTTGCCCCTTGCCGATTGGGAATGGGGCAAATCAGTTGAAGGGGATATCCGAGCCAAAGTATGGGAGACCTTGGCTCACTCGATCCTGTTCTACCGCCGCGAAGATGTGATGTTCTGGGCTGATTTGCAGATCCGAATGACCCAAGACGAAGAGGCTTTCGAGAAAGACCGCGAAGCCCTCTTGCTGGCTGGCGTGACTGAGCTGAGCCGCGACGAAAGAGTAAATAAAAAGGGCAACCTAGTTCACGTTGTCACCTATGAAGCCAGCTACCCGACTGAATCAATCTATAACCCAACACCAGGTGACGAACTAATTATCAGGTTCCCCATTGGCGCAGGGCTTCAACAGCGAAACTTTGGCAAGGTTATCAAGTCAGCAAACGGGCTAATCACTTTTACTAGGGACACCCAAGACTTAGACGACCTTGTCTACCAACCAGATGCCCTAATCAAATTCCAAAGATTCCTCGCAATGGCCAAACAAGAAGATCTAAATAATTTGGCGGAGCGTATCACCGAAGCTTGGGGCTCCCCGAGTAACGCAGCTCCTCAACGCAACTCCGCCATGGACCTTTTATTCAGGCGCAAACCGCGCCTTATAGGCGATGGCAAAATAACCGCACCCGACCCCACAAGCTACCTACCAGCCCTGATATCCACAGTGGAAAAAATGGACAGCACCGTCTTAGCAGTGCAGGGCCCACCGGGAAGTGGCAAGACCTACCTCGCTTCCCATCTAATAGCCCACCTATTGGCTACTGGCAAGTCAGTCGCGGTTGGCTCCAACTCACACGCAGCGGTTGAGAACGTACTCAAAGTGGCGATTGAAGCAGGAGTCAACCCAGCACAAATATTCAAAGCCAAAAAAACCAAAGACACTGCCGAGTACCCGTGGGTTACAGCCTCGAGCGCCGGCACCATCGGCAAGAAGGTGGCCAAGTCAAAGGATGCCCTGGTCCTTGGCGGCACCGCCTTTGCACTCTGTAATAAAGAGATCCGAACCAATCACTTTGACTATTTGATCATCGACGAGGCAGCCCAGTTCTCACTAGTTGATGCTCTGGCCGTTTCTGGAACAGCCCAGAACATGATTCTTTTTGGAGACCCTCAACAGCTTTCCCAAGTTATTCAGGCAACCCACCCTGGAGGCTTGGAAAACTCAGCCCTCGGTCACTACATGGGAGAACATGACATTCTTCCCAAAGACATGGGTTACTTTGTCGAAGTAACTAGGAGACTGCACTCAAATATAAATGCACCAGTCTCTTGGCTCTCTTATGAGAACAAGCTCAATTCTCACCCAGACACCGAAAATCACATCATTCAAGGCATAGCCCCTGGTCTCTATAAGGCCCCAATCAATCACACCGGTAACTCGACCAATAGCCCAGAAGAAGTAAGCAAGGTTATGGAGCTAGTTGAAAAACACATCAACGAGGTTGGCCCGGAAGAGATTTTGATTGTCGCCCCGTTCAACGCTCAGGTAAATGCCATTCGAAAAGCCCTTGATCAAGCCGGTCATGAAGAAGTCGCCGTTGGCACAGTAGATAAATTCCAAGGCCAAGAAGGCCTTGTCGTGATCTATAGCTTCGCATCAAGCTCATCCCAAGATGCCCCAAGGGGCCTTGGATTCCTATTGGAGCGCAACAGAATGAACGTTGCAATCAGTAGAGCCAAGAGCGTTTGCTACCTGGTCTACTCAACCAACCTCCCCAGAGCAGTCTTTAGCTCATTAGAAGACGTGAAAGGTATTAGCAGGCTGGCTGGGTTGCTCGAAAGAGCCATTCCCGTTCCTAGCTAATAGTCCCATTCAAAGGCTCAGCCTTTGGAAGACAATCAATCAGCTGAGCGATTGCAGCAGCTGTGGTTTCGAAGCTGGATCCTGGTAGACCTTCGGTCAGAAAGGTGTCTCTTCTAAGTTCCAGCATTATTGACTGCACTCGTACATCTTTGCCATAAAACTTCAAAGGGACATAGGTCCCAACGAAAGGAGTGTTTACCTCAATACTCCCCAGCCCAAACAGTTCTTTTGCTGCTAGGTCGACAAGAGACACAGAGGTGTGAAAATCATCAACGCCTAGACAAACAGCGGGCCGAGGTGAGTCTTTATAGAGTTCATAGGGAGAAGCAACAATCGGGTAGGAGTGAAGGTCGATTATTAGCACGTGCCCCACTGCTTCCAGCCGTTCAGCAACGAGGTCTTGAAAGGCTAAAGAGTAAGGCGTGAAATACTGCTCGACTATTGCAGAAGATTCCGATTTCGATAGATTTCGCAGAGGCTTCTGATCGTGTGTTTTTGAATAAACGACCCCCATACCAACTTTGTTCATCACCTCTGTTTCATCTGGAAAGCGTTCAGGATCAAACACCAACCTTGAGAGCGTATTCTCAAAAATCCAAGGAGCTAAGCGTGATTTTTCAAAAGCAAGTCTTGCCAGCTTGTCCGTGAGCCCATCTGTCATCACATTCAGCTCTTGCTCAAGCTCTTGGCTTGAAAGCAGGAGGCTGCTAGCGATGTGCTCGGGAATGCGAGTGCTTGCGTGTGGGACGTGAATAATCACAGGAGATAGAGGGTCTCCGGGTATTAGGTTCCAGTTCATAACTTGTTGCCTCTTTCATTACCAGTGGGCTTTCTGGCCCATCTATTTTTGTCAATTGCTTGACCTACTCATTTCCCTTTGCACCTTCGCCGATGGTCGGCAGGTTGCATGCTGAAGGCGGGAAGCCTCTTAGATCAGCCATCTTCTAGAACCGCTAGCGGTTCGAGTCAGTTGTTATTTTCAGTTGGATCTCAAGTTTCATAACCAAAGACGAAGATGTCAAGCTAGGACGTATTCTTAAGCGAATAGGGGGCATCAATGTGGAGGAAAATCCTAGTTGTCATCACGATAATCATCATCGCTCAGACTTTTGCCAACTTTGTTGAAGGCGACGTGCAAAACGCCCAGACAGGTGTGTTTCTCAGCTCAACATTTAGCCTCTGGACCGCACTGGTATTTGCGAGACGATGGCGTAAGAAACGCAAAAAGCTTGGCATCACGCCCAAAATCAAAGACGCCAAAGAATCAGGAATCCGGGTTCATCTGAGATCCCTTTGTCAAAGAGTAAAAGTTAACATCGATGCGAAGGCAGACAAGCTCAAAAGAGTCAGAAAGGCTCTCAAAAAAGCGACAGAGCGTCGCCCGCAAAACAATAAAAGCTATAAGTCTTTGAGCCCCCGCCAGGAAGCCAAGTTCGAGCCGATCATGAGTGCAGCCCGAAGGCTGAGGAAAATTGCCACCGACTTTGAAGACCCCAAGCAAGTGGTCGTTCTTCGACTCGAACCACTGAACGTTACAAGGAGCACTAAAACACAAAGCTACTGGGGTCGCGGAGGTCTGATAGTGAAGCGCGATGGAGTTCTAGTGGGGTATTCAAATGCCAACTCTCGCGAGCCAAAGCGCAAGCAGCTAGACAAAAAGTGGTCGCAGATAATCGGGGTAGTTCCTAACCGATTTGAGATTTACTACCAAGACCATTCGAGCTTCGAATTTGAGCCATTGAACCTCGAAGACTTTCTGGTCCTAACGGTATTTTGGCAAATTTTTCACGATGATCTCAATGGGAACCCTGAGGAGATCATTGACCCACGTAGTTCGATACTTGGGCAGAAGCTAAGAAAGGTCGCTGACTACATCGACGAAAACCGGGAACAGCTCCTTGCTTCGAAGGGTGCCGTCAGTTTAGATCGCTTTGACTTTTCCGCTCTGGCCCCTTCACTAAAAGAGCCCAAGGCCTTCAAGCGCCCAGTCATCGGCACCGTAATCGATGACTACAAACTGGAAAAGCAACTTGGGGCAGGCGCATTTGGCACTGTCTTTCTAGCTCGAGAAATAAATGACCCAGAAGACCATGTCGCCTTCAAGCTCATGAACCTGCCCCCGGAAAGTGGAATCAAGGTTGGAACTCCAGCTTTTTTTCACCAAGCCGAACAGTTCATAGAAGAAGGAAAAAAGAGCCTAAATTTCACCAATGTTGCCTACGTTTTGAATGCCATAGAATTCGGCACTGAGCCCTGGCCTTGGATCGCCTACCCCTTAGTAAGAGGTCAAAGCGTCGGAAGCCTTATGGATGCTGGGCGGCTTTCGGATAGCAGCTGGTGGAACTTGGCCCATGATTTATTATCGGGGCTTCGCTCAATCCACATCGAAGGGCTTGTCCACCTAGACATCAAGCCGGACAACATCATGCTATCCGAGGACAGGTTCATGATTCTTGATCTTGGAGTTGCTAGCATCCAAGGTTATGAATTCGGTAAGCCTCCAAGTGGAACCATCATATTCATGGCGCCCGAAGTCTTGGAGGCTAGGCTCACCAACAACGCCAACATCCCAATCACAGGCGCTGCCGATGTCTTCTCAGCTGGACTTACGCTGCTCTGGTGCGCAACACAGCACTATTACTTTGAGGGATTGGAATTTCAGTCGACCAAAGAGTTGGAAGTGGCAATCTACGAGCTCTTGAAGTCAGAAGGAGTCAAAGTTTTTGATCTTCCAGGTGGGAAGCAAGAACTGCTCGAAAAGATGTTGTTGCTTGACCCTAAAAAGCGACCAACTGCCAATGACCTGCTTTTTGAGATAGCGCCCTATGTTGACCTCGAGAAAAAGATTGCCCAAGTTGAAATGGCTAATGTCGAAATCTCTGAGATGGCTCTCCAGAATCTAGAGGGCGGGGAGTCTTCCAAGCTAAACAAAAAATTAAAGGGGCCATTTAAATCTTGGGTTGCTTTCGGTGCGCAGATAAGGATGATCATAGAAGAGGTTCGCCCCGCATACTTCGCCATTGAGTTTCACTTCAATAGCTCGAGAGAATTCATTTACATCCAAGCCCTTTACGCCGGAAATGGCTGGGTAATGGAGTGCATGTCGGAGCTGTTTACCGAGCAAGACTTTGCTATCAAACAGAAACAGCGACTTCTGCAGCTTGGTTGGTCGCCCCCATCGGATTCAAGTCCAAACTATGAGCGGATTGAGGGGATGCTAAACCCCAATGACATGACTACCAAGTTCGTCACTGCATTGGAACAGGCATACCAGATCAAAATTTCCGATGTATCCCACATGAAACTCAGCGCCCAGAACAAGAACGCCTACTAGGAGTCGACGATGGCAGATGAGATGAAGTGCACCAACTGCGGTGTCCTTATAGCCACTGGTGAAGAAGTTGGCCTCGTTGGCAGGACCACGAACCCCGAAGACATGCATGTTGTCTGCATGACCTGCCATGAGGCCCAGGACTATTCGAATATTCCTGGGCTAAACGCGCAAACAGTTGCTTATAAAACCGCTGCACCCATGAGGGGCGCCTTTAAGCCCTGTAAGAGCGCAGCGGAAATCCTTGAGCTAAAGAGCAAATCCTACAACACGCCGTTTTGGGTCAGGCTAGAACAGGATCTAGTCCAGATGCTCCATGAACTGGGAAACAAATTCTTGAGGTTTTCCCTCTCGAGTCGCACATTCGAAGGATATAAGTTTGTTTTTCAGTGGGAGCAGAATCAAATTATCGGTCTCACTTTTCCTGGCAGTACCTCAACAACAAAACCCCCTATGAATGTCTACCAAGTCCACAGACTGAAAGTGATGGGGCTGACTGGCCTAGGTGAAAACCCGAAGGATTGGACTTTACAGCTGTCTGGACAAGAAGCATCTTTTGAAAACGTCGTCAGAATCTTGAGCCACGTCCTTGAGTTCGGTTACATGATAGACGTATCGAGGATTGATGCAATTACTCCGATACTCGACGTCTAGCCCCAAGTCACAAGGCCAAAAATCGAACATCTCTGAAATGCCAACTGCCAGAATTAGTTGTTCCTTTTAGAAACGGCCATCCAAGTCACGAGTCTCACTTCAGAAACCGAAGCCCCCGGAAGTGGCTTAGGGTCTGGTGCGCTCACGACGCCCTCCGAATCAAGCAGTTCAATCACGGATTGGATCTTGGCCTTATCTGGCTCCTCTTTGTTTAGAACCTGCCGCATAGCATTCGATATTCGCCGGGCTGGAACCGATCTGAGTCTTGCTAGGGTCAGACTTTGCGAGTCACCACCAAGGAACTCACCGTGTTTAATAACAAGATCTGCCGCATCCGCAAATGCCGCCGGGACAGGAGCCTGAAGGTTATTTGGATCGGTTAGCTTTTGCCAAGAGATGTGAATCGAGTCTCGGGCAATTTCCCATGCATCAAATGCTCCGGAGTAAGCCTCCTCCAAAAGCTCCCTAGGCATGGACTTGGATCCGGGATCCGCCATCGTAAGGCTAAACAGTTGCTCAGTTTGAACATAAGGCTTACCGTCAGTTAGGGCGACACTCCAGTCGCCTTCCGCCTTTACATACCTAAACCAAGGGCCTGAAAGATCGGGGTCATCTCCAATTTTGACGCAGAACACGTACCCATTGCTTTTAGCTTTTGGATTAATAAAGCCGCTGCCAGCGCCATATGGAAGGTGCTTGACGCTCTCCTCAAGAACCTTGAAGTTCTCCAACTCCTTAAAGAGCCTCCTTCGAAACTCCTCACCAGAGATCGCCGTTCCACCATTTCCCTGTTCGAGCAGGTCTTCAAACTCCTTCTCTATCTTTGCTGGATCATGGAAAATGATTTGAGTAGAGGGGTCTCGTTCTGGAAGAACGTTTGCCGCTCCCACGGCGGCCTCGGCTTGAGCCAACTTCCTCTCAAGCGTTGCCTGCAAATTCAGCATCTCGTCGAGGTGCTTAGCTGGGAAAAATAGTCCCATATGGACTTCTTCGTGCTCGCTAAAAAGACGATCGACTCGGCCATGGCGCTGCACTATCTTCATTGGATTCCAGGGAAGGTCGTAGTTGATAATCTCCCCGGCCTGCTGAAGATTGACGCCTTCTGCCAACACGTCCGTAGTAACCAATAGATCAAAGAGGTCTTTACCGCTTGGCTCGCCCGCGTCGTTAATTCGACTGGCAGTCTTCGGTGCAAAGCTTTCAATAACGTGGGCTCGGCCCCCCTGGTCCACGCCGCCAGATTTACCGGACTTGTGAACCGACTTGTATGCTCCAGACTGAGGTTCAGCAACCCTGCCCGCATAATCAGCAATAGCTCCTTGAGCGCCAGCCTTAAGAAGTTTCGATACTCTCTCGTGAATGTCTATGACTGTGTCGGTGTAGGTAGAGAACACAATTACCTTGCGCCTATCCCCGCCGCTCACGCCAAATTTACTTGGGTGCCTCGCTCCTTCGGCGATAAGTTCCAACTGTGCCGCCAAAGCATCGAATTTGGGGTCGGGGAGCTCAAGAGCAGCAAGAGCTACCTTTTTTAGGTCTTTCAGTAGTTGAAGATCAGATTCCGCATCAGCCTTGAGTGCATCGATGAAATAGTCACCTACCGATCGAGCTTTCTTCTGTGCGCTTTCATCCAAGTCGGCCAAGACTTCTTCTAGGTCGTCAGTCTCTGAAGATACCCACTCCCTGAGAGCCTCCCCCTCAAGCACATAACCCAGCCCAACACCCTGAAGGAATTTCTCATGGGACCCAATAAGGGTTTCAATCGTGAAATATAAGGCTCGAGAGGAACTCTCGAGCCGCTTCAGGAGTGCACTCCGAAGAAGCCCAGCGTTTTGGATTTGGATTCTCTCAACGGCTCGAGGCCCCTTGAGATATCGGCTAGGGGTGTATCGAGCCATCATCAAGCGATGTGGGTCAGCCTTAGCAGTGTCGTAGGCGGAGAAGAGGTCCTCGCCCTCTTCAATCTTGAGCGCAGTCAGAACGCGATTCACCAGAGTTTCACCCGGGCCACCAAGGTCGTAGTCGATCCTACGAACCTTCGGCGTTGGGAACTTGATCGGCACCAGCTCGCCTTGGTTGTTTCGAATTGACTCGTTTGGATAATGCTCTTTGACAAACTTTCTGGTCCTGCGAACAGCGACCTGGTCCATAAGTTGAAACAGGTGATCAGGAGTGAGATTTTCAGGATCCATATCCTGAGCTCGCTGAATGTAACGGCGAATGCTGGGTATCTCAAGGCTCGCAAATCGCGCATCATCTCTAATGAAATATCGGATCAAAGTATCCAGGTCGGTCAGAGAGTTGTTCACAGGGGTAGCTGTCAACAAAACGACTTGCTTGGGGTACTTACCCTCGAGAATCACCCGGTCAATAGCTTTTGAGCGTTCCGCGCCGGCATTTCTAAGGTTGTGCGCCTCGTCAATAACGACCATCGCATAGTCGCGAACTTCACTAACAAACTTCGCATAACCTGGATCATCAGGTCTCATCCTGTTTCTAACTTCGTCGTAGGACATGACGTCAGTGAGGCGAAATCCGTGTTTTTGAAGGAAAGGCTGCCACATACTGGTTTTTAGTGCAGCTGGAGCGATGATAAGAACTCTTTGTCGGTTTTGATCTGTAGCCTCTTTGATGACCTCGCCGGCTAGAAAAGTTTTACCGAGTCCAACCTCATCGGCAACGATTACTCCACCGTTTTTCTCGAGCAGCCGCTTCATGCGCACCACTCCGTCTTGCTGGAAGGCCGCCAGATCAAAGCTTCCGTTGACCGGACGCTCGTCCTCAATGACGGAGCCATAAAGTTCGTAAAGCATCTTTAGAAAGATTTCCCAAGGAGAATGTTCAGACCAAATAGCCTCGTAAACTCCCGCGAGGTCATACGACTCAGACTCTGCCCAGTACTCTTCGAACCAATTAATTACGTTCTTGGTGTGCTGAGGGTCCCCTGCTGGGTAGCCAAGATTCAGTTCTGCATTGAGCTTTAATCCGGCATAAGTCATGTTGCTCGAGCCGGCTAGAACTCCAGGCATCCCATCGTCATCCGAAATGTAAGCCTTGCCATGCAAGAAGCCCTTCGTATACCTGCGGACCTCGACCTTGGCATTTCCCTCGGGGTCTACGCTTCTAATCCATGCCACAAGACGTTCCGCTTCAGCCAAAGCCTCCCGCGTGAAGCCAGTCAGGTCTCTTTCACGAAGCTGCCACGCCTCGTGACTCGCGGTCGCTTCTTGGACCTTCTTGACGGCACCCTTGTCGCCAAGAACGCTTGACTGCACAATGGACTGCTCTGGCTCTGCACCCAGCAGAAGGCGGACTCTTGGAGCTCTCTCTAGCTCATCCGCTAGTAGGTGAAACCCTCCGGGGTTTATGTATGCGGTGGCAATCGCGATGTCTGGGGTCTCTTTATATTTTTCTCGGAGAATTTTAAACATTCGATTCACTTCAGAAGCCACGGATTGACCCTTAGCTGCATTGTTGGTTGCGAAAAACGGAAGCATCATTCTCCATCCTTGAGGTCAGTCGAGATTAACTCAAAGTGCGAAAGAGCTTCGGCCAAGGCATGTTCGTGGTCCCAGCCTCTATGAAAAGTCTTAAAAATGTGCGTTATGTCTTTAGCCGAAAGACCATAAGCAGTCGCAGCTAGCGCCTCTAGCTCAGCTACTAGTTGACTTCTCTCCATTGGGGAACCCACAGAATTCACCGGTACTCCGACATTCGAAGCCCACGCTGCATATCGCTCGTCTACCGCCGCCAATAAACCAGCAATGTGGCTTATTCTCTCAAAAACTGGGCCATCGCGAAGGTCTGGGATAGGGAAAGCACTGAATAGATGAAAGTTGAGAGCGGTTTCAATGAACTTACGCGCATACCAATCGAAAACCCGAGTTGATAAGATGCCCAAAATATAGGCCTCTGCTTTTTCCTTGCCGATGGGGAAAAGCAGGTAGGGGGCAATGTTGGTTAACACTGACCCTGGAGGAATTAATGCCGCAATCACAGTCCTGGAGTTGGTTGGATTAGTAACCGCTCTTATGGCAATTCTTGGACGACCCATCGGGAGCTCGCCACCGAGATCTTTTTCCCAATCCATCCCAAAAAAAGCCGAGCTTGAAAGTGTTAGCTGCCGCCCGACTCTTTGCTCCAGTTCGGGAAGTGCGATTTCCGGATTGGCCCAAGCAAAGACCTCTCCGGTCTCAGGTTCCCAAACATTGAATGACTTGCCCGAAAGAACCTTTAGGCGATCCGTGCCCTCTCCATGGTCAAAGAACTTTCGGTCGTTCGTTGCGTCAAACTCACGAACGGGACGAATTAATCCGTTTTGAAATTCATCTAGATTCGAATTGGCTCTCATTTTCACCATGGTTTCTGCTGTAGCTTGGTCCTTTATTCCTGGGACTGAAGAGGACTTGGTGAATTTGAGAAGCAAGTCCTTCGTCATCATGACGCCCTCGTTGGGCCGAACTGCCAAAAAGTCCTCCAAAGAGTGGATTGGACCCTTTAGAAGGATGTCCGATTCCAGACCTCGTTCATAAGTCATAAGCGCTATCGCGTACTGAGGATGAATGTTAAAAACCCATTGCATGCTATTCACCAAATAGGTCAGTTCAATTAGGCTCCCCTGCTTCTGGAGCTCTCTCCGCCAACCCTGCATCCCAGCAGCCGAGAATGTTGTCTTTGGAAGCACTAGAGCAATCCGACTGCCAATTTTTCTAGTGAGGGCAAGAGCCACCCAACCGAAGGCCTTATAAAGATCCGCGTCACCAGCGCCCAGGTTGAACCTCTCTTGCAACAGCCGCCTGTAGATTGCCATCTGGCTAATAGTACGTTCTAGCTCTTCGGCAAGGTCAGGCCGCGAGTCGGCCATTTTCTTGATTTCGATTTCACGTTTCTGAGTTGGCATCGATAACAGCCCTGGCATTTTTGAGGCCCAGAAGCGAGTGCTGTCCGCCACCAGCTCCTCCCAGGGCGGATTGCCCAAAACGACATCAAAGCCAGGATTCTCCCGCAAGAAAACCTCTGGAAAGAGATATGGCATATGGGCTGGATTCGTGGTGTCTATGAAATCGGTAATGGCTTCGCTCTGTGATTCGGCAAGAAGTTCATCACTTGAAAAAATAGCCCCGATTCGAGAAACCTTTGCCCTATTTGCGACCGCTAGGTCGAAAAAAGACTTGGCAAGAAGCGCCTTTTCTCGCGCGCGAGCAGCAGTCATGGCCGCATCGCGAGCCTGGCCCTTATTTGCCTCATCGGCATCTGCGAGGTCAATCAGCAAGAGCCTTGCCTCCTCTAGGCTGCTGTTCACAACCGGCATCAAGAAGTCATCACCAGATGGCTTTTTGCCAAAGAATGCATTGAATCCCTCCTCAACAGACCCAATCCCGGTCAGGCTATTTGCGCAAACTAGACCATGTTCCAAGCTTGACATTGGCAGACCAGGGACAAAGGTGTGGATCCAAATGGCGAGTCTTGAGAGCTCGACCGCAAGGGGGTTGATGTCAAGGCCATAGATGCAACGTCTGGCGATTTGTCGCCTGAGAAGGCTCGATCTTTCTATTTCCGCATAGGCAGCCTCGTCGTCACCCAAGGCATGTTTTGCGGCATTTTCAAGCCGCATTAGTTCGGCTTCAACGCGATCGATGCGGTTACCCTCTTGTATCAAGAACGAGCGCATTACGGCTTCAATCTTGTCGATGGCAGCTACAAGGAAGTGAGCGGAACCCATTGCCAAGTCCGCCACTCGGAAATCGAAGAAGTCTCCGTAGGCCCCCGATTGATCACCAGCATCAAGCTTTATCTTCACTTTTGCTAGGTGCGCCTTGAGGGCTGGCTCTACTGATCTTTCTATTAGGTGATCAACAACAAATGAGGGCGTGTAGTAGGAGCCGGTGGCTTTGCGCTCTCCTGATGCCGAGTGGAAGTAAACCTCGTTCGAAGAAGCAAGTACGGTCTCGCCATCCTTAGCGGGAACCCAAGCTCCTTTTTTGTCGACTGTGAGGTCTTGCTCGGCGACAGACAAGCTGCTCTCCAAAAGCCCCTCGTAAATTGTCCCGAACTCGCGAACGCTCAAGGATCGAAAGTCAACCTTCCCAGCCACATCATCTTCGGTCAGCTCGTCGATTAGGAGGGCTTTTAGGGCTGGTTTCATTACTCGGTCCGGAATGCTCAAGCTGCGGATCAGATGACCGGATGGATGAAGCTCTGGGTCTATGCCGAAAAGGCCTCCGTTATAGGCGGGGATCTGCATGTCGGTGCTGCCCTGATCGATTGCATCCCAGACTTGCATCAGGTCATACCAAAGAGAACTAGAGTCTCCGACGTCCAAGGCTTCATTCGATTTTAGAAAGTCATCGGCCCAACTCTTCATGCTGTTCTTGTCGAAGCGCTCGTTACGCCCGGCCGGCAGTAAGCCCCTGTCTTCGGCGTAGGCCTGGAAAAGCATTCTGAACAAGACCCTCAGGGTCAACTCATAGGAAAGCTGCAGGCCTGCGGAGTCGAGTTCATGACCCTTGGCTCTTAGTTGGTTTGCTATTTCCTTTGATAAAACGGGGACTATGGATTCATAAACTCTCTCTCGCAAGCGGATACCGAGCTCGGAGGCAAACTTATGACTGTTCTTCAGGAACTCATCTACGGTGCCATCCTCTGCCAGCGAGTCTGCCGAGAAAATCAAGGGAAATAGAGCCGCTTTATTCTCATCAAGAGTCAGCAGGTCAACCTCGAAGTAAGTCTCAACTTGGCTTTTCTGTCCAACTCCAACGCCGTCTTTAGCCGGATACAGTCTGATTTGGGAATCACGAATAGCAATTAGCCAAGGAGCGCCTTCCTCCGTTGCCATACCCAGGCCCCACTCGACAGGTGTGGCCTGAAATCTTGGGCTGCTTGAGTCAAAGCTCTCGTTGTGGTCCAAGAGAACGGCAACCACTCTTTTGTCTTGTTCTTTTGCCTTCAAAACTAGGGTCTTTGAAGGACTGCTGGTCACCTCAAAGCCCAGACCCTCAATTAGAGCAATGTGGCGAAGGTTTTTAAGAATCTTTGCCGACTCAATCGCTTCTGCCCACTTTGGATGAGATTCAGTGCTGGTGCGCAAATAGTGACTAGCAAATAGGCCATTATTGTGGAACCCTGACATATCCGTGGAGGCATGAGCCCTCCTTAGGGCTACAGCTCTCCTATAAGCGAGTACCCCAGTTGGTTCCACTAAGACGGCGTTAAGATAGTCCTCAGCAACGGCTGCCGACAGCTCCAACATCTCCGCTTTTGGATCCGGGCCAAAAATAAACGCCGATTCGTCGTGGGTTACCACGACCATTAGTTTTATTTGAAGGCGGCCTTTTCGGTCCAAAAACAAAGCCTTGAGCTCCGCCCGTCGAGGTTTAGAGCCGGCTGATGCAACGGCGACCTGCATCGCATCTCCTGCTCCACCTTGTCCGAAGAATACTGATGTCACTTGAAAATCGGGCAGAGGGGAATTCAGCACCCAATCAATCTCGCTTGAACCAATTAACCGCATTAAAGCCCCCTAATGTTCAACTTCGTCGAGCCTACCTGCAGGCACGGACATCATCATGCTTAATCTCTTCCGGGCGATCTTTACAAGTCGCCCACCCTAGTGAGTCGATGTGGCTAGCAAAAAGATCAGATTTATTGCTTTTTCGCTTACCTAGAGGAGTTTGTTGCCACAAGAGGAAATTATTTCTTCAGCACTTTAATCTTCGAATCTAAGGATGCATTCCGCACCACTGCCGTCGATGGGCTGATGAGACTTAACTCGGTTTTCGTACTTGTCAAAGCAATCCGAGGTCAAATATCGCAATTCACTTTGAATTATTGTCGGTACTGCTGATTACTATCTAGGTGAAAGTGATAGCTTAAACACCTGGAGGAATAATGGGAAAAGATATACTTCTTCGAAATGTCGACCCTGAGGTACTTGCATGGCTCAATTCTCAGACAAGTCTTGGGCGATCACAAAACGAACTTCTTCAATTAGCCGTCGCTGTTGGTGTAGAAAAATTAGATCGCGATCAAAGGGCGGTTACTTTACCTCCGGGAAAATTTGATTTCATCGACCTGTTTGCAGGGATTGGTGGGTTCAATTTGGGCATGAAGGCAAACGGAGGGCGATGTGTTTTCACCTCCGAGTGGGATAAATATGCCGCAAAGACATACTCCGCGTGGCACACGACCCATTCAGTTGAAACTTCGGACATTCGTGAGCTTGACATCAAAACCGCCATACCTGAACACGACGTTCTATTAGCTGGGTTTCCATGTCAGCCATTCTCCATAGCTGGAGTTAGTAAGAAAAATTCACTGGGCAGGGCCCATGGCTTTGACGATGCGAAGCAAGGGAACCTGTTCTTCGCCATCGCCGAAATCGCAAGAATCAAAAAACCTCCCGTCATGATTCTTGAAAACGTCAAAAATTTAAAGGGGCACGATAAAGGAAACACATGGAGTGTAATTTCAGAAACTTTGGATCAACTCGGATATGAGGTGAGGCATGAGATTATTGACGCTCGGCATTGGGTGCCGCAGCATCGAGAACGGATATTCATAGTTTGTTTTTTGCGATCAAGATTTTTGACTTCCGAAATTGAGGACTTCCGGTTCCCTAAGAGACCCGATCAGTCCCCTAAGTTAAAAACAATTCTTGAATCTGCGGAACCGGATCCGAAATACATGCTTACAGATGGGCTGTGGCTATACCTTCAGGAGTATGCCAAGAAGCACAAAGAAAAAGGAAATGGGTTCGGCTTCCAACTGGTCGGCCCGGAGGATGTCTCTAGGACGATGTCAGCACGATACTACAAAGACGGTTCAGAAATCTTGATCGATCAACCTGGGTGGCGCAACCCTAGAAGGCTGACACCTGCGGAAGCCGCGCGTCTTATGGGCTTCAACAAAAGATTTGCAAAACTAAATGGCCACAAGAGTGGCTTTCCCCAAGTGGTCTCGGACATGCAGGCCTACAAGCAATTTGGAAACTCGGTCTCTCCACTAGTGGTTGAGGCACTTGGGAAACAAGTGCTGGAAGTCTTGGAGGCTAGAAGTCAGAGACTAGCTAGATCTACCTCTTCAAACCCCTCGTAGAGAGGAGCGAGTCGACCGGGGAGGTTGGATGTCATCGAGCCATTGATTCTCCATTGAGTTCGAGACTTGGTTTTTCCATTATTTAAGCTGTCCCCTGGGTCCAAGAAAACCTCCCCCTTTGACACCATCTCAAGAAACATTGTGACGGTCGTGCCTTCACCAACCAATGCTCTTGGTCCAAAAGTTACGCGCTCCTGCCCTTTCAGCCCAATTTTAGTTGACTGAACATAGACGGCTGCAGAATGCTTCTTCACCCAACTGGCAGCTAGTTTTTGAAGACTCCAGCCAGCGAGTATCAAGTCAGATTTCTCTTCACGAAGAACTACAGACATATCCTCACCGGTTATTGGAAGATTGGACACCCCGTCCCAGCCAAGAACTTCCAGCACTGCACCAGTTTTGTTGTTGACTTTGCCGGATTTGTGCAGTCCGTTAAAGACGACCTTTCCTGCCCCAAGCTCTGCTGGGTGGCCGTATTTCAGCAAGTACTCCTTGACGCCTAAATCAAAACGCAAGCCAAAATCCGGCTCAGTTGTTATGAGAGAAGTTCGAGTGGATCCCACAGCCTTTATTTCGAATCCAAGTTTGTCCGGGCCAGGCTTTGAATTACGTGGAATACCGAGAAGGGCCTCAAGGGTCCAGCCCGCGGATTGAGATTGCCACGCACATTCCTCGGGCTCGCCACCGGCATCTTTCAGAATGAGAGGCTTGTGGTGCTTCCCGCCCAATCTCCCTATCTCCTTTAGGAGTGAATCCCTATCCAGCTGCATAGGACTGTTGTCGACTGGAAGAAATAAGCAGGTGCTGGCCATTTCCCAAGGCAAAAGATCAGACAGTTGTGCAAAGGCTTTTGGGCTCGTAACACTAGTGATCACAGTTCCAAACACTTTTTCACCCGCAATGCCAAACACTAAAGCTCGAGTGCCGAAGGCACCCTGTTCGGACCCGCTAAGGCAGTCAGGTGCCCGAGGTGAGCCCCTCAGAAAACCGGAAAAACGGACTTCTGGGTATTGCGGATACTCGATTATCGATGCATGAGGCGCCTTGGATTGCGAACCATCCGATTGCACCCAAGTGAAATCCATTCTTAAGGCAAAGATTGGTGCGCCATAGGTACTAAGGCTCTTTGTTTCACTGGAACTCGCACCCCTCACCGAAAGGTGACCAGGGAAGAGCTGAGTCAACGGAGCAGTGGTTGCCAAATATATTTGATGCTTTGAATCATCTTGTTTTGAAAGGATCTTTACTGCCATAGTCCTGCAGCCAAGCCTCATAAAAGCAACCCTTAAGCTCTCAAGGCTTTCGAACTCCAGAAAATTCTTGACCATGTGCGGCTCGCCTTCTATTTAGAAAGTTGAGACTACCGATTTGCGGCTTTGCCAAAACCCTCGCTTTTGCAGTTAGGTCTTCCACTGATTTAAGCTCACTTGAACTTGTCAAATTCCCTTGGCAGGAGGTCCAGGATTTGGGGCACGCTCATGCTTTTATGGTCGACTGTGAGTCTTATTTGATTCAAAAAAGCCGCAAGTCGCCTTGGACTACCCGGGCCAGCGCCTCCGCTACCAAGTTTGTTTAGCCCTGTGCTGGAGTTGAAATAAAGCGCGGTCGCTAATTGTGCGCCTATAGACCCGGCAATGCTTCTTGTAGCCAAAATCTGCTCCACAACCTCCCCGGGAACTCCAATTGGTTGACAGAGAATGGACATCGCGGAATCAGGATCCTTGTGATGGGCCTGATACGTTCCAAATGCACTTGAGAGCAAATGACGGTATGCGCTTCTAGAGCCCTCTGTGTAATACCAACGCGATTTGGCCCCGACTTTTCCTCCCGAGGCTGAAATTGCCTCGGACATAAGTCTTGCGGCCAGCCAATTCCAAAAAAGAGGGCTCGAAGATTTGATTTCGTGAGCACCCCCAGGGCCTAAGTATGGCCAAAGCGACCTAGCTAAATCAATTCTCCGCACCGGTATCGGAGTCTCGAGCATAGACACAAAAGTGTCTGTGAGTTCAATATCTGACGCGAGTTTGGCTGCAGCCGATGGAATGGCCCCCTTATCCAGCTCAAAGAGTTTCGAGAATTCCTCGTTGCCCTCCGGAGTAAACACCCTTAGGTCTGTAATCATTCGTCAACCCCCTTCATTACGCCCAGCAGATACTCGACTGTCTTCCTGCTCGCTTGAAACTCGAGAGAAACGTCACGGGCCTGCTTCATTAATTCCTCGATATCTAAATCATCTGAGTCTTCAATTTCCAGCCCATACGAGACCAATAACTCTTGCCAGCGTTCCATCCCTCTTCCGAGCTCACCCCTTGAGGTTAAGAGCTCGAGGGCGACTTGGTAGACAATAGGGCCTATCACAAGCACCTTGAATAGGGGCGACAGCCTCAGGTGGCTGGACCAAAGTCCGCCATCGTTAGATACGTTCAAAATCACGTCCCCGCCCACAAAGCTCAATTCCCATGGAGCCTTGAGGTCATTCACCGGCTGCACGACTAGGAGGGATTTGGCAGATGACTCACCAGTCGAAGAAAAGCTAACGGTCACTGACTCTGCTCGGATAACCGGGATATTGGAAGAATCTCTAATTACGGCAATGAACCTAAGTCTTGCGACGGTACGCACAAATTCTGAACCGAGTTCAATCGAGATTCGACCGGTGTCTAGGTCGGGCTCGGAAAGACTAAACCGTTTCTCTACTCGATCGTTGGAAACGTCGACGAATAGGGAGCTCTCTGAAGGTAGCTTCAGGTCACTCAGGTCCCAAGTGATGTCAATGGTTGGCGAGGAATTCTGTGAATCTAAAACTGCATCAAACATTTGGTGCGTAATTCTGCTGCGGCCGGTCGAATTTAGAGATCTAGTTGCCACGTTAAGCCTTTTCATTCGGTGGATCTTGGATGACGGACTTCACTTCAATATCCCTATATTCCTTGAAGCCGGCAATCTCTAAGAGCCATGAGTCCGCCGCAATAACTTGAAAGCTAATTTCTTGACCCGCATATTTTTGGACTTTTAAGCCCTTGGAATTGATTCGAATTGACTTCTTATCACCAAGTTCGAAATCTAGAGCACTCCATTTGGAAAAGGCGTTCCCGCGAGCCACAGAATGAGCCAGTGTGAGGGTGATGGTCGAACCTTGAGGCGTTTTGGCGCTTCCTCCTCGAGCGGAAAGGACTCCGCCCGCGACCGAAAAGGTCAGTTGGGGTTGAGCCGGGTTTCTAGCAGGAGGATTGGGCTTTACAGCCACGCCTTGAGTATCTTTGCTCGATTCTTCCGGACGCTCCGTGAGCGCGAACCAGTCGGAGAAATATTCGGTGTCCGAAACGCCATCATCGAATTTTGTCAACTCATCGACTATTCGGCTTGGGAGCATTCTCACAACTCTTATGATCCGGCTCGCTTTGGCTTGGGCTTGGGCGCTGTGGCCAAAATAGTCTTTAAACCTTTTAGTGTCATCCCTCCAATCCTCGTGCGCTGGGCCTTCAGAGGCACCAAGCAGATTGGCAAGGGGGCCTTGATCCATCATTACAACAACCAAAAAGTCGCGGACTTTTACGGCGCGAGTACCAGGAACCAAAATCCCCTCTCGTGAGTAAATGATCGGGTTAACCCCTTCCGCCTTCACCACCAGCACTTCAAAGGAGTCCGACTCGGTCCCCGGAGAATGGGCCTTTGGGACATCCAGAGTCACTTCGAAAACTGCCACGCCCTTGCTCTCGAGAGACTCTGAGGCCGAAGAAACAAGTTCTTCACTGAGCTCCATTCTTGATGGAGGAGTAACTTCATCTGGAACAGAAAATTTGAGATGTGGGTCCTCGAGTTTCACCGCCTTCACAAACGAACTAATTGCCATGCGTACTTGGTAAGTGTTTAGGTCCCTATTCGCTCCTTCAGTCAGATTTTGAAGACCGTCTATAACCTGTGAGATATTCTTGCTGTTTAAAACCAGAACTGTACCTGCTTCATCCTCAAATTCACACTCCAATTCTTGGGCAAGAATAGAAAGAAAATACTGGCGGATAACAGCGTCGCGAAATTGAGGTATTCCTAACTCTTTCCGAATGTAAGGGATTACCACTGACAAGCCATTTTGGTCTTCGGACCGAGAGATGGACCACTGTTTGGCAAAACGGTTCGCGATTGCGCCTGCTAGTGGCAGAGGCACACCACTTTCGCTTTCAGCTTCCGCGAACCAGCCATCGGGTTGAAAAAAAGTCTCGCCAAGCTCGTGAAACTTTAGAATCGACTGACCGATCAAAATATTAGTTTTTCCGCACGGTGCCTTGGATTTCGGTCTCACCGAATAACTGAAGAAGGTTTTAAGTTGAGACAGCATTGGAAATACAACCTTTCCGACACCCCACTTACCTTTTTTACCATCGTCCTTGCTTCCTTCCCCCTCGTAATGAGCAAAGAACGAGTAGCTGTGATCTTCTTTGAGACTCCCTTCAGGAACTTGGTCTATTCGTGTGTCACCCCAAAGGCCGGTCGTATTAAAATCCTCATAAACAAGGTATCGACATGAATTTTTTATTTGGCCAGCCTGACCTAAGACTTTTTCGGTGTGAGGTTCAAGACCATTGAAAGAATCGGAAATAACATCGGCGTCTGTCTGAAGACCAATCTTGATTCTTATCCGAACCGGTGCATCACTCGCGCCAGAGGCGTCCAAGCTATTTTGAATCGCTTCTCGGATGAGGGACGAAGCATCCGTAAGAAGTTCAGTGTCCGTGAAAAACGCGTCCCCTAGGGGATTTCGTAGCTTCTGTCCTGCCGCATTTTTAAAAACCCAAGCCATTTTCTAAATCCCCCCGGTTGAAATCACAAATCCGAAAAATTACATGCTGAAATCAAGCTATCACGACCCAGGAAGGTGGCCGCCAAACCACGTGTCTTTATGAGCCCGAGTAATCTTTTTTGCTACCCCTTCGGTAACCGAGTTAAAGATGTCCCCGTAATCAGTTATTGAGACCCGATCATTTTGAACGAGGTGCTTCGAGAGCACTTCAATAATTTCACGAACGGAATCGACACTGCTGCTTGTTAGGAGCTTCCCAGACTCTAAGTGTCTTACATCGCTCCCTGTAAATTCGTAGTCCCTTGGAACAACAAATCCCCGAACCTCGTGCTCATCACCATCTGGTTCTGGGCCAAACCATCCAACCATTCTGGCGATGCCCTTTACGTAGGCCATGGAGGCACCGTCTGGATCAACCCAAACCTCGCCTCCGCGGGGGAAGTAGCGGAGCCAGGTAGTAATCGTTTGCTCTTTTAGTTCACCCAATTCAATTGAAACCGACAATCCGTCTTCGTATAGATCTTCGGTAGCACGATCCAAGGTGAGTTTCCTCTGAGGCTTTTCCCCTTGCCACTTGCTGCCCAATGGAGGACGCTTATCCAGCTCTTTTTTTGTTTCGTTGTACACGTCCGTCACATCGGACGGCACATCTGGAATGGCTACTGGGGGATTCAGTTCTACTGGCTTCTCAAATGTGCCATCTAAGATCTTTTTGATGCGCGTCTTGAGGGCTCTTGCCCAATCCGCTACCCCCAAACCTGAACTTGAGGCAATTGAGTCAAACAAAGTAGCTATTTGGAGTAAAGACTGCAGATCGGGCTTGAGTTGTCCGTGGTGGAAGTTGTTCAGTCTTGTCCTAAGCCCAATCGCTGCAGTAGTCCATGCATTATTCATGTTTGGTATCAAGTGCCAAATCTGAGAATCATCTTGCACAGCTTCATTAATTATGAAGCGCATGTCCTCCGGGTTTTTGTAGGTGAAGGGGTCTCCAATTGATTTGCGATAGTGGCGCACATCTTCGAACCACTCTTTTTGGCCAAGAGCGCCGAACTGATTATTTAGAAATTCGCAAAATTCCGCGGCAGCAGCGCGCTCGACTGCACTAATAATTCCTAGAATTGTGACTTCGTTATCGTCAAATGGAAGCGCAAAGGCTCTCATGCCGCATCCAAACCAAAGTCAAGAATGACTGCCTGCGCCCGAGTTACTGCATACGCAATAGCAATGGCCTCTAGGTTTCCGGGCTCGACTGTCATCGCTAGCTGGTTGCGCTTATTGTTTGACTCTTCGTCAATTGCTTCTCTCGACCCAAACTTTATTGCACCTAGCCCCATCATTAATTCTCGAAAGCCGTGGCCCAAAATACTGTCCAGCTCATCTTCGCTAGCACCTTGAAGAGTGAAGTAGCCCTTGGTGGCGCTGTACTTCAGCACTCGAAGGGGCACTAGCCATTTTTCGTCTCTAGAGATGATTAGCGAAATACCACCTCTGCCTTTCAGCTCATTATGTTTTTGCAATCCGCCCAATAGGTCTATGGGCCTCACTTCGGGGGCAGCAGCCTCCCAAACATATAGGCCAACGATCAAGTTGAGCTCATCAGAACTCGTAATGCGGAACGTCCTGAGCTGTGAAACCTGTTCGGCAGTTCCCTTCCTTTGGGAAGTTGGTTTCCCAAGAGCAGCTACGGTGCCCGGTATGAATTCAACCTCGCACCGGCCGACGGAAATACTTAGGTTTTCAGTCAACATTCTCCTCGCTTCCCTAAACGATTACAAAGACTTTGCTGGGCTTGAAAGTTACCAAACCTATCGGAAATTCGCAGTTTTTAATCATTTTTCCCATCCTAGGCCGTGCGCACAATGCCAACGGAGTCGGAGTCGTTCAATTTTGACAACACCATTAAAGTCCAGAGCTTGTAACAATTCGGTTCAACTCCGCTGGCACCGTAAACAACGGATAGACATAGAACTCGATAAGCGATGTGGGCAACTCCCACCTCGCGTCATTGATGTCTTGAGCAAGAGACGATCCCTGCCAATCCTCCCCCTGAATGAGATCCCCATCTTCATCCTCTGTGTGGTCTTCCCAGCCACTCCATCGATAAGCGACTGGAGCGGGACTAACGTCTTCAGCGACCAGGAGCTCTTGTAGCGCAATTCTTTCGCCACTTATGTGGTGGTTGAGGTCCAGGAGCTGTGTGTAGCCAGTGAAGTGGAAGTACTTGTCAGTCAGATCGATCCGGGTATCACCCTGCATGTGATGCTTGAATCTGCCAAGAGCATCCAAGTCCGAGAACTGCACGGTCACTAGGTGGCCACTACTGACCTCCTCGAACTGTGGCTCAATGAAGGCATTCACTATCGTTCCATTGATATCTAAAAGCATCTCTCAACTCTCCAATTTGACTCGTCAGTGTTTTTGTTTAGTCGCGTTTGGACCACCCTCAGTGGGGTGGGTCCAAACGGCATCTCAGTTAGGTGCGCCAGGCCTTCTAAGCCCCTGGCAGTTCCCTAAATTTCTGGGCCATTGTGGGATTACCTTTCGTCAGAGTCTTCACCGACACTTCCTGCAACTTATTGGTGAGTATTCGTAAGTTGTTCTCAGACCCCTTGAGGTTAGCCTTGGCTTTTTCTAGGATTGCAATTGCTTTGTCAATCTCTTTTATCGAATCCTCAAACTTGCGAGAAGCCAGATCGTAGTTCTTTCCAAAGCTGACCTTGACATCTTCCAGGTCCTTTTCGAAGTTGGTGACGTCGATGTTCTGAGCCTTCACCAAAGCTAGTTCGCTCTTGTACTGGAGAGAATTCAATCCCGCGTTTTTGAGGAGCGAAATCATGGGTATGAAGAATTGCGGGCGGACCACATACATTTTTGGGTACAGGTGAGAATAGTCAACTATGCCGCCGTTGTAGAGCTCACTGTCTTCCTCGAGCAATGAAACCAAGACTGCATATTCGCAACCTTTTTCATTGCGGTCCTTGTCGAGCTCTTTCAAGAAATCAATGTTCTTTTTCTTGGTGGCTGTTGTGTCGTTTTCGTTCTTCATCTCGAACATGATTGAGACAATTTCGTTCTTGTCATCATCCAAGTCGCGGAAGATGTAGTCACCCTTGCTGCCGGTTTTGGAATCGTTATCCTTCTCAAAGTAAGCCTTCGGGAAAGAGGTCGAACGAATCATGTTGAATGAGTTCTCGCAGTGCAGCTCGAGGGTTTCACCCACCATCTTGGTTGAGAGCTTTGCCTTTAGTTCCCTCAGTCGCTCGATCGCATCATCGCGGTCTTTGATCTGGGTTTGGTACTTGTCTTCAAGTGCTTTTTCAGAAAGCTGCTTCTCGAGCTCTGCATGCTTCAGGTTGCTCTTTAGCTCGTCACGCTCTTTCTCGACTGCGCCAACAGCTTCTTTGACTGCGAGTTTCTGAGCGATTTCAACTGCGCCTAGATCCGCTTTTAGCTTGGCAAGCTCCGCATCTTTCTTTGACGCTTCACCCTGGAGCTGTTGGGTTAGCTTTGCTTCTGCCAAAGCAATCTCGGTCTTCTTCGACTGGTCCGCTAGCTCTAAGCGTTCGTGAAGAGTCTTTTCAAAATCTTCGTCTCTAACCTGCTTGAGTATGTCGGCATACCCTGCCTCATCCATGGTGAAGCTCTCACCGCACTTCGGGCACTTTATCTGATTCATTAGTTGCTTCCTTTCGATTGGTTAGCTGGATTTGTTTCTCTGCTTAATTCGTCTTCTGTATTCAACATTGCCGACCAAACATCGTGCAAAGCGTGGGTGTATTCATAGCCCCTGGTTTTAGCAACCTGATTCTTGAAGTTTGAATATTCAATCTGGCTTGCCTGGTCGGCCAGCCACTCAATAAAGAGGGATGGCTCGACCAGGACACGGTAGGGGTAATCACCAAAGGGGGAAGTGATTACCTCTACGCCAGTTGCCTTAGCAAGTGGCTCAAGGGATAGGCGATCCCTTGAGCGGACAGTATAAACATCTGGGCGGTCAGTCTTTCTGACGGCGCTGACAAAACCGGAGCTAGTGAATATCCACATCGCTGGTGTCCTTATCTCTTAGAAACTGCTCGAATGACCTGTTACACAGAGCGTTTTCAGAACGCATCTGGCGGATTAGTTCAATGGCCTCGAAAGAGCGGTAGCCCTCTCGCATTAGTACCAAAGCAGTTACTAGCCCCGATCGGTTCCAGCCTGCTTGGCAGCGAATCAAGACTCGCTTGCCGGCTTGCCAATCCGCGTGAGCGGACTGGACAACCTGATCAAGGTCGTGAGCATCGATGTCCACCTTGTCGTGGTCAAAGAATC
>Ga0307935_1000183_pt1 | contig 30867 bp, 41 predicted proteins | sample OrgLakmetageno92_FD_201827 | JGI IMG/M metagenome (GOLD analysis project Ga0307935, IMG submission 201827) | Saline water microbial communities from Organic Lake, Antarctica - #92 | ecosystem: Environmental > Aquatic > Non-marine Saline and Alkaline > Saline | place: Antarctica: Organic Lake...
ACCAGCCCGGCCAAACGGAATGCCAGGCTATGGATTGTGGTCGCGTTGCCGCCGGGGGCAATCCCGGCGCGACTGGCAAGCTCTTGTGAAGCGGCCTTTGTAAACGACACCAGGCCGATTCTATGGGACGATACGCCCTGTTCGACGCACTGGGCCATGGTGTCGATGATGGTGGTACTCTTGCCGGTCCCTGGGGGGCCGAAAAAACTATAAGCCAGGGTCATAGCTGCACACCTTCCGGGTAAAGTGGGGTAACCGGCTCGAAATCCTCGGGGGCCGTCTTCCCACACTTCTTGCACTCCATAGCGGGGATGACCCCAGCGTGGAAGTTGTGGTCGTCGTATCCACTAGCTTCCTCAACATGGCCGCAGTGCTCGCACACATACAACGCATAAAAATCGCGCCGGTTTTGGCTCAAAATCTTGGAAATTCTCATCTCTGTAACCTCTCTCAACTCTATAGAAAAACGGGCCCGCAGGCCCGTATCTGTTGCTTACAATTCGGGTTCGTCACCCGCTGTGTCGCCGTCATCCCCCTCAAAGGAGTAGTCTGCCTTGGCACCACCAGACGAAATTGAGTCGTATGTTTTCTCAGCTGCCAAGAAGACTGCCTCGCTCACGAACCCGTTGTTCTTCACATCAACGTTGAAGTAGTCCTGATTTTTGTCGTTTTGGGCCGCAACACCAGCATAGTTGTACATGCGGCTGAATCGAGGGCCGCCATTGATCCGTACGAGAGAATTCCACTGCTTGGACTTCTTCATCTTGGATTTGGCCATCGATACTACGACCTCCTCAGTCTCGCCGTCGTCACGGACCAACAGGCAAAAGTGCTGATGGGTCTCAATAGCTTCCCACTCATCCACATCTTCCTGGGTTTGACGCTCGCGCTCTGCTTCGGCTAAGGTAGCGTGGGCCCCGGCGAAACCTCCGCCCAACTCCTGGTCACGCCAGAGTAGCCATTCTTTCTTGAAGAGCACCGGTACCAGGTTCACCGACTCGCCATACAGTTCGCGGGTCAGGTTGTTGTACAGCATGCCTTCTTCACAACCAGCAATGGATGCAGGGTCGTTTTTCTTCCGGCATTTGGACAGGGCCTGGACCAGTTCCAGGCGTGGGATTACCAGGTCTTCAGCCTGGACGTTCTCAGAACCGCGATCGTCGTCCATCTTCCCCTGGAGGAACAGTGGCAACTGGTCTTTGCTCGCCGTGGCTACTTGCTTCGCTTTCTTTGGTGCTACCATTTCGATATTCCTATCTTTGTCAAGTTGTCGGCTGTTGAGCAGCCAATCTTTAGGACTTAGTCAGATTAGCCCGCGTAAACGGCGCTAATTCAAACAGTTCGTCCGGCACTTCTTCCCCCTTCTGCAAACGCTTCCGGAGGGAAGCCTTGAGGGTGGAGGCATTGACGGTATCGGTGATCAAGTCACCCATGTCGTTTTCCTCCAGCCATGTGTATACGCCTTCCTTATTCAGGATCTTCACCCGGAGGTCATCGGTCAATCCCAGCCGACCATAGCCCTTCACATTCATCGAGCTAGTACCCAGGGTTTCCAGACGATCGGGGATGCACTGTACCCGCAACCAATCGAAAGATTTGCCAAACTCCTTCTTGATGAAGTCAGCTGTCTCATGAAGTTCCTTCAACTCCTGGAACATCTGGGCCATATCAGCCGGTGACGCCTCATCACCCATGATCGCCTGGAGTTGACCAGGGTTAACCGGCACATTGGAAGTAAGGAGTTCCTTCATCCGCTTGAACTCCTGCAACCAAACCGCGACATTGCCCGTAGTGCTAGGCTCCACGATTTCTTCGCCGGTATCCTTATCGTATGGTACTTGTCCGTGCTTCATATCTCTTCCTCTCTTAGAATTGAACAGCTTTATAGGTCCTTGAGAACCCGTCCCAACGCAGCAAGTACAGCGTTGGGCTTGCATCGCCAGCCACCGAAATGGCTCGCAACATTGCGCGATGGAAGGCATACCCGATGGTGATCGGATTGCCAGTCATCAAAAGATAGTCTACCTTGGGGTTGAAACTAGCCAGAGCATAGACAATGTCAGCTAAGATGCCTTTGTTGTTGAGTGATCCGGATACAGATGAGAACTCCTGATTCGTGATAAACCGAATATCGCCAAAGCGCTCTGCATCGGTGTAATCCAGACCAGGGTTCTCCTGTACTACGAATACCTTACTGGCTTGCATATTGACTCTCTCCTCTATCGAACGTTTATTGTACCATGAACGGGGATGGGTGGCAATATTACAGAAATTCGTCCACCTTGGCTCCGGACCGCAGCCGATCACGTATGTAGTCGGCCACGTCTTTCTTATCCCGCAACGCCCGCATGATCGTCCGTTCCACCTTGGTTTTGGCCACTATGTCGATGTACGTTACGTGTTCATTCTGGCCGATGCGGTGGTTCCTGGCCTCGGATTGTAGACGGTCGCGCAGTTTGAAAGAGTTAGACATGTAGATGCTGTAAACGGCCTCGTTGAATGTGAGACCTGTGCCACCAACGCTGGTCATCAACACTTTAAACTTGGCGCTGTCCCTGGTTTTGAAGTCGGTAACGGCGAGCTTCCTCTCCTCCCTGGTCATACCGCCATGGTACTCCACAACGGCGTCGTGACCATACCGTCGGCGCAATGCGTCGGCGACGTCCTCGATCTCCATTCTATACTTGCACCAGATCAGCGTTTTACCGCGTACTTCCTGGACAACAGACATCAGTTCCTGGATTTTGGGGTTCTTATCCGGGGCGACTACCCTGGCCTTTACCCTTCTCTTCAGGATCTCCTCGCCATCCAGGGAATGGTAGTGCTCGGCATAGCCAACGTGGCCACAACACACCTGCTGAACGGCAGTATAGACGGCGAGCACTCCCTCGGTGACGACCTCGATGTCAGCACCCTCCCCCGACAGTGTGGTTTCACCCTCCTTCTGGATCTCTCGGATTACCCGGTCCTGTTCTTTGGTAAGGCTCACATACCGGGGGGCCATGTAGATTTTTTCGGGGATGTCAGCCACCTCAGCCAGGGTAGCCTGGAAAACGTGCGGGCTGATCAGTTCCATCAGTTCGTCCATATTCTGGAATCCTATGGTCTGCTTATTCTCAAATCCGCCCCTTATCGTGTATCGGTTCTTGTAAGAGTAGTAGTCGCCAAACCCCAGGATCTCAGTATCCAGGTACTCGAATTGGCCGAACAGGTCCAGGGGATTGCCGTCCGTTTCCGTACCAGTAGCGATTAACTTGGCCTTGGCAGCAATAGACAGACGGTGTACATTCTCCCAGCGATTCGTGGTGTGATTCTGGATGTAGTGGGATTCATCGATCGCGGTCAGGTAGCCCTGGTTGCGCTCATCGGACACAAAATCCAAAAGCAGTTCGTACGCCTTGCCTTTGGCGAATCCCTGCTGTAGGGACTCTATCCCGCAGATTAGAATCTTTGGACCCTCTGATTCCTTGGCTACGAACCTTTGCACCTCCCTATATGCCCGAGTATCCTTGGTCTCAACTACACCTACCTCAAGGTCCGCCAGCGGGCAGTGTGCACCAATCTCTTCGACCCAGTTGTCGCGAATCGCCACAGGGCAGAAGATTACGAGGCTCCGGATGCCCTGACTCATGACCTTGGCAGAAAACCAGTCGATCACCATCTTGGACTTGCCAGTACCCATTTCACAAAAGAGGGCCGGATTGGGGATGCCCCATATAGCGTTTAGGCCCTTTAGCTGGACTGGCCTGGGCGTAGTCTTGAACGGGTACCAGGCAGGAAAATGCTCTGTACTGCGCTTAATCCGCATATCCAGAGAATTCTGGCACAACTGCCGGGCCTCGTCGGTGAGAACCGCCTGATTCCTCTCCTCCAGCTGCAGGATGTAGTCCACATTCCTGGCTACAGCAGGGGCCGCCCAATTTTTCAGCCGCTTATTGAACCGGCGGTTTGGCATGGGCATCACTAGGTGGTTGTCCGAGACATTGCACACCACAGAAAACCGGTTAGCTCTTTTCGACTTCTTTGCATCAACATGTATCACAGGTCGGGCTCCAATTCTGGTTCATCGATATCGATCTCGTCATCTCCGGAGAGAGGCACTGCCCACACCGGCACTACAGTTCCAGCGGTGCGAACTCTCATATGGTCGATCCCGGACGCCCTCAGGGCCATCCATAGGTTCGGGCCTTTTAACTCTTCGGATTTCGTCTTCTTCAGGAAGTCCACGAAATCGGCGGCCCTGAAATACACATATCGGACGCCATTCTTGGCCTGGACAACCGGGGCCCCATGTAGCAGATCTTCCCGGTCCTTGTGGTCCTCGCCTGTACTCGACAGGTCGGCTTTACGCACGAACTCCTGCAGTTTGTATCGGATGATGCCTGAGGTGGATGCTTCTTCGGGGGCCTCCACCAATTCAGCGGCGGTCATCAACTTGTGTAACTCGCCCTGCCACCGGTCGTTTTTCATCGGCGGTATCAGCTTGGTCAGGCTGTCGGCCACGGATTCACGCACCTTCCTATAGTCCATGATCTCGATGGTGGACAGCACGATTTCTTTGCCATCCACCGCAATGCCCCACCTGACAGGGTCGGTCATGTACTTTTTCAGGGGCCCGAACTCCGGGTACGATCCCATCTCCAGTTCGCCCTTTTCCTCGGGCGTGATGCCGTACTTTCGAGTCACACATATGCTGGATTTGCACAATGAGCGGCAGGGTTCCTCCTTACACTTATACCTATACTCGCGGCGACCAGCACTGGTAATGGTCTTTTTGGCTTCGGAGTGGGTTAGCGGCTTGTCAAACGTGCGGGCATTTAAGTCAAAAGCCTTATCACGCCAAGTTTCGGGAAACGCCTTTTTCAGGTAGACTGAGTAATTGTACAGGGCCTCATTCCGGTAACCGGAAGGTACACCATTGGCGATCATCGACTGTATACAGGGAGGTGCCTCGGCATGGCTCGTTTCGGATCTTTCCAATAGGGCGGCGGCAGAAACTCGCCTGTTCTCAGCTGTGTCTAGGAAGTGTTCGAACTCGATCCTCCTGCCACCTTCAAAAGAGTAACGCTTCTGCTCTGCATTGTCCGCATCGAAATAGCACAGGTTAATCCAGTTACCCCACTGCCTGCCTTCACCCGGAATGTCGGGCAGATGTTCCTGCTTTGGGAAAATCTCGCACCCGGAGTGGCCCAATTCTTCAGACCATCGCGACATCGTAGAGCGCACCACTTTAGCGGGCAGCGGTTCCGACCCGAATAGGTAAAGGTGGGCACCGCCAGATTTGGAGCGGCACACCGTTAGGGGCAGGTCTTTCTCTCTTACTCTCTCTTCCAGGGCTACCAGGTCTATATCTGGAAGGTCGTCGTGTGCATCCAGGTCGAGGGCGGCGAACCAACATGTGGTGTCGTCACGAATCGGCACAATCCCGAGTCCGACCTTGCCATCCAGGTGATCCTGGAAATTCTTGATGTCGTACTTTTTGCTCTTCACAGTTCTAGCTGGCGACTTCTTCCCTTCGATATACTCGCCATAGGACCGCGTATTGCCACGAAACAGATTCCCGAATCGGGCGGCTAGCTCAACGTCAACCATTACTACCTCTCTCTCTCTAGTATTAGAATCAGGAAAACAGTCTGGAGTAGACAGACAACCGGACTAGAGCCATGGTACCATGCTGTAGCCCCTCCTGGAATGCCGGTTTGGGGTTCTGTGATAGGTTGTTGTGATAGCCTATCACGCTTTGGATATAGAACCTATCACGCTCTGTGCCGCTTTCCAGGCTGTTCAGAAGGTGTTGTGATAGTTGTGATAGGTTCTCAGCCCTCGAACTATCTGTCCGACGAGGACACACACCGGACCTAATAAAAAACTACAACGGCCATTTATCGGTGCTGACGGCCCTGGCCCAGATCCTGATTTCGGTGATCAGTTCCATGATGACCATGTCCTGGATGGCCTGGCGATTGGAGGCGATGCCGTAACGGGCAGACAAAAAGGTGATGAAGGACGACTCCATCGCCATGCGCCTGGTTTTTTTAGCCGGGCTCGGAGCGGCCAGGCTGCAGATCAGTTCTGAGGAAAGTTCGCATTCGCTGAGTTCTGGCATCTGTAGATCTCTCTATTCTATAGGTGTGGGGGGTGGCTATGTCTGTGGGGGGTCGGCAACCCGATACCGCTTCCTGGGCACCGGGGATGCCGTTCTGGCTATCGGAGGCGTTCTTATAGCTGCTGCTCTAGCCAGCCTACTCGCGTGGCAGCACGTGGGCGCATTTTCGAGTTCATCGCAGCGGATTGTGTTCTATGAACTCGGGCAATAACCTCCTCTTCTCTATTTTTGCCGCGACGGTCAACAAACGCCGGAGTAGTGAGAGTCGATTTAAAACCTCTGCCCGTTTCGAACAGCCTATAAGTCACGCCCGTTACTGTGGTGATCGTCTCGATTAGATTCATGTCTCTATCTCTCTATTTGTGAATCGACTAGAGGACTATTGTACCATGCCCCCATCCAGCGGGCAATGCCGGACCTGTTACTGTGTGTTACAGGTCCGTGCCTTCAAGTGTAGCGATCCACATCCCCACCAGGCCGCCCCATTGGCGGGCGTTGCCGTCCTTAGCAAACACACCTGAATGGCGGGATGCCTGGTGCTCCCACTGTGCGCCGGTAGTGCACAAGTTTTGCACGTGGTCTTGGTCAGCAGTAAAGCCATATCGCCCAGCCGCACCCCAGCCGTGTGGTGTCAAACCGCCCAGCGACGTTAAGCGGGACCATATGCGGCCCAGCAGTACGGCCCAGTCTTTCGGGTTGTACAGGTTAAGAACCGGCATGTACGACGGCCACTGGGTGTCCCTGCGCATAGCCGCGTTGATAGTCACCACACCCGCCACCTTGTGAGGATAACGGCGCGCCACCTCCCAGCAGATCAGGGCCCCATTGCTATGGCCTATCAACACCGACCCTGGGGTCAGGGCCTGGCCGATGTCGCGCACGGTTTGCGCATTACGGCATCGTAGACCCAAAAGCAAAACGTGCCCATAGTCATGCTCGACTATGGGCGGGGGTAGATAAGGCTTCAGCCGGTCGATAGTGTTCCGTCCACCGTCCCACACGTTGAAGCCGTGAACCAGGCGTATGGTCATCTGGCCGCTGCTTCAATCCATTTGAGGGTGTCGAGCAGCACCACTCGTTCGTCAGGGTCCAGCGCCCCCGCACTTATAGCCGTTTCGAGCCTGCCCTTGGCGTTGGCGAGTATGGTGATGAGCGCCTGCTTGTCAAGCGGGTCCATACCATCCAGTCGCGCAAGCGCCCCCTCGTACAGTGCGGCGACGGTAACGGACTCACCGGCCTCGATGTACTGGCGGGCGTCAGCCACGGCATCCAGGACGCGGGCACGGCGCTCGCCGCTGCCGTCCACGAACTGCTGGGTGGCTTTGCCTAGCAGGTAGTTGACTCCAAGCGCTTCGGTAGTTCCAGCGTCCGGCAGAATTGAACACCCGGTGAGGGCGATAGCGAAAATCAGCGTTGCAAATAGCCTTTTCATGGTTGCACTTCTGTCAGGATAATAAGTTGCGTCGGTTCATACTGCAGTCAATCTGGGTTCATAGACTCTCCTTCTTCATAAACTCGGCTAACTGGGCAATGGCGGCTTGAATGCCAGTCCATTCGCCGTCCACTTGCCCCCAGGTTGCTACATACAGCAAATTGGCGTTTACCCGAACGTCCAAATGGAAACCTGGACGCGGCTCCCACTGAGGGTAAAACCCCACACCACTAAACCCACAATCCCGAGATAGTCTGTAAAACCGGTTGGCGTCCTCCTGCGTTTTAATACCCCACGGCAGCGTATCAACGGCGCGTACCTCGCCCCACTTGTCCACGTTGTGCTGGCTGGTATTGTCCTCACCCTTGTGCCGTCCTACCGCCCCGCGTACTGGGCTGATGGCGATAGGCATCCCCCAGCGGTGTCGTAGTTCGTCCAGGTTGACCATTAGGGCAGGATTTAGCTGGTCGTACCAGCCGCTAAACTCATGTTCCTTGAAATACTTCATGTTACGGCCTCGATTAGGGCAAGTTCCCCAGCTGTAAGTCCCGGAACAGCTACGCCTTGGTATGTTTCCGTCGTTGTGCGGTACATCAAATGAATTCTCTCGGTGTCATTAAACGTTGCATATGTATGGATGAAGTAAGCAGGCACACTTCGTACCACGTAATCTGCGTAGTTTGTCAGCTTCGTGGGGAAGTCCCCGGGTGTATAAGTCCGTTTTGCTTCTGTGACTTCAATAAATACGGGGTCTAGTTGCTGATGTACGACAGGAGTGCTGAATGACGCATAACAATAAGGTGCCCCAACGAGAAGACGTGCAGCAATGTGGCGAGTCGCTGAACTATACCGACCCACCACAGCCCCGAAAATCCCGGAAGTGTTTTCAAAGGGATCTTTTGTAACGCCGCCCCCCACGGTCCAACGCACCTTCGTTTCGTCTGTACTGCTGAAGGGTACGCGCCCGGCATAAACCCGGTCTGGAAGTTCAACGACTTCAACCGGCAGCGTATAATCCGTATCCCAGGCGACACCCCTAACACCGTTAAGCTGCTCTCTGTTGGATAGGGTGTCGTCAGAAGCAGTAAGCTCGATCCTCGCAATAAATGTCGATGTACGCGGCCCTGGGGTGTTGTCTGATTCAGGGGAGCAAAGTCCACCAATCTCTTCAGTGACAGATTTGAACCCGCTATACCTTTGGAACGAGTCATAGGATTCGATTGGCCCTTCAGATTCTGCAAGAATGTAGGCGGAGTTCTCGAACCGGGTCCAAGTTGCTGTGGAGACAACCGGGGCATTGCGCTTTCTTACTACGGCGATAAAGGGCGGGCGCTCATAGGCGTACTGATCTGTCCGTTCGTCCGACGGGATAAACCTCTCAAAGATTGGTTGTATAGATCGTTTTCTAATCTGGTATGGATTGATTTTTACATTCGGCCCCCAAGCCACGACGGTTCCGAGGGCGTAACCATAGCTAAATACGTCGCTTTGTAGGACAAGATTTTGCCCAACCGGAATTGTCGCCGGGGGCAGAACCCTGTCATCTTGATCGGGATCACCACCAACATACTCTTGGTCGATGTAGTAGTATGGTCGCCCGTTGGTTCGGGCTTCAACCGCCTCAGTACCTGTCTCCCACTGACACACAAAATCCCCAGTCCATAGGTAGTAGTCGTACAAGTTAGCTGGGGAATCTTTCGCATAAATGTTAGGGTCAACGAGCACCCGCCCGGCGACAGGTTCCACCCCAAGGTTCAGGGTATTGGCCGGGGCTAATAGTGTTTCCCCCGCCGCAAGGTTTGGCGAGTACACGACAACCGAACCGCCACTCATATCGCATGCAAACATTTCCCCGAATGCCCGGTTTGCATCTTGTAAGGTTCTCTGGACTCGAAGCGCCGTGATGCCTGTGCTGTTATCAAAGTCACAAAAAACACCGATGGCATAAGGGCGTCCAAGGCCAGGGAGCGCCACTAAAACGTCCGTGATAGCGGTGTAGTTTACAATGTTCTGGAATGCCCCTTCGAAAATTGGCATCAGCCCGCCAGCCCCGACTTGTACATCAGCCCCAGGCCCGCCAGCGCTGTGCTAGCAGTTGCGATCATCAGTGAAATACCCCACTTCACTATTCGCCAACCGCCGTTAGCCGTAGCCTGGGCAGCCTTTACTTCACCCACAGCGACCAGTACGGCCTCGTGGTCGCTGTGGATCTGTTCCTGTACCCCTTTCATATCCGCCCGTAGGTTAGCCAGGACTTCGGTTGTGGCACTGATGCGCTCGTACGCCTGGGCGCTGTAGCGATACAGTTCACGGATGTCCTGTTCGTGGCCGTGCAGCTTCATCCACAGGGGATCAAGCGAACCACGACGGCTGTGGAAATCTTTGTCGTCGTTGCTCTGGGCCATGCTGAAACCTTATTAGAGTGCGCGGATTCTGTATTCCAGTACCGGGTCCGGGCTTGCTACTGTGGGCACCTCGAAGCCGTTATCCAAAAAGTTGACGATAGTGAGATAGGGCGAACCGCTATGCGCTGCATAGACATAGTCCGCGTCGGCGAATATGTCCCACCCCCTCGCTGCCAAAATAGGCGTCCCAGCTACAACCGTAAAGTCAGAGCGGTTTAGGATGGTGAGGAAGGGCGTAACGTCGTGCACTACATAAACATAATCTGCGTCGGCGAATATGCCCTGCCCCCTCTCTGCCAAAGTAGGCGTCCCAGCTACAACCGTAAAGTCTGAGCGGTTTAGGATGGTGAGATAGGGAGAGCCGTTGTGCGCTACATAAACATAGTCAGCGTCGGCGAATATGCCATCCCCAACGCCCGCCAAAGTAGGCGTCCCACTTACAACAGTAAAGTCAGAGCGGTTTAGGATAGTAAAGGAGGGCGAATCGCGGTGCACTATATAAACATAGTCAGCGTCGGCGAATATGCCCTGCCCATCGCCCGCCAATGTAGGTGTTCCACTTACAACGGTAAAGTCAGAGCGGTTTAGGATGGTGAGGAAGGGCGTAACGTCGTGCACTACATAAACATAATCTGCGTCGGCGAATACGCCATTCCCAATGCCCGCCAAAGTAGGGGTTCCAGCCACCTCAGTAAAGTCAGAGCGGTTTAGGATGGTGAGATAGGGCGTAACGTCGTGCACTACATAAACATAATCCGCGTCGGCGAATATGCCTCTCCCGGTGCCCGCCAAAGTAGGGGTTCCAGCCACCTCAGTAAAGTCTGAGCGGTTTAGGATGGTGAGATAGGGTGAACTGAAATGCACTGCATAGACATAGTCTGCGTCGGCAAATACGCCATTCCCAACGCCCGCCAATGTAGGTGTTCCAGCGACCTCAGTATAAGAGGGCGGTAACGCCGTCATAAGTGGGGCGAGGTCCGGGTAAGTGGCAGTACTGTAAGCCGTCCCATCCAGCAGGACATAATCGCCTAGTGGCACACCCGTTGCGAATAAAGCTGTCTGCCCGATAACAGATCCGGCGCTGGCCAGACTGGCTTGATCAGGGCCGACCAACTGCTGTGGCAGGGGTACCACGTCGCCGCCGTTGGTAACGGTTATGTCGTACGACCCAAATAGGACATAGAAAGCAAACACCCCATTGGAATCAGTTGTTAGTGGCTGCGACAGGGGTGCGCCACCAGCGTCCTCGATAGTAGCAGGAGAGCCGTCCAGTTCATCAACCGTCACACTGGCCCCGGAGATGGCTGTGCCCGCTGCGTTGCGTACTGTTTTCCTATAGAAACCTTTCGTAGCCATGCTGCTTCTCCTGTCCCGTTACACCGGGGGGTTATCAAAGTTAAGGGTCAATGTTTGATTAGCGGTATTAACGAACACGACTTGAATCATGCGGTCAATAGTAACCGTATTCGGAGCCGTTCCGACCTCTACCTGTTCAACCACCCGCGACTGCTCGGTGTATACATTATCACCAAGCAGCCCGGACTCACCAAGCAGATCATCCAGTGGCACGTCCGCGCGACTACCATCAGGACGTGTGGTTCTTAAGCGGAACGAACACGGCACTAGGCAACCTCAGACAGCAAATCTTCGCGGGTTATCTCAACTGCGTTGCCGGAAGGAATGTTGACCGTAGCTTCTGCAATACGCGTACCCAGGCTGCCAATGAGCGCCACTGTTGTAACGTCAAACGACACTTCACCACTTGTAAAGGTAGCCGTACTTGTAACTGTCACCTCGTTGTTGGCGAGAGCGTAGGACCCGGTGATGGCCTTGGCCACTGTGCCACCCAACCCATCTTCAATCTGTAGTGTCGCAAATTCCTCAGTAGTCAAACCAAGCCATAGCTCGGCGGTCAGTTCCAGGCCCGCATCCAGGATGGCGTTTCTGACACGATCCCGGTTTCCTGTGGCGAGATAAAGAACGTTAATGTACCCTGCCCATCCTGCTAATTTCATGCCGTACCCCTTTAACCTAGTGAAATGTCGTTGTCTACCGATGTTCCTGCGCCACCTGGCACACCAACGTCGTCATCTGCTGTGGTGCCACCGACCGGAACGCCAACGTCATCATCAATGGTGGTGCCATTAGAATCTATAATCTCAAAGTTTACACTCTGGGCCCACCCTGTGTCTACTGCGACGTTGGATAAGATATTTGTTACGACTGTTTGCTGCCACCCTTGCGAGTCGGTAATCCCTATGTCGTTGTTGATGTTAGTGGTTACTGTTTGCTGCCACCCTTGCGAGTCGGTAATCCCTATGTCGTTGTTGATGTTAGTGGTTACTGTTTGCTGCCACCCTTGCGAGTCTGCGACAAATACATCGTTATCCAGACTAGTGAATACTGATTGCCTCCAGCCCTGCGCTTCAGCCGTGCGATTGACCTGCTTAACTGTTGTGATCTGCTGCCAGGCACTATATTCAGTCGAGACGTATGAGCCACCAAAAACCCCAAAGATCCCGGTGGATTGTCCCAGTGCTTGCGCCGGGTGGGCTACTTTACGCTCCAGCCGCTCAAGTCTGCGCCCGATCTCGTATGCCGGGTCCAAAGTGCTTCGGCTGCGCTTGGCTCCGGCCTGTACCTGGGCCCCTTCGATCACTTCACTAGGGCTCGTCAGGGTGATGGACACTGACAGATCGCTGCCATCGGTCGTGCGTGTGACGTCCGTGATGTACAGTGCTGCGCTAAGCGGGGGGTCGTCCAGGGTTACGGTAACGACCATGTCCGGCCTCCAGCCGACTCCCAAGACGCTTAAGGTTAGGTCAGCAGCCGGTGTGGCCCGATAGCCCAGCATCGTATCCAGGAATTGGGTGGCAGCCGCGATAGTCATGCCGCCGTTATCGCCTAGGGGTGGAGCGTCCCGTCTGCCGTACTTGATGACCGATATCTCGTCCAGGCGCTCGACCCAGACCAGGCGACGAGTTTCGAGGTCAATTGTCAGTGGGCCCCGCAGATCGTCCGAGGCTGTGACGCTCTTGTTAAGGGTGACTATGCCTTCTTGCTCGACCGAGTTGACCTCAAGGCCCTCGTCTCTCCACTTAGACTGTTGAATACGCGGAATGCCGACAACTTCAACGCCCCGGATCAGATCAGGGTTGAATAGGAAGCCATCCACACAATCGCCAGCAACGAAGGTGTTGCCTATAGCCAGGGTGCTGTACTGCCAAGCTTGCATGCGATACACATTGAAGACGCCCTGAAGGCTGACCTTCAAATCGATGGTATCACGCTCGATGCGTTTGTCAGACTGGGTTATGTCCGGGCCGATGTTTGTCAACGGGTCAAAGAAATAGAGCGTAGTACCTATCAGGGACCAGGCCCACCCGGTCAGCAGACAAATCTCTTCCATCAATTCGTACAAGCTGCCAAATTCGCTGCTGTATTCCTCGATGCGCGTGGTATTAACATCGATCCCGGACAGGGACAGGGAATCGAAATCGCTGTTGCTTCCAGCGTGACGCTGCCATGCCTCCAGGACCACCGTGCTGGCCTCTTCTTTGCGCCATAAGTCGAGGAATCGGGTATTTATAGCGCTCTGTTCTAGAGACCTGCACTGGAGGCGCTTAAAGCTATAGTCGCTGGTACGCTTCTCGTTGACATCCACTACAGTTGAGTACCAGGTCTCGACGTCATCGCCGACGGCCTGCAAAACGACGACCTCAGCACCGACCACAGAAGCGTCATACGCTGCCGCCTGGCCTTCGATTTCCAGCTGCTCAACCACGAAATCGATCGATGTCACCCGCTGGCTGGACGACATCTTTATAGATAAGTCATGAACCCGCACCAGCCGATTGTCGACTACAACTTGCTGAGAGAATTCACTGAGGACTGGCATTAAAACGCCCCGGTCATGTCGAGCCCTGATCTGCGCATGCGATCCAACATATCTTTGTCGTCACGAATCACGGCGTGGCGCATATCGACCACTGTTTGGCCTCCGCCAGACCCGGCTGCCCGGCCTCCGCCAGCGCCGTTCATGTTGACCTCTGGGTTAACCTGGGAGGGCAGCCCAGCTAGTTCACTGTTGACTCCCTTGACCAGGTTCTGTGTGTCTCGTACAGCGCCATCGGTCATGTTGTTGAATTCGTCCAGGACGCCATTTACCATGTCCGGCACAATGCTGTTGCCTACCACTGCGTTATACATGGACTTGATGCTGTCAACGACGTTTTGCGCCATGTTCTTCACATAGTTAACGACGTTCATGAACATGTTTTTAACAGCTTGAACCGCCATGTTGGCCATATTTGAAAACCAATCCAGCACCGCGGTGACCATGCCCTTAACGGCGGTCACTACCATGGCGGGCATTTCCTGGAACCACCCGATGATCTGTAGTATTTTTTCTTGCAAGAACTGGGACCCGTCCGCCCACAGCTGTTTGATGGATTCCCAAAGTGAGGCCATCAGTTCTTTGGTCTTGCGCCAGGCTTCGTCCCAGCCGCCCAGGTGCTCGATGATAGCTTGCACTGCCGTAACTAGAAGGTAAATACCGGCAGCAACCGCCGCCACTATCAGGATAACCGGGGCAGCCGCCACTAAGATAGGGCCCAGGGCCGGGGCGAAGGCCAGTACAACCAATTTGACGGCGACGAAAGCTTTGGTCAGGCCCCCGATGATCGCGATGACCTTGCCCACAACGACCAAAACCGGGCCCAGCGCGGCGGTTATGCCGATCGCAGTGGTTATGAAGGTTTGAACAGGCTCGGGCAGAGCGGTGAACATTTCCACCAACGTGGTAATTACATCCGCAACCGCCTTGGCTGCAGGCACTACCACGTCGATCAAAACAGGCACCAAGGCCGTCAATATCGGGATCAGGGCAGCGCCAATTTGCACAGCGACGATATCTATGACCTGGCCGAATTTCGCCATGTCGCCCCTGGCTTCGCGGGTAGACGCCAGCATTTCTTCAGACAGGATCAGGCCAGCGTTTTCCGCTTCATCGCCAAGCATCTTCATTCCCTTGCCGTTGTTTCTCAACAAGGGCCATAGGGCGGCACTGTCACCAGCCAGGGCTTCCATGTAGAAGGTCATATCAGCCTGCGATACGTTGGCCTTTTCTAGGCTGCTAACATATAGCTGCAGGGCATCGGGTCCGGATAAGTTTTTGAATTGTGCTGCCGTTACACCAACCTTCGGAGCGATGTTTTCGAAGAAGTCGGCCATAGGGCCGCCACCCGTAGCCATGAAGTCGCCGACGCCATCGTTCACGTCTTTAAGGATGTCTGCGTACTTGTCGGACTCGATGCCAACACTCTTCACCGCGAAGGCTTGGCGTTGGAATTGGGTGCTGCTGGTGTTGGAGATCTGGACCATGCGGTCCAGATCTTTGGTGTAGGAAGCCGCTTTGTTGGCAAGAAGGCCGACAGCCGTGCCGACAGCCGCCATGGGCCCGGTGACCCACTTGGTCATCTTCCCGCCCGTTGCGGAAACCTTGGTCCCGAGGCGTTGCATACTGTCACCAAGGCGGATCATCCCTTGGTCAGTTGAAGTCGCGTTTTGGGTGACGTCCGTTAACGCTCTGTTAACGGCTTCCTGGCCCTCCAGGGCGATCTTGCCGACAATCTTAAATAGTTCTAGCACGATCACGCTCCATTATCCGGCGAGCATAGGCAAGATTGGCCTCCTTGCTGCTTCGCGGCTTGGTGGTTTTCTCGCCAAGTCCCAGGTGTTGTAGGAAGTCGTTAAATGTTTTGCTGCCTCCATATCCTGCCATCCATGCCCCAAATGCTTCCACTATAAGGTTCTCGCGGGCCTCCTTGCTGTGCCCTTCTAACGCCGCTTGCGATGCCCGAAAGTAGTCTCGGGGCCGCATGTTGTGCAGGTATTCCAGCGTCCACCCATATCGGGCGAGCAGCTGGTCAACTACCAGCCACGGCCCTAGCCTAGCATCCCGCGAGCTTGCTCTAAAAAATCCGCCAACTCCGGGTCAGCCTTAATCTGGCTGATGATGCTGGTAATGGTGGACAAGGGCTCCTCACGAAGTTGTGCGGCTGTCATGCCCGCTGAACTTGCAAGGAATGCGAAAGCACTAACACGGCTGTGCTTCAGCAGGGCCTTGATCACCTCGCCGCCAACCTCTGCAGCGATGTTGCCGCCTTCCTTGTTAGCAGTTTGTGCTTTCGCCATCAAGGCCGGATCGATATGCTCGATCGCATCGGCCAATACAGCAGAAAAATCGAGCGCCACACCAGCGGTAAGGCGCACTAACACGACTTTTGGCTTCTTATCTTCGGTCATACATTACGCCTGAACTGGAACTCGAATTTCCCAAGGACTGACATCTACATCAGCCGGGTCGAAGTGTGCGGCAAACGTAACGGACAGGCTTGCCTCGTCATCGTCTGTGGTCTCGATTTCGAAATTGCCTTCGGACAATGCGTTTTTGATGATGAAGATCACGTCATCGCCCGTATCGCGACGGCGACCCACTAGTGCGACGTTGGTAAGGTAAGTGGATTCTGCCGGAAAGGCAATTTCCCGCGTGATGGTGTCAATCTCGTCCGGGTCCGTACCAGCCCGGGTAATCGCCGAACCGATGAGCGCCAGCGAAAAGTTCTCGGCGGTCATCTCCATGATGCCAACCGTGATGCGGGCATGCTCATTGATGATGCGGCGAGCGCCCTTCAAAGATCCGCGAACTCCATCAATCGGAATCACCCGGACGTCTTGCTCGATTATGAAGGTAGCGCCTTCCCGAGTAGCACCCAGGATGCGCTCGCCTGCTTCTTCGTAGTCCGCGATCACGGTGCCAGCGTCGATCATCATGCGCTTGACGGTGTTGGTAGAAACTCCTGTTGACATGGTTCGTACTCCTGCCTGATTTTGTGTAGTATGCTGGCGTCACACGGCCTAGACCCACATTGTACCACAAGGCCAATTTGGGCGCTATCCGGCTATACCGTGATCAGTCCCTTGATTTGGCCGTACTTCCTGGTCCCAATACCCGCCACATCGAGAATATCTTCAATGGCGGCAAATGCCCCGTTATCCGTACGGTAGTCTATGGCGCTTTGCGCATTGCCAGCGGTGATGCCTGGCAATGCGGTCAAATCGGCAGACGACCCGGTGTTGATGTTGACCAGCACCAAGCCCGGACTTGAATCTCTGGCCACTCGGGCCGCTATAGCTGCAGATCGCAACATCCGGGTTCCGACAGTGACACCCCAGCGTACGACATTTGGCTCGGGTTCCGGGATGATGCCTGATGACACGACCTTCAGCCGGGCGTGGCCCCTGGTAGTGCCCAAATCTCGATAGTCTAACATGTCCACCAGGCGCTGACCGACGGCCTGGACTCTGGCCAGGCTGGAGCCCGAGTCCCAACAGTTGAAGCTTAATGAGCCGCCCGCGATAGCGCCAGACACCTGGGCCACCATGGTTTCGTCGTACATGACCGTGACATAAGGCTGCTTGGATTCCAAGGACCATTGGGTATATACGGCAGCCTGCCCGGTAATCGGATCTTCTGGCAGCAGGCCCTGGATAACGGGATCGGATCTTAACAAGGCGACGATTTCAGCCAACATTAGTTCATGCTCCTGCCCAGTTCACGGCGAATGTCCACCAGGGCTTGTTTTATGGCTTTGACAAAATACGGCCTAGGCTCCATGAACTTGGTGCCCTGCTCCAGGTGGACAGCATAAAGCTTATCGCTACCAACGTAGTAAAGTTTGGCGTTTCCGGGAGCGGGTGCTGTGGTCACGCTGGCCCTCAGATCGCCAGAGAGAACGGCGGGGCTCTCGCCTGGAGCCGATGCAGTGTGGAGCTTGCCTGTTTCGCTGACCTTGTACTGCGCCCCGGAGCGCTGCCCAGTTAGTTGGCGCTTGATTGCGGCTTCAGCTTTGAAGGCTGCCCGTTGTGCGTTGATCTGGGTATGGCCCTCGATGTCTGCGATTACCTCATCAAGGTTGAAGGTCGAGCGGACTTGTGCCATCAGCAATCCCCAGAGCAGCCGAAAGATACAAACTTTGGGGCGGTTTGATCACCTCCCCTATGACCTCCAGGTGGAATTGGGCCCTGGACGCGATAACCAGCGTGTCGCCGGTTTCCAGATCCGCCGTTTTCAATGCCGTGATGGTGTAGTTGCCGTCTGGTCTCTCATTGTCGGCTACGACTTCCTCACCTGCTGAGAACGTGATGCTGCAAGGTATTTCTTCAACCAATGTCGGCTGCTCAATAAAACCGCCGCTGCCGTCGTCTTGTTTTGTCAGGCGGTAAACCTGGGCAGTGTCAAACAGATTTTCACCACTGTAGTCAGACAGAGTAGCCTCGTACAGAATACGGCTGCCCCTCCGCGACATCCGAGGATCTATTTCTTTGATCTCTCTAGCCGTGATGGGTATATCTGTGTGCGTTCCGTCCGCCACTACACCGCCGACACGGAAGACGTCTTCCTTGAGGTATGCTTTCGAGCGGCCCGCTTTCGGTATGCCCCCGTCGGGTTCTTTGCCCTTCAGAGCTACCCGGCCTAGATAAGCTTCAGCAACCGGGTTTGACTCCGGGGGCCAATAGGTAATGGGGTGATATAGCGTACTCATAGAACTCTGAACCTGGCTTTGCGCTTATCGTTATCCCGCAATTTGCCACTAGTGTCCAGGGATAGTGCAGTCTGGCCATAAGACGTGGAAATGAGCCCACTAGCCAAAGCGCTTGCCTTGCCTTCAAACGACCATGACCCGGTGCCCACGGATTCTTGTGTCTCCCTGGGGTCGGCCACGGCCACGAAATGAGCAGCCAGCCAAGTCAACACCACACTGCCCTGGTCATCAGGAAGCGCCACCCCAACGCGGGCGTTGTACAGAAAGGTGGCCGCGACGATAAACGGTTCAACTGTTAGTTCCGTATCAATCAGGGCCTTTACTTCTGCAGATGTGGTGTTGACTGCCATGCTAAACCTCTATAGCTCGTTGGTGGTTTCGTCGCTCGGCTCTTGATCAACCACTGCTGCTTTGGCCCTGGCTTTGGCCGATCGGCTTGGTCGCTTCTGGCCTGGCCGCTTTTCGCTAGGGTTAACGGTCATCTCCATTTCGGACTGCTCGGGAGCTAGGGTCAGGCACTTCATGCCATGCTTCTTGGCTTGCTCAAGGGTCAACTCGATGTGGTCGCCACGAACAAACACCTGTTTGTCAGGGCCTTCACCGCGAATCAGCTTGCCTTCGGTGATCTTAAAATTTGGCATATCTTGTACCTTTTGATAAAAAGAAGGGCCCCGAAAGGCCCTTCTCATTCAGGTTGGGAACCTCCGGCCCCTATTAGTCAGGCCGCAGATGAACGACACCACTCCGGCCATCAAAATCGGACTTCAGACGAGCGGCCCAGCAGGCCATCACCTTGAAGTTCTCGACCATGCCGCCCATGGAGTTCCATTGGACAACGGTGATGGGCTGTGCGACCGCCAGGTCTACGGTATCTCGGGTCATCTGAACCAAGACCACGTTGTTGGCGGCCAAACGGTCAGCAACAGAAACCCGATCGATGCCGCCCAGCTTCTCCAAGCGCTCCCGGACAGTGACGCCAGAGTAGTTCGCGTTGAAGTCTTCGTCCAACTTGTACTCATAACCGCGTGGGACATACAGGACAAATGGCCCGTAATGCTTGTCGTCGCGAGCGCCTTGCAGCATAGTCTGGACGTCGTCCAGGATAGTGGCGTTTTGCGATTGCGTCAAAGTATCCCAGTTAGCGCCAAGGGTGATCTGCGTACGGCCTGGCAGGGTAGTGTACCCGTACAGGGCCTTGCCTTCAACTACGATCGGAGAACCACCGAAAAGCATATCTTCGGACTTCTCTGTAACGCGCCGTGAAGCAATGCTGGCTGCCGTTACGTCGATAGACTCGCCGACCATGCGTGACGCTTCCAGGCGACGAATATTCACAGAAAAGTCTTTGTGAAAGATCGGCACTGGCACATCGCGCAGATTGAAAGCGGGTGTGTCCTCTTCGCCTTCAGTGATGCCGGACATGGAAACATCCGCCCCGGTCATGTCGGACTCTTCTTCCCACTGGGACAAGGTGATGCCCAACGATCCGAGGTTGTGGGTCAGGCCAGCAGCCTGGAGATCGCGGATGCCAACCAAACGATCGACTGCAACCTTTACAACTTCGGTATCGATGTCTTTCCACTCGTCATAGCGGAGCAGGGCCCCGTCATTCGCGACAAGGGGCTTGCCGTCGTTGCCGACAATCCGCGATTCACCCGCTTCGTTAAGAAAGGGGCGGTGACTGTTGACGTTCAACCGGCCAGTCTGGCCAAGCACTTTGCTTGCGCCACCGACCTGGGCTACTTTAGGTTGTGGCATTAGATGACCTCCAGTTTCATGCGAGCGATAGCACCGCCCGCTGAGTTATCGATAGTTTCCAGCGCCTTAACCAAGGCAATGCCGGGAAGTGTGGTGCCAGGAACGCCAGCCACCAGAGCTTCAAAGGCACCAGCGCCGTCCGACTGGAGGTAGTCACCAGCAGTGACTACCTCGCCGTCAGCAATATAGCCGTAGACCACATCGCCTGGGGATGAGACACCATACAGGACGGTATCGTTATCGGCATATGCGACATCGATGCCGTGGCCGATGACCTCGTTGGGGCGGGCGAAAGCAGGAGCACCTACGCCACCAGCCGTTGCGTGAACGACGACCTCGCCACCGGCTGGGATACCTTCAACCAGCATGCCTGGCAGAATACCGGCAGCACCGGCCAGACCTTCGCGGGCCTTCGGGCGACCGATAAGGAAGATGGACTTTGGAGTGTTGTTGCTAGACATTATGCACCTGCCTTAGTGTTCATAGACGCGAAAACGTCTGGGGCCTGCATGGACTTGGTTGATTCGGCCTCGTTCTCTGACTCATGGGCCGCCAAGGGTTGATTAGCCGCACGGACACCGTAGTTTGCGGCGGGGCGCAAACCATCGGCTACAGTCTGCAGCATTGCGACCGACATGGCCTCAAGCTGCTCGGCCTTCATCTCACTGTTGCCAGTGATGCGAGCGACGAGCGCTTTACGATGCTCCTCGAATTGGTTACGCGCAAATTCCAGGGCTGCCTGATCAGCTTCATTCAGGGTAACCCCAGCCCCCTTGGTTTCCGGTACTACAACCGGAACTGTATTCTGTTCAGGCATGGTTTGCCCCTCTTGCTGGTTTAAATCCCCCGATTCGAGGGTTGTGGTTGCCACTGTCGAAGTCGTAGTGGCGACGGGTTCAGTACCCGCTTCCTCGTTGGTTTCCATGAAACCTTGTACGTACTGATTGCGCAGCATTTTGGTCGTTTCAGTTGACAAGTCCATCAAACCGTACATATCCTCCGGTACGAATGGTGAATCGTCTGAACTGACCAGGTCCGCAACCATCTGTCGAAAATCGTCGCTACTGCCCCGGCGGTTAGCCTCGATAGTGAGCTTTTTGGAGAATTCGCTCTCCTCGGAAGTGTCGGCTTCGACTTTGCCAGCACCAACGCCTAGAGCGCTATTGATCGTGGCCAGTGCAGCAGCGAGTACAGTTTTCTTGGGCATGGGTTTTCCCCTGTTTTGGTTGGCCCGCACACCACAACCGTCCGCAATTGAACAGGCCCCGGCAATGTCGAACAGAATAGCAAGGTGGTCGGGCTTGATGTTGCCGTGAAGGATAACCCCATCACCCTGGGTGTGCTGGGCGAAATACCCAGTGCTTACGTCAATCTTCAGTCCACCGGATTCCAAGGCTTCGATAGAACCTTCCCTCAGAACTTCGGCTTGCGCGATGTTGACCCAGGCTTCAGCCTTAAGCTTGCCGCCTGTGAACACTGTGCCGAAAATGTAGCCGACCGAGTAGGCGTCCAGGGTTTCAGGAGTATTTGCAGTAAGAAAATCGCCGTTGGCGTCTGCAGGGTGACCGAATGTGACGGGTACACCGTTCCAGGACGGAGCGAAGAATTCTTCGGTTGGGATTACCGCTCCCTTCATCTCGACGCCATCGATTGCCATGATGACAGGGACAGCGAGCCATTCCTCGTTGCGCCAGGTTTGCCGCGTGGGTGCGGCGATCTGGTTCAGCGTGATGAAAGATTGGCTCGGTGTGTCACAAGTACAAGGCATGGCGCGTTCCAAGATTACGGCTTTACGGGGCCATTATAACCTAGGGTGGAACTCGTTGCAATGCTTGGCCTAGAATTCCACTATCGGCAGGGCTACACACCTGCAATTCGGATGTACCGGGATCATGTCCTCTATCTCGGCCAAAGTGAAGATTTTGCCCTCCAGACCCTGGCATTCAGTGCATACCCTGGCGTCACCAGCTGTGGCGAACTCCGCTTGGACTTCTATGCCTTGAATCCCCGCTTCGCGATAGGTGGCAATATTGGCAGCGTGGTGACTCCGGATCACCTCAGTACGGGCCAGGGTACGGGCCCTGGTAAGGCCGATCTTCTCGACCCGGCCCTCAATGCGCCTGGCGATTGCCTCAGTGCCTTCCCCGCCTTCCAGACCCAGGGCGATTTCGCGCCGGATTCCAGCCTCCATCGCCTCGGTGATGTCCTCAAGATTTGTATATACCCGGCCCAGGATTTGTGCCAGCTTATCCTGGTGATTCTTGCGCTTAAGTGCGCCTTTCATCAACTCGACCCGGCCCCCGTTCTTGGTACGCTTGTTGATCTCAGATTGCGCCCGACGGACCCCTTTCTTGTAGGAGTCGTATAGGTACCTTTCCACCCAATTGCCCGGGGCGGGCGTTATACCCTTGTCCCTGATGATCCGTTGCGCCTCTACAGGATCGATAAGGTTCCGGCTTAGCGACTCATTCAGGAAGTCCAGGAGCGTTGAGGTCTGCAGGGGGCCAACTGGGAAGTCGTACTTCTTGTTGGCCATGATCCCAGGGGCCTGGTCCATGAAGTCTGCAAGCTCGGCCAGGACGCGGGCGAACTTTTTCTTGAACTCGGCTTCAAATCTTGTGCGCAGAGTCTTTGTCCGCGTTGGGTCCTGTCGCAATTTGGCATTCACCTGGAGGCTATGACCGTTACACACTGGCATTGCCCTGGAATGCGTCCTGTACATCCTCGTCTTCCTCGTCTTCCTCTTCCTCAGGCTCTTCCTCGTAGATCGATACCTCAGGCAGACCCAGGATCTCGGCACGGAATTCACGGATCGGCACCACAAGGTCGGCCCCGTCTGTCGCAACATAGGCTGCCAAGGCCGTAGTCTTGGCCTTGGCAATTTCTGCCTTCTCCTTATCAGTCAAACCGGCTGACGGGTCCCAGCCTGCAGTGATCGAGCCAACCGGTCGAGGTAGATTCCCAGTCTCGACCATCTTGACGATAAACGGCATGAGTACCCTGGGCCCTGCCCACGTGGCGCGCCGGTCATCGATTTGACCAATCCAGTTTGATGAATCCTGGCTGCTGGCCAACTCACCGGCCTCAGCACCAACCAAGATCCGTTGTGGCATACCATGCGTACCGGCAATCAGGGACAGCAGGTTCTTGGTGTTGCCATTCGGATCTGGGGTTTCGCTACCTAGTACCTGGGCCTTGATGCCAGTCCCGGTGATGTTGCGGCGAAGTTGGTGCTCATACTCCTCCGCCTGCTCCTTCATCTTAACCCGGTCGTCCTCGTCAAATTCAGCATCAGAGTCGGCGGTCCACAAAATGCCCCGATTGGCAGTAAGCCAGAACGTCTCGGAACTTGCGCCGGTCACTTTCTCCAAATCTTCCAGGTAGTTATAGGACGGCAGCAGGCGAGGTACGCCGTAAACCTCGTCGTCATCCAGGAATTCAGACAAGTGGATGACCCTGGAGTGGTGTACGGTCATGGACTTGGTTTGGCTATTCTTGCCGGATTGCCCCATGCTACTGGTCATCAAGGTGTAGATAACGGGCAGGCCAAAGCGTGGAGATTTCTCGTCCATGTCCCACCGCTGTACCGACACATTCTGTTCACTATATGCGGACAGATATACCAATTGGGCGGCCCCTACCACAGGCTCGGACACCGGAAGGGCATCGGCGAACCCCATGTACAGCAGTCCGAATTGACCGAGGGACGAAAGGCGATCAGCCCGCTCCATATAGTGGACAACCGACAGTTCCTTATTCAAACGCTGCCATGCGCCAGTCAAAGAATCAGGCTTTTCATCGCCGTCCTTGGTCTCGTCATAGACGTTGGGAGTGTCACCCCATGTCGCCTTGGGAAACGCCCGCACTATGCGAGAGGCTATGCCGTTCCGGTGGTACATGGACACAAAATCTTCAGTTCGGAGTGTGTGTTTCCAGCCAAACACTTCGTATCGGTCTCTGCGTCCGTTATGGCTCTTGCCCAATAGGCGATTCCACAGCGATCGAACAGTGCTCGCGTTTTCAGACATTAGAGTACCCTCGCTTTCTTCTTCGGTGACTTGATCAGTTTTGAAAACGCATACCTTACAGCGTCCCAGCCATGGTTGTCAGAGTCTACCACATCAGACAAAACCTCACCAGCCTTGTTTGTCTTGTAGCTATACAGCCTGGCCTCCTCGATCATGCGCTTGCAACGGGTGTGGATGACGATCTCTTCAAAGGACTTGAGCCATTCAATGCCGTCCTTCACACTGCCAGGCCACTTGATCACAGGCCGCATTCTGGGCATGCCGTTCTTCTTCAAGTGGCTGATGGACTCGGGCCGGGCGTTGTCAGCCTTGGTCTCATAGTCGTTGAAGTTGGGTATTGCCTTGTCGTAGTACACCGCTGTTTCGTCCAGGTCCATGTTTGCCCGGCCATCAGCGTACTCAATCCATACTCGCTCGTCACCAATCCAGCACCGCACTGATACCGTCGGATCTTCAGCAAAACCAAAGTCTGTGCCCTGATAAGGGCCATCCCAGTGGGCGAGCGGTTCAAATTCGTCTACGCGCCAGTACCCTGCAAAGATCTGGGATTTTGATTTGGTGTTGTACCCGCCCAGCCAAGTGTGCTGGTACTTCTCAAAGTTCTTGCGCTTCATCCGGTTTGCTTGGTCCCTAGAGACCTTAGGACACCACGGATTCTGCAGGTAGTTGACGTGGACGAGTACGCAATCCTCGCCATACTGAGGGTCGTTTATGGCCAGCGATGGGTTCAGGCCCAGTTCGCGGAACAGATTCTCCACAGCATCGGTCGCCTGCTCCGGGTTCCAGGAGAACCATAGCTGCGAATGGTCGTTCCGGATAGTTGGGTCGAGCAATTCCAGGGACCTGGCCGACAGGCTTTGTGCCTCCTCCACCCATGCCCCATCGAAACCCTCCAGGGACTTGATAGAATCTGCAGTGTGATCCTGCATACCCTGGAAAAGGATGACGCCCTCGCCACCAATGCGATGTATCTCGTCCTTCTGGATGTCAAACAGGTGGCCCACACCCAGGGCCCGTATCTTGTTCTCTACCAGGCGTTTGGCCGAAAACTTCAGGGACTTCTGTATTTCACGGATGCATACCCATAGCAAATCCGGGTCTTCGACCGCTTTTTCTACCAGGCGTTCAGCAAAAAAGTGGGATTTACCAGAGGAGCGGCTACCCTTGGCACCAACATACCGGATAGAACGGCTCAACAGCGGCACAGCCCAACGGGGTGTACCAATATCGAGATCAACCATCCTCTTCTGTAGTCTCCCCAACACTGTCCGGGTCCTGGGGGTCGATAATGCGGCGTGTCACCGTCATAGACCCATCGCCAGACCTGTGATCGTACTCCTGCTTGTCACTCCACCCATGGTTGTGCTTGAGGTCGAATTGCGTAAACGCTGCGTTGAAAATGCCGATCAGACCCATCTCTTCTTTGGATGTCTCGATCACTTGATATGCCATCTCCAGCAAATCTTTGAAATCCTGGCGCTCGGCGGGCGTATCGCCCCGCTTGCCCGTCTTGTAGTACCAAATGTTGTTAAGGGTCATGCCCATAAAGGCGGCCAGGCCGCCAGTGGTATAGGGCCTGGCGATGGAGGCACACGTTTCAAAGTATTCCCGGATAGCGGGCTCCATATCTGCAGCAGTTTGATATCGACGTGCGAACGGATGTGCAGGCCAGCGGATCATGCAGCGCGCCTTGCGAGAAAGGGCCTTGCGCTCCGCTGCAGTCATGCCCTCTGTCGGCAATGGTGCCCTGGTTTTAGGTTTGGATTTATCTGTCATAAAGGCTCCAGCAAATTGAGGCCATTTTACCATGCGCCGGGTTTAGTGTCGATCCGGGGTATTGACACACGACAGCGTTGGTGGTATAGTTGAGGTCCCTCCAGGCGATACCTCGCCGACCAGAAATCCCACATTGTGATAGACGTGATACCCCAGCACACCCATGCTCGACACATAGCATATCACGCTGTGAGCCGTTCCCGACACTGCCTCTGGGCAAGCGTGATACCTGTGTTCACGTATTAGAGAGAAAATGTGTCGCAGACAGACAATATCGGGAAGGTGTTGGAACCTATCACAACTATCACAGATATCTAGAAACGGCGTGAGAAACGGGTTTAGTTGTGATAGGTTCTATGTTCAAAGCGTGATAGTCTATCACAAGAGCCTATCACAGAGTACAGCACAACAGTTCCACTGCTATGGCCCCGCTGTCTGTCATCCCTTTCCTGGTTTTCGTCTTCTAATAAAAAAGAGAGGAATGGGGTGGCGCGGGGATTTGGTGAAGAGGTACCATCGCGCAGCGGCAATTTTGGGTGTGGCCCCAGGGATATATAGGTGGGTCGATGACCCTGATCAGTGACGAATTGGCCACGTCTATTGTGAGGCCCCCTGCCGGGATCACCGCCCAGGCCCCACGACTCATCAAAACCGGGCCGCCCAAGCAGAAGTGTTGACTGCCTTTGGGGCACCATTCTAGTACATAGGCCAGCTATGCTATGTACTCGGGCCACTCTCCGATAATTAGGGCTGGCATCCGGCCTCAACTGGCACTAACATAGCTAGTCCTCCTCGATTTGTGTGGCGACGGATACGCGACTGCCATCTGCGCGACCCTTCGCCCTGGCACGCCTGGCCTCGGTGTCGCTATAGTCCCGCTTCTTGGTCTCGCCGTATCCTTCGTGCTTGAAATGTTTGGCGACTATGTCCTGCTTGACCACCATCAGGCTTGTGCCGGTTTGGTCGGATACTGGGACCTTGCGCTCTTCGATCATGGCCACGATCCGGTCGTAAATGGCGTGTGATGCAGCAGTCTTATAGGTGTCACCAATCCTGGCATTGTACCGGGTATACCCTTCATCGGCCATGTACTGCTTGCACAGACTGATCACTGTCTGGCCCAGGAATTCGTACATTAGCTTGGCTACTTGGGCCAGTAGGTGTCCATGATAAAAGCTTTAACATTATTATATTTGTAAGAGGTTAGTCTATGGGATTTCATACCAATGGTTTCCCCGTCGTGGCGATTGCTTACGGTAATGTTCAGCATAGTGTGGGTTAATTCTATAGAAGCTGAAAAGTCTTCGTTAGAAGTGTTAATTGAAAACAAACCCGCTTTCTCAATTTTAACCCCTACAGAATCGAAAGAAGCAAGTTTATTAAGATCTGAGATAATTTCTTTTGTACTGGTTGACATAACTGTTTTCCTGTATTTGTAAATCGACTAGAGGACTATTATACCATGCCCCCATCCAGCGAACAATACAGTCGTTAAGGCTCGCCACACCTACGGCTAGGCTCTGCTCCCATTTTGGCATAAACCGCTTCGCCTTGCCCGAACCCATAGCCGCGAAGGTAGCTCCACCAGACCCCATGCGCTCTACCTCGGCCTGTGTCAGGCCCTCCTGGTCCATCAGCTTCCTTGCCCGTCGCGCAGCTATCGCCGCCTCGTTTGGGCTGCTCGCATCGTTGGCCATAGCCAGCAACTTGCGTACTCGATCTACAGATTTGACTTTGTCTATCGTCAGTAAGCCTATAGGTCGTGGCTATGGCTGGGGGGGCAGACTATAAATCGAGTTTATGACTGGGGGGGCAGACCATTCATCTTGGTTATGGGTTGCAGGTGCCTTGAATCAGGTCCGCATGTTTGTTCGCGCCTTGCATCCAGGCTTATGCGATGCTGGTCGATAGCCTTGCGCAAAGGCGTTCGCCTTAAGAATTCGTCGCATACCATGCTGGCCGGTAAGCAGTCGATACTGCCGTATACATTGCGCTCGCCCTTGAACCAGTCACACCAAGTCACCGTCGTGTAAAAGCAGTGGCCTTTGTGGAATACCGATTCCACATCCAGGAACATCGAATCGTTGACCTGGCATACACTTGTCACGACTGTTTCCAGAATCGCATGCACGAATTCGTTTTTGTCGTTGTGCGCCTGCATCTTGGCAACCACCGGCATACCTACATAGGGATCGGGCAAGATCTTGTCGTAGATGAAGCAGTCCTGGCCGATAACGGTAGAACCGATCAGGTCCGCGTGAATTGTGACTATTTCACCCAGGGCGCAATACTGTTGAAGGTACATTCGACTCTCTCCTGTCGTTTCCGTTGTATATTGTTACCATATCGCTATGCTAATAGGGGGTCATTGGCCCGAGATACAACCCGGGCCAACGGGGATAGTATCTCTAGAGCTTATGCCACTCGATTCTGTACCCCAGGACATCTGCCACGTTCATCAGGGTGCTGACCCTGGGTGCTCGGGTTTTGCCACTGCGCCACTTTGAAACGTCTTCCTGATAGCTGTTCATAGCTTTTCACCGTGCATTGTCAAAAAATCTTCCGGGGTGGAATTGTGCTTCACCCTGCCGTTGTACATCCACTTATTAGTGGTTGGCCAGAAATCCAGTTTTTTGCCGTCCACCCACCTGCCCCAATGGTACTCGGTGTGTATGGTCCAATTCTCGCGGTCATACAACTCGCCGTTTTTCTTGGCGCGTTCCCGCTTCTCCTCCCTCTGCATCTCCTCCAGGGCTCTATAGTCGGACTGCCAGGTGCTCATTCTTTATCCTCCAGGACTGCCCAAGCCATCTGGGCATGGTTCAGACAGCCCATGCTACGGAACTGCTTGGCACATTTGGTCAGGGCTGTTTCGAGTGCCTGGATACGCGCCTGGTCCTCAACGCGTTGACGTCGAATGTCCAGGATCGGCGGTTCTTCTCCCTGCTTGACATACTCGGTGGTAGGTGGTGGAACCAGCTTTGCGTTTTCCAATTCCGCAGCATGGGCACGGCGTTCCTCGACATCCTGGCGATGGACCAACTCAATTCGTAGATCGTCCTGTCGAGCGCGCAGCAGGATCAGAGCTTCGCGATCGTTGAAATACGCCAGGCCATCCGCATAGGGCAGGCACTCTTCAATCTCACCGACCCGCATCTTGTTTGCGGCAATGCGGTCCTGGAGTTCTTCGTTTGTTAGCTTCTTGATGTCTTCCATCTCTCTTGCCTCTCTATAGCGAGGGCCCCGGAGGGCCCTATTGGTTACGTGTAAGCCGACAGGCTGGTTTCGGACTCCTTCAATGCCTTGCGGATTCGATTGCCCAGGTTCATCCGTTGCATGCCTGGGTTCAGGTGCTCATATCTCATCATCAGTGCTTCTTTAGACACGACCTCAATCTCGGATTGCGTCATCACGGTTGCGGCCAACTCGTAGACCGATTCCAACTCCCGGCCTCGCAATTCTGCAGCGACAGAGTCACCCGAATCCTGGCATTTGCGGCCACTTGCTGTCTTCTCGTCATAGACTGAATATTTGTCGTAGTATTCCTCCAGGAGATTCTTGGACCGAAAGAAATAAGTGGTGCCACAAGCTACGCAACGGTGGGTGTGGCCCTGCTCATTGCGGGCTGACATACGGATGGCGCTATGGTTGTCACACTCTTCACACTTGTAGCCGTCCTGGCGGATCCGCTTCCTCTGGCCTTCTGTCTTCTCGGCGTCCAGTTCTGCCCGGTCCTTGGCCTGGCGAACCTTACCAGCTTTCTCGGCGTCGTACTTCTTTTCGCCCAGGTCCTTGTCCTGCAGCTTGGTGAAGTCCAGGTATTCACGTTCTTTCGCCTTGTAGGCATCGGCCCGCATCACCCAGATGTCACGGCCATCAACAACCGACGTGAAGTACACCTTCTTGTCGTCAAAGTGTGTGATGCGGCCAACTTCCCAATCGCCACTGCCTGACATATCTGCCTTAACATATCCGCCAGCAACGGCGCGCTTGATCTTCTTCAGTTCTGTACCTAGTTCGTTGCTCATGTCAAATCCTCTGGTTTATCTCTAGACTCTATTTGGGGCTCTTCCCCCCATCCAAGGTACCTATTGTACCATGTAGGATGGGGGATCGTCAATGCTTATTCTTCGTGATAGATGGAGAATTCCTGCTCGCAGCAAGGGCAAACGATGTCCTGGAAATCTTCTGTCTCGTATACTACATAAAGATTGACTTCGAAGTTGGTACCGCAATTGGAGCAATCTAACATATCTCTTCTCTCTCTATTAGGGGCCGGGTTTGCCCCGACCTGATAAACCATTGTACCATGTCCCATCCACATTTGCAAATATTTGTATGTTACAGTGTGTTACGCCATACCCGCTTTGCGGCCCTTTCGGCACGATGGCTCGCCGCTACTTCGTCACCCTCTTCATCGTCATACTTGATCTCAAATACGGCGCTCTGCACCATGCCCTCGACTTTGGCCTTGGCTTGCTTTCGCAAGGCACCTGCCATGGTCTTATAGGTGTAGTTGTCAGCGTTGCCGTTGTAGCCAGTGTTGGCATGTACTGCAAGAATGCGGCCCCGATCGTCTTCTGCCACTACCACGAAACGCTGCTGTAGATCTTCGCTCATATCTCTTCTCTCTCTATTAGGGGCCGGGTTTGCCCCGACCTGATAAACCATTGTACCATGTCCCATCCACATTTGCAAATATTTGTATGTTACAGTGTGTTAACGATCAAAAGTGGTCCTTAATGTCCCGGATCGA
>Ga0307935_1000186_pt1 | contig 30348 bp, 28 predicted proteins | sample OrgLakmetageno92_FD_201827 | JGI IMG/M metagenome (GOLD analysis project Ga0307935, IMG submission 201827) | Saline water microbial communities from Organic Lake, Antarctica - #92 | ecosystem: Environmental > Aquatic > Non-marine Saline and Alkaline > Saline | place: Antarctica: Organic Lake...
GTTGACCCACCAGGAGCTCACTGCATCGATAAACCGGTTGCCCTCAAAGTCTTCCAGCCAGACCCCTTTGCCGCGCTTGATCGGCACCGGCCCCAGGGTTTCGTAGTCTTTCATCTGGGTACAGGGGTGCCAGACGGATTTGATATCGCGTGCGACGAGATCGGCGTTGCGCATGTGGGGCCTCCTAGAAATTCAGGCTGCCAATGATACTGGTGCCGGGGTACCCGCGGCCAGTGCATCTGCAAAATGAGCACAGCATCACCGTCGTGCCGCTGTGATTTGGCAGCGGGTTGGCAACACTATAAAATAGGAGCGTCTCAAGGATGAAAACCATGCAAAGGATGCGACATGAGTAAAGCGATTGTACTTCTCGGCGACCTGGGCACCGACCATCAGGGCTTTCCGCCAACACCGGTCATCGCCGGTTCCCCCACCGTTCTTGTCGATGGTAAACCCGTTGCCCGCGTGGGCGACCCGCTGGCTCCCCATTCCAAGCCCAAGCACCCACCCCATCCCCGTGCCATTGCGGCAGGTTCGGCCACCGTGATGATTGACGGCCAGCCAGCGGCCGTCACCGGCGGTGCTATCACCTGTGGTGGAGTGACCATTGGTTCGGGAACGGTGATAGTCGGCAGCTAGACCGCTGTTAAACCGAAACTCGAGTCCCTTGTTTTAGAGCGCAATTTCCAGGGTTGTCACATGACAACTCTGGGGGTATTATGAGTATAGGAAGCGGCACAAGTGACAAGAAAACGTCATAAAGACAAGGAAATTGAGGCCGCTGTCGCTTTTGCCGAAGCCAGGGGCTGGCGGATAGAACTGCGCAGTGGCCATGCCTGGGGTCGGATGTATTGTCCGGCGAATGATGCCGAGTGCCGATGCGGCGAATTTTGCGTTGCCAGTATCTGGAGTACTCCGAAAAGTGCAGGCAATCATGCTCGGCAGATTCGCCGCATCGTTGATAACTGCACCGGGAATCGACAAACGACAATGGATAACGAAGATGAATCGTGATTATAACTTTACAGTGACCTTTGCGATTCCGGACTCTGTTAATGAAGAGGCACTGGAAACGCAGCTATTCGAGGCTGGATGTGACGATGCCATTGTCGGATTGGGACAGAAAGGTCGGCTGGCTCTGAATTTCAACCGTGAGGCAAAGTCGGCCGAAGCGGCGATACTGAGTGCTCTGCGGGATGTAAAAAGCGCTGTGCCTGAGGCGCGACTGGTGGAGTCCGGACCGGATCTTGTTGGCATCTCTGACATGGCGATGTTGTTGGCGTTCTCTCGCCAGAATATGCGTAAGCTTATCCAGACAAATCTTGCCAGCTTTCCACTGCCAGTCCATGAGGGCGCATCGGCGATCTGGCATTTTACTGACGTTCTTGCCTGGTTCTCCACCATGAAAAAGCGAGATATTGAGCCCGAATTGATGGATGTAGCTCGTGTGAGTATGAATGTGAATCTGGCGCGGGAAACAAAGCGGGTTGACTACCAGTTGCAGTCACAGCTCATAGACATTGCCCAGGCTCAAACTGTGGCGGAGTAGAAGGCCCCCTGTTCTTGGGGGCTTTCCAGCGCCAGGGGACTAGTGCGCCAACACCCGCGACAGAAACGCCTGAGTCCGTTCGTTCTGCGGGTTGTCGAAGACGTCGGCTGGCTTGCCTTCCTCCACAATCCTGCCTTCGTGAATATAGATCACGCGGTCGGCGACTTCGCGGGCGAAGCCCATTTCGTGGGTGACCACCATCATGGTCATGCCTTCTTTGGCCAGCTCCCGCATAACGTCCAGCACTTCGCCGATCATTTCCGGGTCCAGTGCTGATGTCGGTTCGTCGAACAACATCAGCCGCGGGTCCATGGCAAGCGCACGCGCAATGGCTACCCGCTGCTGCTGACCACCGGAAAGGTGGCTGGGGTATTTATCGGCCTGGCTGCTGATACCAACCCGTTCCAGCAGTCGATCAGCGATCTTGCCGGCTTCGCTTTCTGACGTTTCCTTCACCTTCCTGGGCGCCAGCATGATGTTCTTTTTCACCGTCAGGTGCGGGAACAGGTTGAACTGCTGGAACACCATGCCCACTTCCTTGCGGATTTCGGCCAGGGATTTCGGGTTGCCGCTTTTCGGTGCGAGCGGGTGCCCATCCACTTCGAGGTCTCCGGATTCAAATTCCTCAAGACCATTCACGCAACGGATCAGGGTGGATTTGCCGGAGCCGCTGGCCCCGATGACAACCACCACTTCACCCTTGGCAACGGTCAGGTCGATTTCTTTCAGGACATGCAAAGTACCGAAGTACTTGTTCATGCCTTTCATTTTGACGATATCAGTCATGTGTCGCTTTCCTTCAGACAGAAACCAGCCCGCGCCGCTCGATGAAGCGAAGAATCAGGGACAGTGAAAAGGTGATGGCGAGATACATAAGCGCGACCATGAAGTACACCTCGAACGCCTCGAATGTGGTGGCGATGTAAATCTGGCCCTGACGCACCAGTTCGCCGACGCCGATCACCGAGAACAGGGACGTGTCCTTGATGCTGACAATGGCCTGGTTGCCAAGGGGCGGAACCATGCGCCGGAAGGCCTGAGGCCAGATGACAGACCAGAAAGTCTGGGTGCGGGACAGGCCCAGGGAAAGCCCGGCTTCATTCTGGCCCTTATCGATAGACTGAACGCCACCGCGCACCACTTCCGAGATATAGGCGCCGGAGTTGAGGGCGATGGCGGCGATGCCCGCTGTTAACGGATTAATGGAGGTGCCAATCAGGTCCGGAAGACCGTAAAAGATAAACAGCACCTGAACCAGAATGGGTGTGCCGCGAAAGATTTCGATGTAGGCGGTTGCTGGCCATTTCAGAAACCAGAGTTTGTTGATGCTCAGCAGACCGAAGAAAATGCCGAGGGCAAAACCGATAAGCAGGCCGCCAAATGAGATCAACAGAGTGTAGGGGATCCCTTCGAGCAAAAACGGGATGGAGTCGATGGCTGATTGCCAGTTGAAATTAAACTGGGATTCCACAGTGTGTGTCTCCGCAGGAAGTTAGGGGTTAGAAAAAACCGGGGCGCTCAGGCCCCGGTTCAGAGGATCGGAGAATCAGTGTCCCCCGGTACCTTACATGTCGTCCGGCATTGCGCCGAACCACTCTTCGTAAATTTCTTTATAGGTCCCGTCTTCTTTCATGCTGGCCAGGGCGCTGTTCACTTCGTCCACCCATTCGCTGCCACTAACCAGGGCAATACCATACTGCTGACCTTCGTAGAGGGGGCCAATGGTTTTGACCTTGCCTTTACCTTTAGTGCGGGCAAAGTAGCCAACGTTCGGGGCATCGTAAAAGACCGCATCGATGGCGCCAGACATCAGTGCCATGTACATATCAGCGCTGCCTGGATAGGGCGTGACGCCGTCATTGGCTTCCAGGTTTGCGGTCAGGTAGTCATAGCTGGTACTGCCGATCTTGGTGCCGATTTTTTTGCCTTCGAGATCGTCGAATTCACTGACGTCAGTGTTGCTTTCGCGAACCAGAAGCCTGAGACCGGAGTCGTAGTAAGGATCGGAAAAATCGACGATTTTCTCGCGCTCCTCGGTAATGGTTATGCCGGCGATGGCAATGTCCACGTTACGGGACTGGAGTGCGGGAATAATACCGTTAAAATCCATAGTGTTGAGATCGACTTCAAAGCCGGCGCGATCGCCTACTTCGCGAATGATTGACATGTCGAATCCGACCATTTCCCCTGTTTCCTGGTCCATCATCTCGAACGGAACGAAACTTGGGTCAGTGACCACCTTGAGGGTTTCTGCACTTGCGGCACCTGCGCCAAGTGTAAATGCCAGGCTAGCACCAACCGTTTTCAGCCATTTGTTATTCATGCTTTCTCCTTTTGCGTTTTAGAGCACTTTTTGGAACACGTACATATCACCTTAGACCATTAAGGCCCTAATTTCAGAACGCGATGGGTTCACGCTCATCAACGCCCAGGTTTTTCCAGATGCTGAGGCTGGGCTCAGCCTGGTTCAGGGTGTAGAAGTGCAGGCCCGGAGCTCCGGCGTCGAGCAACTTCTCGCACATGTTGGTGACCACTTCTTCACCAAACTTGAGGATGCTGTCGCTGTCGTCGCCGTAAGCTTCCAGCTGTTTGCGAATCCAGCGGGGAATCTCGGCGCCGCACATGTCGGAAAACCGGGTGAGGTTGCTGAAATTCACGATCGGCATGATACCGGGAACCACCGGAATCGTGATGCCCATTTTTTCCAGCCGATCAATGAAATAAAAGTAGCTGTCCACGTTGAAGAAATACTGGGTAATGGCGCTATTGGCGCCGGCCTCGACCTTGCGGGCGAAGTTTTTCAGGTCATCTTCAGCGGATTTGGCCTGCGGATGGAACTCCGGATAGGCCGCTACTTCCAGATTGAACATATCGCCGCTGTGCTCACGGATGAAGGTGACCAGCTCGTTGGCATAGCGCAGCTCACCGGCTGCGCCCATGCCCGAGGGCATGTCGCCCCGAAGGGCGACGATTCGGTTCACGCCGTTTTCCCTGTACAGATCCAGCAGCTCCCGGATTTCCTGGCGGGTTCCACCCATGCAGGAAAGGTGGGGGGCTGTGGAAATGCCCTGCTTGTGCAGGCTAAGCACGGTTTCAATGGTTCTGTCACGAGTGGAACCGCCGGCACCAAAGGTGACCGAGAAAAAATCCGGGTCAACCTCGGCAAGCCGACCCCGCACCGTTTGCAGCTTGTCTTTGCCCGCGTCTGTCTTGGGCGGGAAGAACTCAAAGCTGAAACGGCGCTTGAACTGCTTCTGGGATTCCATGTTGTTACCCAATCAGTACTTGTAGCTTTCCGGCTTATACGGGCCTTCAACCGGCACGCCGATGTACTTGGCTTGTTCCGGGGTCATTTTGGTCATCACGCCGCCAAATCCTTCGACCATGGCGCGAGCCACTTCTTCGTCCAGCTGCTTTGGCAGAACCTGAACGTAGATGCCCTTTTCACGGGCCTCTTCCGGCAGGTCGGCAAACTTGCGCTCGAAGAGGTACATCTGAGCCAGCACCTGGTTAGCGAAGGAGCCGTCCATGATCCGCGATGGGTGGCCAGTGCCGTTACCCAGGTTCACCAGACGGCCTTCGGACAGAAGCAACAGGTGATCGTTTTTGGCCTTGTCACGATAGATGACGTGAACTTGCGGCTTGACCTCGTCCCATTCCCAGTTTTTGCGCATGTAGGCGGTGTCGATTTCGTTATCGAAGTGGCCGATGTTGCACACAATGGCGCCGCTCTTGATGGCTTTGAGCATGTTGGAGTCACACACGTTCATGTTGCCGGTCGTGGTCACAAGAATGTCAGTGTTCTGCAGCAGAGCTTTGTTAATGCCCGCTTCGGTGCCGGTGTTCACGCCATCGATGAAGGGCGAGACCACTTCAAAACCGTCCATGCAAGCCTGCATGGCGCAGATCGGGTCAGACTCGGTGACCTTGACGATCATGCCTTCCTGGCGCAGCGAAGCAGCAGAGCCCTTGCCCACGTCGCCGTAGCCGATAACAAGCGCTTTCTTGCCGGACATCAGATGGTCAGTGGCGCGTTTGATGGCGTCGTTCAGGCTGTGACGGCAACCGTACTTATTGTCGTTCTTGGCCTTGGTGACGGCGTCGTTGACGTTAATCGCCGGTATTTTGAGAGTGCCTTCGCGCAGCATTTCCTGCAGGCGGTGAACGCCGGTGGTGGTTTCTTCGGTCACGCCGTGACAGTTGCGCAGGATTTCCGGATATTTTTCGTGCAGCAGCGATGTCAGGTCGCCGCCGTCGTCCAGAATCATGTTCGGCTTCCAGCCTTCCACTTCGGCACCGACGGTGCGCTCGAGGCACCAGTCATATTCCTCATCGGTTTCGCCTTTCCAGGCAAAAACGGGAATACCACGATCGGCCATGGCTGCAGCCGCCTGGTCCTGGGTCGAGAAAATGTTGCAAGACGACCAACGAACGTCAGCGCCCAGCTCGATCAGGGTTTCGATCAGTACGGCGGTCTGGATAGTCATGTGAATACAGCCCATGACGTTCGCGCCTTTCAGCGGCTGCTCGCTTTTGTATTTTTCACGGAGTTTGATCAGCGCTGGCATTTCGCCTTCAGCGATGTTGATTTCCTTACGGCCCCAGGCCGCCAGGGAAATATCGCGAACTTTGAAGTCTTCGAAGTTTTGCAGTTTTTCTGCTGGAGTGCTCATGGTGTTCTCCTGTGCTTGATAATATTTTCGGTGATGTCGTTTAAATGCCTGCCGCGTCTTTTAGTGCGGCAGCGCGGTCAATCTTTTCCCATGGGAAAGTGGTGAAGGTCTTTCCACCCACGGTGACTTCTTGTGGCTCGCGACCGAAATGGCCGTAGGCCGCTGTTGCCCGGTACATCGGATGCAGTAGATCCAGCATGTTGGTGATGGCATACGGGCGCAGATCAAAGTGCTCGCGAACCAGTTTGACGATCTTGTCGTCACTGATCCTGCCGGTGCCGAAGGTGTTCAATGAGATCGATGTTGGCTGCGCCACGCCGATGGCGTAAGACACCTGAATCTCGCACTTGTCTGCCAGGCCAGCGGCCACGATGTTCTTGGCGACGTAACGCCCGGCGTAGGCCGCTGAGCGATCAACTTTGGACGGGTCTTTGCCGGAGAAAGCGCCGCCACCATGACGGGCCATGCCGCCGTAGGTGTCCACAATGATCTTGCGACCGGTCAGTCCACAGTCGCCTACCGGCCCACCGATCACGAACTTTCCGGTCGGGTTGATGTGGAACTCGGTGTCTTTGTGCAGCAGTTCAGCGGGCAACACGTTTTTGACGATCAGCTCCATCACCGCTTCTTTCAGATCCGCCTGGCTGACGTCTTCGTCGTGCTGGGTAGACAAAACCACAGCATCGATGCCGGATACGCGGCCATCTTTATAGCTGCAAGTCACCTGGCTCTTTGCGTCCGGACGCAACCACGGCAGCAGGCCATTTTTGCGGGCTTCGGCCTGGCGTTCCATCAGGCGGTGGGCGAAGGTAATCGGCGCTGGCATCAATACTTCGGTTTCGTTGCTGGCGTAGCCGAACATCAAACCCTGGTCGCCGGCCCCCTGATCTTCTGGTTTCTGGCGGTCGACGCCCTGGGCGATATCCACGGACTGCTTGCCAATGATGTTAATCACACCGCAGGTGTCGCCGTCGTAGCCGACTTTTGAAGAGGTGTAACCGATGTCCTTGATCACGCCACGGACCAGATCTTCCAGGTCTACCCAGGCGTTGGTGGTGATTTCACCGCCGACAATGGCCACGCCGGTTTTGACCATGGTTTCGCAGGCAACACGGGCGTGGGGATCGTCCACTAGAATGGCGTCGAGTACGGCATCGGAAATCTGGTCTGCCAATTTGTCAGGATGGCCTTCGGAGACCGATTCGGAAGTAAAGATGCTGTAATCAGCCATAGGTGCTTATCCTCTCCAAGCGTTGTTATGAATCACTGTACGAAGCGTAGTCGATTCTATATCAAAAAACTTTGATATGCGTTTAATATTTGGGCTCAGGATGCCTCGGCGGTTTTCCAGAATTCCCGCACCTGCACCTGAAAGCCATTGCGTAATCCGATAAACAGGGACTCCCCCGCAACCAGGCCCGCATCGTCGGCCCAACTGGTCAGTTCCTCCGGTTCGAAGCCCAGCCACAGGTCACCACAGTTTTCTTTGGCCCAATCCTGGTCGTGGCTGCACAGGTCGCTGATCACCAGGCAACCGCCGGTGTTCATCAGTGCCGATGCGTCCAGAAAAATATCCGCCGGGCTGGGCACGTGGTGCAGCACCATATTAGCCACGACCAGGTCGAAGGCGTCGCCCCGGGCCAGCAGGTTGTCGGTAACGCCTTCAATCAGGTCAATGTTATTCAGCCGTTCGTCGATACAGGTGCGGGTAGCCTTGGCCAGCATGTCGCGGGAATTATCCAGGGCGACTACGTGCTCGCAGACTTTCGACAGAATCGGCAGGAACCCGCCTTCGCCAGGACCAATCTCCAGTGCCGCCTTCCAGCGCTGCTTCTGTGCACGCTGGCCTATCAGGTCCGCCACAGGTTTGGCGTAGAGCTCAAAAGCCGCAATCAACTCCTGTTGCTCACGGAATTTTTCGGCATAACGAGCGAAAAAGGCCTGGGACTGATCGGCTCGCTGATTGCGAATCGCCTGTATCTTGTCCTGCAGATTTGCCGGCAACGGGATGCGATCAACGGCATCGAATATCTGCCGGATGGTCTGGTCAATCAGTTTGTCGCGGTCCAGGTGAAGTGGGCGGCGATAGAAGATCGCGTTGCCTTCACGCTGGGGCTCAAGAAGGCCGGCTTTATTCATCACTTTTAAATGATGGCTCATGCCCGACTGGCGCATTCCGAAAAGTTGACTGAGTTCCAGAACGCCAAACGTGTCGCGGCGCAGCACGCGCAGAATTTCCAGCCGCAATGGGTCGCCGCCCGCCTTGAAGATGGGCGCAAGTGTGTCGACGTGGGGTGGGAGTTCTGCCCCTGAGGACGTTTCGGACGGAGAAAGCGCGGCTGCTGATGTCATGCGGACCAGTCTAGGGGTGATGCCTGGCGGGATCAATAACAATATCAAAAAAAATTGATATAGGTATTGGGTCGTTGTTTTTTCAGGGCCTTTTTCATGCGTGGAATTCTGTCGTATAAAAAGGTGGAGGTTCATTTGCCCCGGCGGTCACTAATCGGCGAAAATACGCGCCTCATTTTTTGTCAATCTTTCAATTGCGCTATCGCTGATTAAACACTGGAGAAACGTCAATGCCATCTCGCACAGATCTCGCCAACGCCATTCGCGCGCTGAGCATGGATGCGGTTCAGAAAGCCAAATCTGGCCACCCGGGCGCACCCATGGGTATGGCGGACATCGCCGAGGTCCTCTGGAATGACTACCTCAGCCATAATCCGACCAACCCGACATGGGCCAATCGGGACCGGTTTGTGCTGTCCAACGGCCACGGCTCGATGTTGCTTTATTCCCTGTTGCACCTGAGTGGCTACGACGTTTCCATTGACGACCTCAAGAACTTCCGTCAGCTTCATTCGAAAACGCCGGGTCACCCTGAATACGGCTACACCCCGGGCGTAGAAACCACCACCGGACCGTTGGGTCAGGGCATCGCCAACGCCGTTGGTTTTGCGCTGGCGGAAAAAACCCTGGCGGCACAGTTCAACCGCCCCGGTCACGATATTGTCGACCACTACACCTATGCGTTTCTGGGTGATGGTTGCCTGATGGAAGGTATCTCTCACGAAGTCTCGTCACTTGCCGGTACCCTGGGCCTGGGCAAGCTGATCATGTTTTATGACGACAATGGCATTTCCATCGATGGCGAAGTGGAAGGCTGGTTTAACGACGACACGCCCAAGCGCTTCGAAGCTTACGGCTGGCAGGTCATTCCCAAAGTTGACGGTCACAATCCTGATGCGGTTCGCGCTGCCATCGAGGCCGGCCGGGCCAACACAGACCAGCCCACATTAATCTGCTGCAAGACGATTATCGGTTTTGGTTCGCCCAACAAACAGGGCACCGAAAGCTGCCACGGCGCCGCACTGGGCGAGGACGAAGTGGAGCTGACTCGTAAACAGCTGGGTTGGTCAAGCCCGCCCTTTGAAGTGCCGGGGGACATTTACGCCGGTTGGGATGCGAAAGAGAAAGGCACTGCGGCGGAAACCCGTTGGGACGAAGCCTTTGCCGCTTATGAAAAGGCGGAGCCGGAACTGGCCGCCGAGTTCAAGCGCCGCATGGCCGGCAAGCTGCCAGCCGATTTCTCCGAAAAGGCTCAGGCCTATATTCAGGAGTGTCAGGACAAGGGCGAAACCATCGCCAGTCGCAAGGCCTCCCAGAACACGCTGAACGCCTATGGCCCCTTGCTGCCCGAGCTGCTGGGCGGCTCCGCCGACCTGGCCGGTTCCAACCTGACCATCTGGAATGACAGCAAGCCGCTGACCAAAGAAGATGCCAGCGGTAACTACGTCTATTACGGCGTTCGGGAATTCGGCATGGCCGCCATCATGAACGGCGTTGCCCTGCACGGTGGCCTGGTACCTTACGGCGCGACCTTCCTGATTTTCATGGAATACTGCCGTAATGCAGTGCGTATGGCGGCGCTGATGAAGCAGCGCTCCATTCTGGTATTCACCCACGACTCGATTGGCCTGGGCGAAGATGGCCCGACACACCAGCCTGTGGAACAACTCGCCAGCCTGCGCACCACGCCGAATATGAGCACCTGGCGCCCGGCTGACACCGTCGAGTCCGCCGTAGCCTGGAAAGCTGCCCTTGAGCGCACCGATGGCCCGACCGCGCTGGTTTTCTCCCGCCAGGCGCTGCCGCACCAGGATCGCGATGGGGCTCAGCTGCAGAACGTGGCTAAAGGCGGCTATATTCTGTCTGACAGCGACGGCACGCTGGACCTGATTCTTATCGCCACGGGTGGCGAACTGGGCATCGCTCAGGACGCCGCCGCCGAGCTGCGGGAAAAAGGCAACAAGGTACGCGTGGTTTCCATGCCGTCTACCGACACTTTTGACGCCCAGAGCGCCGCCTACAAGCAGGAAGTCCTGCCGCTGGAAGTCACCAATCGCGTTGCGGTGGAAGCCGGCATTGCCGATTACTGGTACAAGTACGTCGGCCTGGACGGACGCATCGTGGGCATGACCACCTTCGGTGAATCAGCGCCTGCAGGCGACCTGTTCAAGGAGTTCGGGTTTACGGTCGACAACATCGTCGCGACTGCCGGGGAGCTGCTGGAAGCCTGATGACTGCCACTGTACCGTATCGCATCGCCATCAATGGATACGGCCGTATTGGTCAGAGTGTCCTGCGGGCACTTTACGAAAACCGGTTTCGCGACCAGCTTCAGGTGGTCGCGATTAACGAGCTGGCGGACATTGATACCATCTCCCACCTTACTCGGTACGACTCCACCCACGGCCGTTTCCCGGGTGAGGTTGGGGTGGATGGAGATTCCCTGTTGGTCAACGGTGATCGCATAAGGGTGCTTCGTCACGCCGACCCGGCGGACTTGCCCTGGGATGAGCTGAAAGTGGATCTGGTGCTGGAATGCTCCGGTGCCTTCACTGACCGGGCGACCGCCGAGCAGCATCTGACATCCGGCGCGGGCCGCCTGTTGTTCTCGCAACCGGCCGAGTCGGACGTGGACCGCACCGTGGTTTACGGCGTGAATCACGATGAGTTGGCGGCAACCGATCGCATCGTTGCTGCCGCGTCCTGCACCACTAACTGCGTGGTGCCGGTCATCCAGGTGCTTGATCAGGCTTTTGGCGTGGAGCAGGGCAGTACCACCACCATCCACGCGGCCATGAACGACCAGCCCGTGATTGATGCTTATCATCACCAGGACCTGCGTCGCACCCGCAGTGCTTTGCACAACATCGTGCCGGTGGATACCGGCCTTGCGAAGGGCATAGAGCGCCTGTTGCCGCACATGGAAAACAGATTCAGTTCTGTGGCCATGCGCGTACCGACAATGAACGTTTCCGCCATAGACATGGTGGTGAACGTGCGTGAAAACACTTCGGTGGCTGCAGTGAATGCATTACTCAAAAACGCCGCCCAAGGCCCGTTGAAGCAGATTCTCGGCTACACCGATGAGCTTCTGGCCAGCTCCGATTTCAACCACGACGCCCATTCCGGCATTGTGGACGGCGGCCAGACGCGGGTAACCGGCGGCACCATGGTGAAGGTGCTGTGCTGGTTTGATAACGAATGGGGGTTCGCAAATCGCATGCTGGACGTTAGTTGCGTTTGGCTGAATAAAAGGTAATGAAATGACTATCAAACGAATGACCGACCTGGACCTGGCCGGCAAGCGGGTATTGATCCGCGAAGACCTCAACGTGCCGGTGAAAAATGGCGAAGTCTCCAGCGACGCCCGTATCCGCGCCTCGTTGCCCACCATCAAAGCCGCCAGAGACGCTGGCGCCAGAGTCATGCTGATGTCACACCTGGGCCGCCCGGAAGAAGGCGTTTTCGACGAAGCCTCCTCCATGAAGCCGGTCGCTGCCCACCTCAGCAAAGTGCTGGACCAGGAAGTGCGCCTGATTACCGATTACCTGGACGGCGTAGAAGTCGCCGACGGTGAAGTCGTTCTGTTTGAAAACGTCCGCTTCAATAAAGGCGAAAAGAAAGACGACGAAGCGCTGGCCAAAAAATACGCTGCCCTTTGCGACGTCTACGTCATGGACGCCTTCGGCACCGCCCACCGTGCCCAGGCCTCCACCCACGGCGTCGCCAAATACGCCCCCGAAGCCTGCGCCGGCCCACTGCTGGCGGCGGAACTGGAAGCCCTCGGCAAAGCCCTCGATAACCCGGCCAAGCCGGTGGTTGCCATCGTTGGCGGTTCCAAAGTATCTACCAAACTGGACGTACTGAACGCCCTGGAAAAAGTCTGCGACTCCATCATCGTCGGCGGCGGCATTGCCAACACCTTTCTTGCGGCGGCCGGCCACCCGGTGGGCAAATCCCTGTGCGAACACGACCTTGTCGACACCGCCAAGGAAATCGCCTCCCGCGTGGAAATCCCGCTGCCGGTGGACGTGGTGGTTGGCAGCGAGTTTTCCGAAACCGCCGAAGCGACCGTCAAGAAAATCGACGACGTCACCGACAACGACATGATCCTGGACGTAGGCCCCGAAACCGCCGCCAAATTCGCAGGCCTATTGAAGTCGTCTAAAACCATCCTGTGGAACGGCCCGGTCGGCGTCTTCGAATTCGACCAGTTCGGCAACGGCACCAAATCCCTGGCGAACGCCATCGCCGAAAGCGACGCCTTCTCACTGGCGGGTGGCGGCGACACGGTCGCGGCCGTCGATAAATACGGCGTAAGTGATAAAATCTCGTACATTTCCACCGGCGGCGGTGCTTTTCTGGAATTTGTAGAAGGAAAAGTCCTGCCGGCAGTCGCCGTTCTCGAAGAACGCGGCGAATAACAAAGCCAGAATCGCAAGGAGGGCGGGGGTAGATCTTTCGCGGAATTTGCGAGGCCAAGGATGGCCGAGGATAAGCGCACATGGATGTGCTCGTAGCGGTTCCGCGAAAGATCTACCCCCGCCCTCCGTAGCAGACTCAGAACTTACAGGCAGACTCCAAACCAAGAAGTCCGCCAAGAACATTAAATAAACCAAGGAGACAACCCAATGGCCCTGATATCGATGCGGCAGCTGCTCGACCACGCCGCCGAACACGGATATGGCGTGCCGGCGTACAACGTGAACAACCTTGAGCAGATGCGCGCCATCATGGAAGCGGCTGACAAAACCAACTCACCGGTGATTGTCCAGGCCTCCGCCGGCGCAAGAAAATACGCCGGCGCCCCCTTCCTGCGCCACCTCATCCTCGCGGCCATTGAAGAGTTTCCCCACATTCCCGTGGTCATGCACCAGGACCATGGCACCAGCCCATCGGTCTGCCAGCGCTCCATCCAGCTGGGCTTCAGCTCGGTGATGATGGACGGCTCCCTGGGCGAAGACGGCAAAACCCCGACCGAATACGACTACAACGTCGACGTCACCCGCCGCACCGTCGAAATGGCCCATGCCTGTGGCGTATCGGTAGAAGGCGAACTGGGTTGCCTGGGCTCCCTGGAAACCGGCCAGGCCGGTGAAGAAGACGGCATTGGCGCCGAAGGCATTCTTGACCACAGCCAGATGCTGACCGACCCCGAAGAAGCCGCTGACTTCGTCAAGAAAACCCACGTCGACGCCCTGGCCATCGCCATTGGCACCAGCCACGGCGCCTACAAGTTCACCCGCCCGCCCACCGGCGACATCCTGGCGATTGAACAGATCAAGGCCATCCACAAGCGCATTCCGGACACCCATCTGGTCATGCACGGATCCAGTTCCGTGCCCCAGGAGTGGCTGAAGATCATCAACCAGTATGGCGGTGAGATTCCGGAAACCTACGGTGTGCCGGTTGAAGAAATCGTGGAAGGCATCAAGCACGGCGTCCGCAAGGTCAACATCGACACCGACCTGCGGCTGGCCAGCACCGGTGCTGTCCGTCGTTTCCTGGCCGAAAACCCGGCGGAATTCGACCCGCGCAAATTCCTGAAAGCGACAATGACCGCCATGACCGACGTCTGCATTGCGCGCTACGAAGCCTTCGGAACCGCCGGCAACGCCAGCAAGATCAAGCCGGTGAACCTTGAACGCATGTTTGAGCGCTATGCCTCTGGTGAGCTGGACCCGAAGGTTAAGTAAGCTTTGGAGTATGCCTCGGTAGCCTTGTGGTGGCCGGGTTTCGCAGAGATGTGCCTTCCTTCCGGGACACGCGGTAAATACGTCCCTGTACGCTCGACAAAAACATCCATGTTTTTGACGGTCCCGGAAAGAAGGCCCACCCCTGCTTGTTCTGCCTCTCGATATCGCTTGTTTCAAATCTGTTTAATCCATCGACATCAATTCTAATACCTCCCCACCTTGCAATTCCCACTTCCCCATCAAATATAGTGTTATAACTGGGCGATAAGGCCCAATACCCTAAACTGGCGTGAGGACGAGAATGGACTTCAAAGACTATTACGCCGTGCTCGGTGTGAGCGAGTCTGCCTCCCCCGAGGAAATCAAAAAGGTCTACCGCAAACTGGCCCGGAAATACCATCCGGATGTCAGTAAAGAAGAGAACGCCGGCGATAAATTCAAAGACGTCGGCGAAGCTTACGAGGTATTGAAAGACCCTGAAAAGCGGGCTGAATACGACGAGTTGAAAAAATACGGTGCCCGTAAAGACGGCTCGTTCCAGCGGCCGCCCGGTTGGAAAAGCGCGTCCGGCTTTGGCGGTGGTGGCTATACCGAGGCCGATGCCGGCCAGTTCAGCGACTTTTTCGAGGAAATCTTTGGCGGCGGTCGTCGTGGCGGCGCGGGCTTTGGTGCCGGATTTGGCAGTCAGCGCCACACGATGCGTATGCGAGGTGAAGACGTAAATGCCCGGCTGGCGCTACCCCTTGAAGAAGCGTTCCAGGGTTGTGAGCGTCAGGTGTCCTTCAACGTGCAGGAAGCAGATGCCCAGGGCCGGGCAGTGCCGCGGCAGAAAACGCTGAAGGTTAAAATTCCGGCTGGCATGAAAGAAGGCCAGCATATCCGCCTCAAAGGTCAGGGTGCGCCCGGTGTCGGCGGTGCTGAAAGCGGCGATCTGTTCATCGAGGTGGAGTACGCACCTCATCCGAATTTCACCGTCGACGGTTCGGATATTTTGATCACTGTTCCCATCACGCCCTGGGAGGCGGCTCTCGGTGCCTCGATTACGGTGCCGACGGTGGGCTCGAAGGTTACTCTGAAAGTGCCTAAAGGCACTTCCAGCGGTCGCAAGTTGCGCCTGAAAGGCAAAGGGTTACCCGGTAAAAAACCGGGCGATCAGCTGGTTGTCCTGCAGATCGTGATGCCTGAACAGCACTCAGAGGATTCCGAGGCGCTCTACCGCGAGCTGGCGGAGGCCGAGAAAGCGTTTAACCCACGCAGCAAGCTGCTTGTGTAAGTTAGGGGGTAAGGGATGACTGACAAAAACCGGACTTTAAGCGTCGAACTGATGGAACCCAGCGCGACATTCACGCTGCGCGAGGTGTGTGAGCGCGGGGATTGCCACGCGGAGTTTGTCATCAAGTTGGTGAATTACGGCGTGATTGCCCCGATGGACGAGACACCGGAGGCGCGCCAGTGGCAATTCGACCTTCAGACCCTGGCCCGTTTGCGAAAGGCCCAGCGACTGCAGCGAGATCTGAAGATGAATCTGCCCGGCCTGGCAATGTCCCTGGAGCTTCTGGACGAGGTCCGGGACATGCAACGTCAGATTGACCGCCTGAATAATCAGCTCCGGGGATTGCTGGGAGAGGAATGATTCTGGCCTAAAAAAACCTCACAAGGCCAGTCTTTACTGCTCTTTGGCGAGCTTCTGTATTTCCTCGTAAATCTTTTCCGCTTCTTCCATCAAGGTACCGTGCGTGCGCAAATCCCCGTTGCGCTGGGCGTGCAGTGCCTTTTCCAGCTTGGCTTCATATTCTTTCTGCAATTTCTTCTTCGGATCGCCTTTCAAAAATCCCAGCATCGTCTTTACCTGTTTCATTCATGTGCTCATAGCTTACGCCCAGCGAGCCGGAAAGTTCACAAATGGACTGTCAATTCTGTCTCTCGGGGGTGGCTCAGATTTCGAAGTTGTTTGGTGAAACGGTGGCAGCCATCGAACAATCGGATCAGGCCAGCGATCGTATCAGCGAGACTCTGGACGGCCTGAAAACCAGCGCCGCCCAGTTCAGGATCTGATTTCGCCGATTACGGGTTCGGGCTACACAAGCGCTCTTTTGCGGCCTGAAACTCTTTCCGGATTCGCGCGACGAGTTCAGTCGTCGATACCACATCATCAATCTGACTTACCCCCTGGCCTGCAGACCAGATGGTCTTCCAGGCCTTGGCCTCGTCTTCCATCGGCTTGAGTTTTTCCCCGTAATTGATGGCGCCGGGCTGGTTCAGCGTGTTCATGTCAAAGCCCGCGGCCTCTAAGCTTTGACGCATAAAGTTGGCAGGAATACCGGATACGGCCGGGGTGTGGATAATGTCGCCCGACACGGCTTCAATGATCATTTTCTGATAGGCCGCTTCAGCCTGGGATTCGGTGGTGTTGATGAACCGGGTGCCCATGTAAACCAGGTCTGCCCCCATCGCCTGGGCCGCCAGTATATCTTCCCCTTTGGACAACCCGCCTGCCAGCAGAATCAGGCCGTCGAACACCTGGCGAATTTCATGCACCAGAACGAACGGGTTGATGGTGCCTGCGTGCCCACCGGCGCCGGCGGATACGGCAATGATGCCATCCACGCTTGCCTCTGCGGCCTTGCGGGCGTGTTTCTGGTTGGTCACGTCGTGAAACACCAGCCCGCCATAGCTGTGCACGGCTTCGGTCACTTTGGTGGCTGCGCCCAGTGAGGTGATCACAATGGGCACCTGATGTTTAACGCAGAGCGCCAGGTCCGCCTCCCACCGCGGATTGGTTTTGTGAACAATCAGGTTCACGGCGTAAGGCGCTACTGTGCGCTCCGGGTTATTCGTCGCGAACGACTTCAGCTCGTCGTTCATGCGAATCAGCCATTGTTCAAAGCCGTCGCTGCTACGCTGGTTAAGCGCTGGAAAGCTGCCTACAATGCCTTCTTTACAGCAAGCCAGGGCAAGCTCTGGCGCTGAAATCAGAAACATGGGTGCAGCGACCAGAGGCAGGTCAAGATTGTTTTTGAGCAGGTTTGGCATGGACGACGGCATAGACATCAGATGACCTTAAGTAATGTGGATGAAATCCTGGAACTTTGTTTGCCGGTCAGGATCCTAGCCTGCCTGCCAAACAGTGCAAACAGACAATAACATCACAGCCAAGGAGTAACGTAATGGGTGAATCGAAACGCCGGAAACAGTCCGGCCAGCCGGCACCGAAAGCGAAGAACAGCCAGAAGCCGCTGATCATTGGTTTGAGTGCGGGGGTGATCGCCCTGATCGTGGCTATTGTCTACGTGATTACCGCCGCACCGAACCCTGACTCCGATGCATTGCCGACGGCCGGCACCAACGCCGCACCGTTTCCCTCACAGGTCGATCAGTTTGGCGTATCAATGGGTGACCCAGACGCTCCGGTGGTGGTGCGAGAATTTGCAGATTATCAGTGCCCGGCCTGTCAGCGTTTTTCCGGTGCTGCCAACCAGCTGAAAGAGCAATACGTTGAGTCCGGCCAGGTCCGTTTTGTGTTTTTTGACTTGCCACTGCAGCAGCATCAAAACGCAGTCCCCGCAGCGCTGGCCGCCAGATGCGCCGGTGATCAGGACAGCTACTGGGCGATGCACGATCGACTTTTCAGCGACCAGTATGAATGGAGCGGTTCGGGCAGCGCCGTTGATATGTTTGAGCGCTATGCCACAGACCTGGGCCTTGAAACCCGCCGTTTTCGGCGCTGCATGGATACCAATCTGCACATCGAAGACATCGAACAAAGCCGTCAGGTCGCGATGCAGCTTCGATTAACCAGCACGCCAACCGTTCTGGTGGACAATATCCGCCTGACCCGGCCCGGCTGGTCGCAACTGTCTGCCGTTGTGGAGCGTGAACTGGCCAAGTAAACTACGCGCGCTAAAACACATGCTCCGGATTTACGATCCGGCCCGCAGGAGACTCAGGCCCATGAGCCAGACCATTGTGGTCTGCGCGCTTTATAAGTTCGCAGTCCTTAACGATTACCAATCCCTTCGCGTTCCCCTGGTAAACCTGATGCTGGCGCAGGACGTGCACGGCACACTGCTGCTTGCCCGCGAGGGCATTAATGGCACCATCGCCGGCTCCCGTGAGGGCGTCGACGCGGTGAAATCCCTGCTGGCATCTGACGGGCGCTTTGCGGGCATCGATTACAAAGAATCGTTTGTTGATACCCAACCGTTCAAACGCACCAAGGTAAAGCTCAAACAGGAAATCGTGACCATGGGCGTGGACGACATTGATCCGAAGCGCATCGTGGGCACCTATGTGGAGCCGAAGGACTGGAACGAATTGATCTCCGATCCGGAGGTCCTCGTCATCGATACCCGGAACCAGTACGAAGTCGAGATTGGCACCTTCGCCAACGCGAAGAACCCCGCCACTGATACCTTCCGGGAATTTCCGGAGTACGTGAAACAAAACCTGGATTCATCGCGTAATAAAAAAGTGGCCATGTTCTGCACCGGTGGTATTCGCTGTGAAAAATCCACGGCGTATCTGAAAGAGCAGGGTTTTGAAGAGGTTTACCACCTCAAGGGCGGCATCCTGAAATACCTCGAGGAAGTGCCCGAACAGGAGAGCCTTTGGCAGGGCGAATGTTTCGTGTTTGATGATCGGGTCACGGTCAACCACCGGCTGGAGCGGGGTGATTATGATCAGTGCCACGCCTGTCGCCGGCCGATTACCGAAGACGACAAGCAGCGCGCGGAATTCGAGCCGGGCGTGAGTTGCCATCAGTGCATTGATTCGCTGACGAAAGCGAAGAAAGCCCGTTTTGCCGAACGCGAGCGCCAGATACGGCTGGCCGAGCAGCGCGGCGAAGTGCACGTAGGCGGCGCTGCTGCACGCCTCATTGAAGAACGCAAGGCCCGGAAACGGGCAGGTCAGGAGCGTCAGGCCATACAAAGCGCCGCCGGTGAAGGCGCGTGGAAGAAATCGGGCGTCTAACCCTGAAGCCCTCCGAAGAAACCAATGCCAACGGCCGGCTGGCGTTCAAGCATGAAGTCACAAATTGGCGAAATACCGGTGAATTCCGTTCGACTTTCAGTCCTCCCTGACAACGGCTTACCGCCTCTAGTACATCTCAGACCCGCCCGCGAACGCCGAGCGAACGGATACACCACTTTCCATTTCCCTGCTTTACGGTTCCTGAAGCAGTGCCTTAGTGCCGGTCCCGCGCGGCACGGGCCAGCGTCAGGGCATAGATTTCACGAACATCACTGGCAAACGATTCGATGGAGTAGTCGGCGGCAAACGCCAGCGCGTTTTCTGACAAGGTTTGCCGCAGCCTGTCATCCTCCAGCAGTTGCTGAACCCGGTCGCACCACTGGTCCTGCTTCTCAGGCGTCTTGAAGCCGTTGTGATCCTGCCGCACGACATCGTCTATACCGCTGGAGCGAACCGCCACCACGGGCAAGCCGGCGGCCATGGCCTCCAGAATCACCATGCCCTGGGTTTCGGATTTCGACGCAAACAGGAACACATCGCCCAGGTGATACCAGGTGGCCATATCTTCCGGTGGCACCGACCCCACCAGAGTGAAATGCTGGCCCAGGTCCAGTTCGTCAATACGCTGCTGCAGGCGATCATGCTGATGACCCTTGCCGATCATCAGAAACCGGAAGGGGCGATCGGTGCGCTGTCGCAGGGCGTCAATGGCATCGATCATGAAGTCGATGTTTTTCTCGTTGGACAGCCGGGAAACGCTGATAAAAACGGTTTCATCCTGAATCTTCAGGGATTCCCGCAGCCGGTTGACGTCGTCATCGGACACGTCCTGAAAACGCTGGTACTCAATGCCGGTTGGCTGCACAAACGTGGGGGATTTCACCCCGATCATGCGCAGATATTCCTCGGTCGAATCGGTGGGTACGATCACCGCATCGCACTTGTTGGCAAACCGCTTGATCAGCGCGTGCGAAATCAGATTCCGGAACAGATTGCCGGGCAGCGGCACGAAATGAGCGTAATGCTCCAGCCGGGTGTGGTAGGTGTAGATCACCGGCACCCGCAGCCAACGGCCAATAAACAGGCCCAGTGAGCCGAGCCAGAACGGATGATGCAGGTGAATCACATCAGGCTGGAATACCTTCAGCCGCGTGCGAATCCGCTTCAGAAAAATGTTTGCCAGGCGGAATTCCCGCTTCTCACCCATGGCCAGCAGCGAAGGCACCCGCAGCACGTTGTCCTCGTTTTGGGGCTGGTCCCGGTAGCGCGGCGCCACAATCAGAACCGAATCTTTCAGTGACTCAAGCCCGCGCCTCAATCGTTCAATGGAAATCGGCACCCCGCCGATGAACGGCAGATAGTTATTGGTGAACATGGCCACCCGCAGCGGCTTGCTCAGCCAGGGCCTGGGATCCAGGTCATAGTCGGGGTAATAGTCCTTTTCGACGAAAATGGCGGCATAGAGCTTGGTGCCGATCAGCACGAAGATCGCCACCAACAGGATGAAGTTCACATAGCCCACGTAGAACAGGGAGTAGATGAAAAACCACAGGGACTCCAGTGTGCTCAGTACCGGGTTCGGGCCAACTTCCATCCGCGTCATGGAATAATTGATGGCGCCGTCGGCCGTCACGTCAACGCGCACGTAATGGTAAAAGCTGGTGTCGTCGCTCAGTACCAGGCCACCCGCACCGCCAGTGGTAATAAAACGGGTGCTGCCCACTTCTTCGCTCGAATACAGCGACAGGTTGGCAGAAAATACCGCCTCAATTCCCCGTTCTTTCACCAGCGTCAGCAGTGCTTCCCGGAACTCCGGCGGCCCGAGAAAATCCTCGGATTGCTCAAAGGGCGCTTCCTCCTGTGGGTTCAGCGGGGGATGGCCAATAAATAAAAAGATAGGGCGTTCGGTGTTTTCGCCCAGCAGATCGTTCAGCCATCGCATCTGCCATCGCCAGGGAGTTTTGCCGGTGCTGTCGAGAAAAATCAGGCGGGCCTGGGCGGTATTCACGCTGTAGAAATGCGGGCCGAAATGTTCGTAGAACCGGAAGGCGCCGAAATTCTCTTCTTCGTTTTCGCCAAAAGTCAGCAGGTAAGGCATGGCCAGGTGGCTGAGCGTGCCTTGAATCGCCCGATATTTGTCCTCGCCACCACCGCTGACGGCGTTACCGGCGGACACCGTGAAATCGAGCCCGGCCTGGTTCAGTTCAGGGATGATCTGTTGCTCAAACACGCCAACCGAATTATTGATATTGCCAACCACCGCAAAGCTGAAGCCATCGTTCTCCGACAGGTTTGCTTCGATGCGATCTACCTGATCGGTGTGCAGCGCCTGAAAGTCCGGCTGGTACAGATTCAGATAACCCTTGTAACCGATTAGCAAAAGTACGATGGCCAGATTGACGTAGAAAAGCAGCTTGAGGGGGGATAGTCGCCTCATCAGGAATCCTTCCGTTTTGCGAACAGCTCTTTTTGCAGAATGATCAGCCCGATCAGCATGCCCAGGTAAATAGTGACAAATCGCCACGCCACAGTAACCAGTAGCAGGTGGCCAGACCCCAGAGTATCCCGGAAAAAGCTGCCGAAGACCCCTTCCGAAATGCCGGACGCGCCCGGCGTGGGGGAAAAATACATCACGAATGTGGTGACCACCAGCAGCCCCAGGCTGACCAGGTAATCCACATCATAATCCAGGGCCCATATTAAAAGCGCGGGGAAGCTGAACAGGCTGAGTAAAAACAGGAAAGTGAACAGCACTGACAGGCCGACGAAAAGCCTGGGACCCTGAAGGTAATCTCCAAAACTGACTGAAAACCGCAGCATTTCCCGCCGCGCCTTGAACTGCCAGTGCCGGTGACGATGGCTGCTCAGCAGATGCGGCCGGCGCAGCAACCTTAAAAAGCCGGACAAAGGCCCGATCAGCCAGCGGGTGCGAAACAGCACCACCAGGAAAAATCCGAGGTAAAGCAGGATCAGCACGGCCAGAACCGGGCCCAGGTCACCGGCCAGTGATTCACCCTTTAAGGCGTCAAGCGTCAGCAAAAAGAAAGGCGTCAGGGAAAATATGAAGATCACGGCCAAGACGGTTCGTATGGTGGTCGCCGCCGTTGCCCGCCCAAGAGGAACGCCATGGTTCTGTAAATACCAGATCTGGGCAAAACCACCGCCGGTCGCCATGGGGGTCACGTTGGAGAAAAACAGATTGATAAACACCAGCCGCGCAATCACAGACAGAGGCACTTTATGTCCGAGCGATCGCAGCGTGTAGTAAAGCCGAAGGCCGTCAGCGGCAAAATACACCAGCAACAATGCACCGACCGCCAGAAGAGTGCCCGGGCTCAGTAGGCGGGTATCGACGCTGAAGCTGCGGCCCGCAAACTGATCGTAAACCGCGTAAAGCCCCGCTGCGGTCATAAGGATAAAGATCAGAGTGAACAGTGCCAGTCGTCGGCCGGATGCGTTGCTGCGGTAGCGGTCGTCGGCGGGTGCGGTCATGAAACGGCCAGCGCCTGTTGAATCAGGGCTTTCTGATGGTTGGCAAAGTTGGTGATCAGCTCGGCGGCCTTGTCTGAATCCCGCGCCAGAATGGCCTGGGTCAGTCGGGTAAAGAACTGGCCGGAGCGGTCCAGATCCTGCCGGTAACGGTCTGCGCTCAAGTAATAAGCGCGGCTGACGGCGGGTTTGAAATTACTCAGGGCTTCGGTCAGGTAGGGATTGTTGACCACGCCACAGCACACGTCCATCACCCGGAAACTGGACTCCACCACGGCGGTGATATTGGCCTGGCGATTATGCATCTGTTGAGTCACTTCCTGCACCGCCTCCGTCAGCAGTGGCTGATCTTCGTCCGTCCAGCGCTCGCACAGTCGACGCACCAGCATCATAAGAAGATGCATGTACACATCGTAGAGCTCCGAGGCGTGAACGGCATCCAGTTGCGTTGCCATGGCGCCTTTGCGGGGGATGATCTCTATCAGGTGCCAGCGTTCAAGCGTGTAAAGCGCCTCTTTGACCGATGCCCGGCTGACGTGCAGCTCGGTTGCGATTGTGGCTTCCTGCACGCGCGCGCCCGGCCGAATCTGACCGGTCATGATGCGTTCCGCCAGATAGTTGGCGATTTGCTCCGCAAGTGTGTTCGGGACCTGAAAATCCATAGAGGCGCTCTGACCAGCCGTAAAGTCGCAGTTTACCACAGCGACAACCGGCTGATTTGCAGACTATTGAACGGTAAGAGGCTCTCCTTTCGACGTATCCGGGGGCTATAACCCCATCGTTTCTCTTGACTACTGTCATATTGTCCTACAATATAGCAATTATAGACTGGCGATAGAGAGCCAGGATCCACTGCAGTCGAAAAGAGGGACGCATTGTGAGTTTAAATCTGATGATCAGGAGCTCCGGAAAAACCCGACGCAAAATATTGTTTACGCTTAAGAAGTACAGCTATCTGATCGCGGTCATGCCGTTGATGCTGCCGTTACTGATGCTGGAGGCCGGAACGGCCACCGGCTTGCTGAACCTGTTCGCCTGGGGCGTGCCCTTTTTCATATTTGGCGTCATCCCGGTGCTGGATTTCATTCTGGGTAAAGACGCCCTGAACCCTGACGAAGAAACCGAAACCCCGAAAATGAACAGCGAATGGTTCTACCGGATAATGACCCTGGGCTGGGTGCCCGCTTACGCGGTACTGCTGGTCTGGAGCATGGTGGTGCTGGCCGCGGAGCCCTTTTCATTTGTTGGCGGGTTGGGCTGGGTGATATCCATTGGCGTCATCGGTGGCCTGGGTATCAATGTGGCCCACGAAATGATCCACAAAGACGAAAAGCTGGAAACCCTGGCCGGTGGATTTTTGCTGTCGCTGATGGTCTATGCCGGTTTTAAAGTAGAGCACCTGCGTGGCCATCACGTGCATGTATCCACCCCTGAAGACGCCTCGTCCTCGCGTTACAATCAAACCCTCTACAATTTCCTGCCCCGGGCTTACGCCCGCAACTTCATGAACGCCTGGCGCCTGGAAGCTGAACGCCTTCGCAAAAAAGGCCTGGGCGCATTGCACTGGCGCAATGAACTGATCTGGTGGTATTGCCTGTCGGCGCTGGCACTGATCGGATTTACCCTGGCCTTCGGCTGGCTGGGTGCTGTGTTTTTCCTTGGCCAGAGTTTCATCGCCCTGAACATGCTGGAAGTGGTGAACTACCTGGAGCATTACGGCCTGCATCGTCGCAAACTGAAAAACGGCCGCTACGAACGGACCGGACCCGAACACAGCTGGAACTCCAATTACTTCCTGACGAACGTGTTCCTGTTCCATCTGCAGCGCCATAGTGATCACCACGCCTGGGCCAAACGCCGTTACCAGGTCCTTCGCCACCACGAAATCGCGCCCCAGCTGCCCGCAGGCTACACCGCCATGATTCTGTTGGCGCTTTTCCCGCCCCTTTGGAAAAAGGTCATGAATCCCAGGGTAGAGGCGTATTACGAAGGCGAAGAAAGCCAGTTGGCCTGACCATGGGTTGGCCTTGAAATCGGCCCGAAGCGCACGCAGGTATAAAGGATAAACGTGACGCAAACAGAGAGAGTCTCCCTATGCCCAGGCACTTCGAACAAGCCCCCGGTCTGCATGAAGAACCGGTCCCGGAAACCGAAGGCTACGTCTTCAACCAGACCATGATGCGGATCAAAGATCCAGAGCAGTCCATGGACTTCTACACCCGCGTGATGGGCATGCGCCTGGTCAGAAAACTCGACTTCCCGGAAATGAAATTTACCCTCTATTTCCTGGCGTTCCTTGACGATCGTCAGGCCAATACGGTGCCCAACGACGACGCCCACCGCACCACCTTTATCTTCGGCCGCGAAGCCATGCTGGAACTGACCCACAACTGGGGCACGGAAAACGACGCGGATTTCAGCTACCACAACGGCAACGACCAGCCCCAGGGATTTGGCCATATCGGTTTTGCCGTGCCGGACGTTTACGCCGCGTGTGACCGGTTTGAACAGCTGGGGGTGGAGTTCGTGAAAAAGCCGGACGACGGCAAGATGAAGGGGCTGGCGTTCGTGAAAGACCCGGACGGCTACTGGATCGAGATTCTGCAACCAGACATGATGCAAAAGCAGCGAAAAGAAGACTGAGCAAGACCCTTTTACAGAGCCTGCTCAGGTGACAGTCAGGCAGTTCCCGGCGCTTGCCGGGCGCTGCTTCTGGAAGCTACAACCACCGCGGCGGTCAGAATCGCGGCCCCGGTCATACCGACCACACCCAGAACTTCTCCCAGAAATACCCAGGCCAGCAGTGCCACGAACAGGGGTTCCAGCGTCACGATAATGCTGGAAAGGGTAGCTGGTGTGGTTCTCATACCCGCAAAAAAGCTCAGGTACCCGATACAGGTGGGCACCACGCCAATGAAAATGACCATCAGCCATTGCCAGACATTCAGGCTTGCCATGCCCTCGAAGCCACCGATGGCCCAGACTACCGGCAGCAGAACAATTGCGGCGGTTAAAAAGCAGATAAAAGCGGTGGTGAAGACGGGCGCGCCGGTGGAGCTGTGCCGGCTGGTCAGCGTGAAACCAGCGTAAACAAAGGCGGCGAATACCGCGATCAGAATGCCGGCCAGGCGCAGCTCGCCGGCGCTTTCCATATCGCTGATCACCAGCATGGCCGTTCCCGCAATGGCTGCGATCAGCGCCAGGATGGTCACAATCCCCGGTTTTTCTCCCAGCAAGGGCGCCGCCATAATGGCCACCAGAACCGGTGCCAGGCACAGGGCTATCAGAGTGGCGATGCCCGCGCCGGTCAGGTCAACGGCCAGCAGGTAGCTGCCCTGATAAAAGGCCTGAAAAACGCCCAGAGCCAGCAACGGTATCAGAGCTTTACGCGACAGCCTCCAGGGCGCGCGCGACTGGGCCCTGGCGCTTCGAGCTTCGGCAGTCTGTTCCCGCAACATCAGCATAAAGAAAAACGGCAATGCCACGGCCAGCCGCAAAAAGCCGAGAGAAATGGCCTGGAGGTCGGAACCGGTAAACAGGAATTTTGCCACAATGCCAGTGGTCGCCCATAGCAATGCGGCCAGGGCAATCAATAGAGCGCCTCGAATCATTCAATAACCAGCACAATCAGTCCCTTTCGGTTGCTTAAGTTATAACTCGGGGTTTGTTTCACATCCGCCGTCTTGGCCGGGCCGAGTGTTAGCAGTGCCTTGGTCGGTATGCTCTCACGCCAGCGTTGGGCTGGCAAAGCCTGGTGGGAATTGCTACACATTTAGCGGAGGGAGGGTACGGCGCTTTCTATTTATTGGCGATGCGCTATTGGCGATGCCACCGCGGGCTGGCTCTGCCGGAGTTTTCACCGGCGCCTGCTCCCGCGGCGCGGTTTGGCGTGTTTACTTGATCGTCAGGCGGTCTGCGTTCTTTTCCAGTGTGCGTTCGCCGATGCCGTTGACGGCGGTCAGGTCATCTGCGGACTGGAAAGGGCCATTTTCAGTTCGATAGTCCACAATCGCTTGCGCTTTGGTTTCGCCAACGCCATCAAGGCTGGCAAGCACTTCGACGGTGGCGGTGTTGATGTCTACTTGGGCAGGTTCGGCATAAGCAAAGCCGGACAAAAGGCTGAAGGTTAACAGTAGCATGGCGAAAATCGGCGTGCGTTTCATATTCTAAGCTCCCTAATACGGTTTCAGACGTGTGATTGAAGTCACATCAGGCCGGCAAAGCGAGGAGCAGGTCAGTCGGGAATCGTCGGTGGGGGCTGAAAAGTGCACGGAACCTGGCCCACTGTCCATGTGAACCAAAGTCCGTGGCTGACCCTGTGCCTGATCCTTCAGGCGGCGGCACATCCTGTGCGCGTGTTCCCCGTCGTTCATCCCTGTAAGCCCCTGTTCCCTGGGCCGGCTCCTGATCCTTGGAGCTGTCTTCCCTGATCCAGCTGTCCTTGCTGATCGGTCATCCGTGACCGTTTACATATTACTGATGCATTAATTAGCAGAAATCGGACATACGCTCTGCTGTTTGTGCGACATCTCTCACGAACCTGTAATCAGCCGGATTCCAAATAATGAACCGAAATTCAACAATTTATATTGCCCTGAGGCAGAAGAATTGGCACCAAATCAAGGCGCAGCGTTTCGGTAGCGCCCTTTGCCGGTGCAAAAGAAGTGTTTGCCAGCGCGTGCGCACCAATGGGATGCGTTCGCGGGTGTTTGTTGCTTCTGACGGTTTGTAACAAATTGTTGAAATGTATGAAGTAAAATGTGTTGTGGAACGACAGATGCAGAGCGTGTGCGGGAACAACTAGAAACAGAATTACCAAACCAGGAAAAGGACGCACAAATGAGCATTACAAAACACGTGAAACTTGGACTCTCTGCTCTTGCACTTTCTATCTCCCTGAATTCAGTTGCCGCTGAAGACCCAATCAAGGTCGGCATTTTGCACTCGTTGTCCGGAACTATGGCCATCAGTGAAACCGTGTTGAAAGACACAGTTGAAATGTTGATCGCCAAGCAAAACGCCGAGGGTGGCGTTCTGGGCCGTCAGCTTGAAGCGGTTGTTGTGGATCCCGCCTCTAACTGGCCGCTGTTTGCCGAGAAAGCCCGCGAACTGCTTGCCCAGGAAGAAGTCGACGTCATTTTCGGCAACTGGACCTCGGTTTCCCGGAAGTCGGTTCTTCCTGTCATCGAAGAACTGAACGGCCTGTTGTTCTACCCGGTCCAGTACGAAGGTGAAGAATCTTCCGAAAACGTTTTCTACACTGGCGCCGCCCCCAACCAGCAGGCAATCCCTGCCGTTAACTACCTGATGAACAACATCGGCGTAGAGCGCTGGGTATTGGCGGGCACGGACTACGTTTACCCGCGAACCACCAACAAAATCCTTGAGACCTACCTGATGGACATGGGCGTCGCCAAGGAAGACATCATGATCAACTACACGCCTTTCGGGCATTCCGATTGGCAGAACATCGTGTCTGACATCAAGGATTTCGGCTCTGCCGGCAAGAAGACCGCCGTGGTATCCACCATCAACGGCGACGCCAACGTGCCGTTCTACCGCGAATTGGGTAACCAGGGCATAGCCGCCTCTGACATTCCGGTTGTTGCCTTTTCGGTAGGCGAGCAGGAGCTATCCGGTATCGACACCGGCCCACTGGTGGGTCACCTGGCCGCGTGGAACTACTTCATGAGCGTAGACAGCGACGCCAACTACGACTTCATCGATGAGTGGGTTGCCCACACCGGTGATGAAAGCGCCGTGACCAATGACCCGATGGAAGCACACTACATCGGTTTCAACATGTGGATAGAGGCCGTCAGGAAAGCCGGCACCACCGAAGTGGATGCGGTTAAAGACGCCATCATCGGTGTTGCCGTGCCCAATCTGACCGGCGGCTACTCCGCCATGATGCCCAACCACCACATCACCAAGCCGGTGCTGATTGGCGAAATCCAGGACAACGGTCAGTTCTCCGTAGTCTGGGAAACCTCCGGCCTTGTCGCTGGCGATGCCTGGTCTGATTACCTGCCCGGTTCACGGGATCTGATCGCCGACTGGCGCAAGCCGATGTTCTGCGGAACCTTCAACACGGCCACAGGTAAATGCGGCGCATCTGCCGGTGAGATGGCTGCCGAGTCAAACTGATAGCCAGTTCTGGCAAACGCAAGACCGTTAGATCGTCAGCCCGGTGGCATTTTTGTTGCCGGGTTGACGTTTGCGCAACACGCTTTCAACCGACAGGACACCAACATGGGCATCATCCGATCGCTCACGCAACTGTTGTTTGCTCTGATTCTGGCCCTGCCGATTGCCGCCTCTGCGCAGACGGAAGACGCAGGCGAAGACCAGGGCATAGATCAAGGACAGAAACTATTGACCAATCTGGCGGAAGCGCCGGACAGCAAAGTAGAAGAAGCCATTAATGCCATTGTCAGCAGCGGCGACGAACGCGCCCGCGGCTGGATCGAAGCCTATGGCAGGAACCGACTGAGCCGCGTCAAAGACACGGGACAGGTCGTACTCGTACTGAACAACCGGGGCCGGGACTGGGAAATTGCCGACCCGCTGACCGGAGAGAACATGGGCGAGATGTCCCGCCGTGAGCTGGACAGAGTCGCCATCAATAACAGAATACGGGGCCAGCTGGATGGCATCCTCGCCATGCTGGACCTGAACGCCGCCGACCCCGATGTGCGTGAAGCCTCCGCACGGGAAATGATGGGCAAAGTGGACGCTGTGCTTGTCGAACCCCTCGAAGCTCGGCTTGAAACCGAAGAAAACGCCGCCGTTCGTGACAGGATTCAGGCTGCTCTGGCTATTTACCGGGTGGGTGAGGGCGACCTTGATGCCATCGACGAGCTGTCTGGCAGCCTGCACCCCCGCGCCCGCGCCGCCTTGAGTAACGCTGTCCGTGGCGACAACCCCGCGCTGGCGGCCAAAGCCAGGCAGGCCCTGGCCACCATCGAACAGAAGCTCAAGCTGAATAGCGCCGCTGAAACCCTGTATTTCGGGCTATCCCTGGGCTCGGTGCTGGTGCTGGCCGCCATCGGCCTGGCCATCACCTTCGGCGTAATGGGCGTGATCAACATGGCTCACGGCGAGCTGATCATGCTGGGCGCATACACTACCTGGGGTATGCAACAACTGTTGCCGGGCCAACCGGGTCTGGCGCTGATGCTCTCCATCCCCGCCGGATTCATGGTGGCGGCCTTTGCCGGCATCCTGATTGAACGGGGCGTTATCCAGTTCCTCAAGGGGCGCCCCCTGGAAACCCTGCTGGCGACCTTCGGCATCAGCCTGATTCTGCAGCAACTGGTGCGCACCGTAATCTCCCCCCAGAACCGCACCGTGGTGACACCCGAGTGGATGAGCGGGTCAGTGGTCATCAATGACGCGCTCTCTCTAACGCTTAACCGCCTCTATGTGCTGGCTTTCGCGCTGATCGTGTTTACCGCCCTGATGTTGATCATGCGAAAGACCCGCCTGGGTCTGGAAGTGCGCGCCGTCACCCAGAACCGCAACATGGCCCGTTCCATGGGTATCCGCGCGACGCGTGTGGACATCATGACGTTTGCCCTGGGCTCTGGCGTCGCCGGGTTGGCCGGTGTGGCGCTGT
>Ga0307935_1000187_pt1 | contig 30277 bp, 24 predicted proteins | sample OrgLakmetageno92_FD_201827 | JGI IMG/M metagenome (GOLD analysis project Ga0307935, IMG submission 201827) | Saline water microbial communities from Organic Lake, Antarctica - #92 | ecosystem: Environmental > Aquatic > Non-marine Saline and Alkaline > Saline | place: Antarctica: Organic Lake...
TATCGACCAATGTGTAGGCGAGGCGTGGAGTGATGGAGAACTTGTCGTTCTTGTAAGCATCTTTCCAATCGACTCTTAAGCGGAGGGCGAGACTTTCCACATCTGTTTCACCGCGGGATTTCGCACCGCCCAGCGCGTAGCCACGGGACGTTTCCAAATCATATCTGCCGTAATATACGAGGGATGAGAGGATAAAGTTGTGCGGGAGGCGATAGTTCACTTCCGCAAGGCCGAACTGGCCGTCAATTTTACTACCACCGCCGAAACGCGTGTCTTGATCCAAGCTAGTGACACCCACACCCATGCCGAAGCGGACCGTGTCGTTGAAGAAGCCGCGACTCGCGCCGATTTCACCGAGGGTTTGGTCGGCGTCGAGATCATCGAAGCGGGCGAGATCGCCAGTGACCCAGGAATGCCATCCATCTTCATCGAGGCCGGAGTCCATAAGAATGCGGTGATGGGAGCCATTGATCGTTGTCATCGCAAGCAATGGAGGCAACCTGAAGTTCTCCGCGCTCGTTGCCAAAGACGCGTAATCGATTGCGTTGAGTATTTTGACGAGCGTAGTGAAACTAATCGTATCATTAGGACCATCTTCTGCTGTCCAAGCTAGGGTGCCGTCAAACTCATCAGCATTGAGAGCCGCCAAGGTCGTGCCTGAAAACGTCATGACAGCACCCGCAAACGAAAACTCGTTACCACTTACAGAAAAATAGAATTCATCTCCAACAAAACCCAGCGCATCAAAATTGCCACCCGTCAAATCTAAACTAGACCCCATCACGAGGCCAGTTCCCGAGGCATTACCGTTGTAAAACTGAAGGCCGGAATTACCATCTCTTTGATCACGGTAAAGCTGCGTATCTCCAAATCCGGTAGAAGGCGAACCAAAAGGAGTCCCAGGAAGAGCCTCACCGAAATTCAGAGAACCAGACCACGTAGCAGTAACATCATTTCCTACTTGCTCAAACGTAACAACAACAGCCGCTCTGCTTTGTGATGTGATTGCTAAGGCCGCGCAGCCGAGAGCTGGCAGTAACCAGCGATTTTTTAATGTGTGTAATTTCATTATGTATTTTTTCTTTTTGGGAATCCAGAAATGGTACGATTAATACCATTATTAAAATCTTCACTGCCGCCGCCGCCGATTCCAGGTGTTGTCCTGATCGCCGGATGGATTGGCCATACTCAGTGAGGGTAGCAAGGCGAGCGCGAGAAAGGTCCACGCGAGACTTGATGGCTTTAGTAGAAAGCTCGATTGAGCAAGCGCACCGAAATCGCTCAAGTCGTTAAGCTTCTTTTGAATGCTTGTCCGACGGATGGAAGGCGTGTTGATCATGACTGTAGTAAACCTGTTTTTGAAAAAGTAAGCGTTCGAGGAAGCCAATCATCTGATCGAAATGGCTTATTTCGGAGGTTGTAACCGATAGGTCTGAGTAAGTTCGATGCAAGATAATGGACAATTTGTTCAAATCCTTGACCATCCGTCCTGAAAGCTCCATTGGCCGGCTAGCGCAGGAACATCCAATAAGCGCTGCAATTGGAAACCGCCCAAGATCAACTGATACTTGACTCAGATCCATCTCGCTACAGGGTTAAGATATATGCCTTCTCTCCCACATTCCGTTTTCACCACCGCCTCGCTGCCGGAGAAAGACCGCTTCGCCGCGTGGCGGGAGGATGTGTCGGCGATTTTTGATGTGGAAAATTCGCTGGTGGCCGATCCAGCCCCTCATCACGCTTCTTTCGAACTCTACCATTTCGGCCAGTCGGTGCTTGCCGACCTGAAAGCGTCGACCGGGCGCTATGTGCGCACCAACCGCAAAGCGGCAAGAGACGGCATGGACGCGATCCTGTTGCAGCTCTTTCTCGAAGGCGGCGTGCAGTTCGGAACCGGTCGGGCCACGAACTACGCCAAAGCCGGGGACATCGTCATTTTCGATCTCGCTCAACCGGTGGACAATATCAACACCAAGTTCCACCACATCACAAGCATGTGGCCGCGTGCGGCGATCGAGGAGATTTTACCGGAAATCGAGCTCTGGCACGGACAGACGCTGCCGAAGGACAACCCGGCAGTGGCACTTTTGCGAGCCCACATGATTTCGTGTTTCGACATGGCCGGCCATTTGAATCAAGAACAGGGTCAACGCGTGGAAGCAGCTACCTTGTCTTTGGCCGCAGCAGCGATGGCTGGCTCTGATCTGACAAATGAAAGCAAGGCGCATCCTGCGATGGCGGAGGTATTGATCTATCAACTCAAGCGCTACATCCGCGAAAACCTGTCCTCGCCTCTGCTCTCTCCGGCATCGATTGCACAGAAATTTGGCATTTCTCGGACGCGGCTTTACCAGCTGCTCGAGCCCGTCGGCGGCATTGCCAACTATCAAAGACACCTGCGCTTGCAGCGTTGCTTGACTGATCTACAAAACCCAGCGGAGGCGCAACTGCAAGTCTCCGAAATCGCCTATCGCTGGGGCTTCAGCCACATGGCCACCTTCAACCGGAACTTCCGCAAAGCCTTCGGCATCGCACCTAAAGAGGCCAGAGCTCAGACGCAAAGCGGTGGTCACCTTTTTAAGACTGCTCAGGCTCACCCAAGCCAGGAAACAAAAATTCTCAAAGAGCATCACCAGTGGTTTTATCAAATAGGGATTTGAGTCACGATCTTGGATCACTCCCAAGATTTTCGAAAAAAAAGACAGACTCGTTCCCCCCTCTCGCAACAGCGGTTCATCTCTCCTCTTCCCTTGCACCAAGTTACACCCTTCGCTGCAAGCGATACACCGTGCTTCAACAAGGAATCTTAGATCCAGACATCCTCCTGGTCCTTGAACTCCTGAAACCGAATTTTAAAATCGGCCGGGTTCTCCAAGCAGAAGAATTCCTCTTCACCGATCCGGAGCAGACCGTCAAAGCCTACGACATTGCCTGCAGCCAATTCGCAGGCCGTGTGAGCCGTGAGGCGACGAGCATCAAAACCGGGGGTTGCTCTGGCGGAAAAGTTTTTCCCGCCTTACCGATAGGACGAATGATCTGAAGATGTTTCAATCAGTTTCATGCCCCCACAAGTTATCTCTACCTTGATAGTGCCGGCTCTAGATGCTTGTTATTTTTCCATCAGTTCGACTTCCTTGATGACCTCGTCAGCAAAACCCTGGAATTCCGTCCCGGTGAAGAACCTCGCCTCTTCCACGGCAACATCTCCTACTTCCTCGACAAAAAAGCCGAGGAAAAATCCGCCGGAACCACCCCCACCCGCAAACCACCCGCAACCACCGCCGACGCTGAAATCAAAAAAGACGCACCAAAAAAGGTGTCCACACCCGGAGTCAGCCGCAAAGAACAACGCCGCCTCGATGCCGAAGCACGCGAAGCTCGCTCCAAAATCCTTGCTCCCCTCGAAAAAGAACTCGGAATCCTCGAGGAAAAAATCGCCGAGCAGGAAGCCGCTCAGGCAACCCTAACAACCGCCCTCTCCAGCGAAGACGTCTCCGGCGATGCCGAAAAGCTCCGTCAAAACACCAACGCCGTCGAGAAGATCACACACACCCTCGACCTCTCCTACACCCGCTGGTCCGCCCTCACGGAAGAGATCGAGACCGTAAAAGCCAAACACGGCCTCTAACAGGGCAACCATAATGGCGATCTTCGGGCGTCCATTTTCTATCAAAAACAAAACAGCCACCCCATCGGGTGGCTGCCTTAAAAAACGCTTTTTATTTCCGGTGTGCAAATGAGGGACTCGGCTTGCGCTTCAAACTTTGTCTTAATTCAGAGTTTCACTATGAAAAGTCCTTTCAAAAAATCAAGAAAAACTTTAACTGATAATCTCACAAAAAAGATTATCACACATGTCACAAAGGAATCTATCACTCTCATTTGATATCGGCTACGCATCCATCGGCTGGTGCGTTCTCGATAACACATCTCCCGCTCCCGCCGCCCCAGAAATCCTCGGGACTGGCGTCGTCACTTTCCCCACCGATGACTGCCTCGCCTCCAAACGCCGCGATCTGCGCCGCACCCGCCGCCACATCCGCTCCACCCGCCAGCGCATCGAGCGGATGAAACTCTGGCTTACCCATCGCGGAGTTCTCTCCCGCGCAGACCTCGATAAGCCCGGCCATCCCGCACCCTTCCTACTCGCCGCAGCCGCACTTCAGAAACACAAAACCCTCTCTGCATGGGAGCTCTGGACCGTCCTCCGCTGGTATGCCCACAACCGCGGTTATGACGGCAACTCCCTTTGGTCTAGAGACGAATCAAACGACGATGACACCGAAAAGGAAACCAATGCCAAAAAAATCATGGCGGACCACGGCACGACAACCATGGCCGAAACCGTCTGCGCTTGCCTTGAACTGAAGCCCGAAGATCACTCGAAACGAATTTCTTCCGCCCTCCCCTACAAAACCCTAAACGCCGCCTACCCGCGAGAAATCGTCTTCAATGAGGTCAACGAACTCCTCCGTCTCCACAACGATAAAATCAACGGACTCGATGGCGAAACCGTCCGCTTTCTCATCAAACAAGCAGGTAAAGAACTCCTCACCAAACCCGAAAAAGAAACCCTCTCCGCCGCTGACATCAAACTCCCCCGCCGCTACCACGGTGGCCTACTCTTCGGCCAGCTCGTCCCACGCTTCGACAATCGCATCATCTCTCGCTGCCCCATCACCTGGGCCACCGAATACGACAAAGCCATCGCCGATGGTAAAATCGAATCTGAAGCTCAAAAAATCGCCGAAAAATTCGCCAAAGTTCCGAACTCAAAATCTGCCGAATTCCTCGAATATCGTTTCGCCCGTATCCTCGCCAACCTCCGCGCCAACGGCGAACCCATTCACCCAGAACTCCGCCTCACCCTCCTCGAACTCGCCCGAAAACAAGGCCGCCTCACCGCCACCGACCTCGATCGCGAAATCAAAACCTACTACGGAAAAGTCAAAACCAACGTCCGCGATTACTTCAAGCTACACCCTGACAGTGCCGAAGCCCTCGTTCTTGACCCCATCGCCGACGAAGTCCGCAAAGCTACCGATTCACGCGCCAAACTATCCCCCATCTGGAGCCTCCTCACCGAGGAAACCAAATCCGACATCATCGCCGCATGGCAAAAAGGAAAATCCATCTCACTAGCCGAAATCATCCATCTCAACGGCGACCACGAAACCCTCGAAAACGCTCTCCAGCCCGCCTTCGCCAAAGCCAACAAACCCAAACAAGGCAAAACCAAATACGCCGATTTCGATCAATACCTCAATAAAACCACCATCGCCCCAAAAATTCCTTCCGGTCGCGCTCCCTACGCCCGCCCCGTCCTAAAACAAGTCGTCACGGAAGTCATGGCAGGCAACGATCCCACCCGCCCTGCGAAATCTCCAACTCATCCCGATGGTGAAGCCAAAGATCACGACGGAATTCTCTACCAACTCTCTGATCCAGAATCCCGCACCCGCACACTCCAGTCCGAACGTCCCCTCGACCAGCTCACCAACAACCACCTCGTCCGCCACCGCCTCCTTATCATGGAACGCCTCGCCGACGACATCACCGCCGAGTTCGTCACATCAGACCGAGTAGTCAGCCGAATCATCGTCGAAGTCGCACGCGAGCTGAAAGAATTCTCCGGGAAAACCGCAAAAGAAATCGCCTCTGAACTCAACAGCCGCCTCAAAGATTTTAAAGCCACCATCAAATACCTCGAAAAGAACGCCCCTAACCTACAGCTCAACGGCAGCCTTATACGTAAAGCCCGCATCGCCATGGACATGGATTTCCGATGCCCCTTCACCAACGACAAATACGACATCACCGACATCACTAAACTGGAGCGCGAACACATCATCCCCTACGCCACGCGCAATACCAACGCCCTCAATGCCCTTGTCCTCACATGGCCAGAAGTCAACCGGATGAAAGGCAAGCGCAGCGCCCTCCAATTCATCACCGAAGATGGAGGAAAAAATATTCCCGGTCGCGAAAACTTATCACTCTTCTCACTCAAGCCATACGAAGCCTTTGTTGATAAACTCAAAATCTCTGGCCACGACGACGACCGCCGCCGCCAGAAAGCCCGCAAAGCTCTCCTCATGACTTCTCAAATGGAGGAAAAAGATCTCGGCTTCACCGAGGGCAAGCTCACCCAGACCAGCCACCTCATGAAGCTGGCGATGCGTGGACTCAAAAAACGTTTCCCCACGGCAGCTATCGATCCCATCCCAGGCGCTGTCACGGCCGAAATCCGCAAATCGTGGAACCTCACTGGCACTCTCAGCTTGGTCTGCCCAGAAGTCATATTCACCGATGAAAACGGCGTGGAAAAGACCCGACCCAAAGACGAAATTCGTGGCCTCACCCACATGCACCACGCCCTCGATGCCGCCACCATCGCCCTCGCCGCCCACTACTTTCCCCTCCAAAAACGCGGCCAAAATCAATCCGGCAAACTCTGGCGAGCCCTCCTCAAACGCAACCGCAACGAAGAGGAACAAAAACTCCTCGCCAGCACCGGCCTCTTCAAAGCCTACCAAAAAACTCGCCACGATCACCAAGGCTCCCCCACCGAAACCAAAACCGAACTCCGCCTCACCGATCTCCCCAAAGACCTCAAACAATCCCTCCGCCTCTCCCTCGCTCAAGCTCGCGTCATGCAACACCTCCCCGCTGACAGATCGGGCGCAAAAACCGAACTCACCACTTGGTCTATTGTTTGCCAAGACAAGGATTACACAATCATTCTCCAACGCCCCAATCGAACAACTTTCAATACCATAAAAACTGAAAATGCAATCAAATGGGAAGACCTTGAATTCAAAAAAGATGCCCAGAAACTTCTGGCAAATTACGGTCAACATCTCTCCGAACGCCAAATTCGTCTCGTCAAACGCGGTCTACTGAAACTTGCTCGTGAGAGAACCACAAAACTACTTGGCCCACATCCCACCACTGCCAAAAGTAAATTGCAGCCCCATGGCAAATCACGCGGAGCCCAAGTGATTGAAGAAAACTTTGCTATCGCCCTCGATCCATCGCCCTGCCTAATTCCTTTCCATAACGTATCCACAACACTTCAGACCCTAAAATCGGCAAACAGTAATAAATCCGTTCGGCTGATTCGTAATGGAACTCGAATTCGGGTTAAAAAAGGGACTTGGAGCGGCACTTGGCGGGTCACCTCGGTCAAGAATTCGGACGCCTACGGAATCTCTGTCGATTTGGCTCCTCTTCACGGCATCAAACTAGCCAAGGGAAACGCCAAGATACCCAATATGCTACGCGATGGTTTGGAGATCCTTCCGCAACGCTACACCGGCCATCGGCTCACGGAATAACCTTCAATCCCTCGATTCTGGCCAGCGCAATCATCCTCGTATCGAACGTGCACAACCAAACCGCACCACATACAATAGCGAACCAAACGCGTGAAAAGTGTCTCGATCCTCTTCCGGAGCTAAAAAACCACGCCCTTAGTGATTAATTCGCATCCCCACCTCCTGCGCCAAAGAAGTCTGTCTTTTATCAAAGCTCCAGAAATCCACGACTCCAAGTTCGACGGCTGCAGCGACCTGAACGATATCGAAGCTTCGTGTTCGCTTTGAAGACGTGTGCGCCCGGGCGAAGCCGAGTGAGCGTTGGAAAACCCTCATCCAGTTTGGCTCGACAAGTTCCAGCATTCCCACCCGTTTCATTTCCCAGATTCTTGATTCGGATTCCTCCGCATCTACCTCATCAATATCGCCTCTACCTACCGCTAAACGAATCGCATTACATACCTCAAGGGAAAGTATGGAATTGAACAAAATTGGCTTGGTCGTTTTCGTGATCAAATCCGCAGCCTTTTTAGAGTTTGCGTCTTGGATCGCCAGAGAGACAAGAACGCTCGTATCTGCGTAGATCATCTCACCAACGGTATCCTTCCCTATCCTCGTCAATCGCGCTTCCCTGAATCTTCGGCTTCTTCTGGAACCACTCGCGCTGCTCCGACACCCATCCTGCCCAATCTACTCTCCGTTCCCCCTCGTCTTCAGGCTCATTCAGCGGGACAAGCTTGCCTATTTTCTTTCCACGCCGAGTCAGCACGATCTCCACGCCTGCCTCCACCTCAGCCAGTAGCTTGGATAAATGATGCTGCGCCTCTCTTACTGTTGCCGTTTTCATTTGTTAACAATGATGACGCACAAAAAACAAAGGTCAAGGCGGTTTGATAATCGATTTTTCTATTTTGCAGATCATTAGATCATGGACTTCACGAGCCATTTTCTCTATATTCTCCAAACTACGGAAAAATTCGTAGCTTTTCCATGTCCTACCACATCGTCAGCATCGATGCTCCAGATTGCTCGCTCTCTTGCAAAGACGGGCAACTCACCTGCAAATCGAAAGAAGGCAATCGCAGCGTCCCGCTTGAGGATGTCGCCGCCATCATCGTCACCTCCTTTTCCGCCTCCATCCACTCCAAGCTCTTGCTGGAGGCTGCGAAGCAAGGAATCGGGCTCGTCATCTGCGAAAATTTTAAACCCGCCTCCCTCGTCCTTCCCGCTAACCGCTCCACCGACACCCTCCTAACTCGCGCCCAAGCCTACATCCCTGCTCAGCTAAAACAGCGCCTCTGGCACAAAACTATCGACGCGAAATGCCGCAACCAACTCTCCCTTGCCAGTGAAATCGCCCCAGGCGATGAACGCCTCGAACGACTCAAGCTTTACGCCAACAGCCGCTCCTCCGCAAAAGAAGCCGAATGCGCCAAAGTCTTTTGGCGCATTTACGCCGACCACGTCGCTGAGACCGATGGCTTTCTGCGCCGCCGCGAAGGCGATGGCCCCAACCCTCTTCTCAACTACGGATACGCAGTTCTTCTCTCTACCATACTTCAAAACCTTTTCGCCGTCGGCCTCGATCCCACCTTTGGCATCTGCCACGTCATCCGCGAACGCTCCACCCCGCTCGCCTACGATCTCATGGAACCTTTCCGTCCCTGCGTCGATTGGCGTGTTGCCCAGTGGATCAGGAAAAACCCCGGAATAGAAAAGCCCGAAGTCACACGCGAATTCCGCCAATGGGTTACGGGGTTTCCTCTTGAGAAAATTGACTGGATGGAACTCACGCTCGACGTGCGCGGAGTCATCGAAGGAGTCACACGCTCCTTCCGCCAAGCCGTCACCAATCACCAATCCGCCCCCTATAAACCATGGACACGAACCACTACAAAATGGGCTGGCTGATGGTAGCCTTTGACCTCCCGGTCAAAACGAAAGAAGAACGTAAACGGGCAACCGATTTCCGAAAATTCCTCCTTGATGACGGCTTCCAGATGATTCAGTTCAGCGTCTACGTACGCCCCTGTGTCACCTTCTCGCGACAAGAAACCCACCTCCGTCGCGTCCGCCTCTCCGTTCCCAACGAAGGCTCAGTCCGCGCTATCTACATCACCAAAGCCCAGTGGGAAAAAGCCTTCATCATCCACGGTAAACCCGCCAAAGAAGTAGAAGCCGAAGAAATACCCAAGCAAATCATGCTCTGGTGACGATAAATTCGTTTTGAAAGAAAACTCCTATGTTCTTCATTTTGAAGAACATAGGAGCTACCGAGGATGTCTCCTCCTGTTTCTGAATCAAGGCAAAGCCGAACTGTACCTACCATTTGAATATTGATCAGGATGTCTCCTCCTGTTTCTGAATCAAGGCAAAGCTCTATTCGAGCCAGATATTATAATGATTATAGGATGTCTCCTCCTGTTTCTGAATCAAGGCAAAGCGAAGGGTATCAACCAGATATTTTCCCGCATAGGATGTCTCCTCCTGTTTCTGAATCAAGGCAAAGCTGTATCGGACTAAACATCGCTAAACGACTCAGGATGTCTCCTCCTGTTTCTGAATCAAGGCAAAGCGACACGCATCGAATCAGGCGGCGTCATGGAAGGATGTCTCCTCCTGTTTCTGAATCAAGGCAAAGCACCAACTAAGAGAACCGTTTGCCGGGAGAAAGGATGTCTCCTCCTGTTTCTGAATCAAGGCAAAGCCACGCATACCTAATAGATGAAGATATTCCAAGGATGTCTCCTCCTGTTTCTGAATCAAGGCAAAGCAGAATCTTCAACGGCAAGGTGTCGTTTGATAGGATGTCTCCTCCTGTTTCTGAATCAAGGCAAAGCAGCAACCAATTAACGGGCAAATTAATAGTAAGGATGTCTCCTCCTGTTTCTGAATCAAGGCAAAGCCAAATCAACAAGTAGGCCGATTTCCTCTGCAGGATGTCTCCTCCTGTTTCTGAATCAAGGCAAAGCAATACTTATTCAAGGAAGTTTCACCAATTAAGGATGTCTCCTCCTGTTTCTGAATCAAGGCAAAGCGATCGGATTCTGCACCACATTACTGTCGATAGGATGTCTCCTCCTGTTTCTGAATCAAGGCAAAGCAGGGAAGTCGCCTGACGTAGCCCAGAGCTCAGGATGTCTCCTCCTGTTTCTGAATCAAGGCAAAGCCATGCGCCATGCTCCGATTCGCAATCTATTAGGATGTCTCCTCCTGTTTCTGAATCAAGGCAAAGCCCGATAACCAGTTATGAAAAATTGTAATAAGCCGCTAAGAATTGGAGTGACGAAGGAACGGACATACATAGAGAGGTTTCCGACCGTGCCAGTAGGGTGTGAGCCGTGCGACGGTGAATATCAAAAGCGGAGTTTGCTCTGGCGGAAAAGTTTTTCCCGCCTTACCGATAGGACGAATGATCTGAAGATGTTTCAATCAGTTTCATGCCCCCACAAGTTATCTCTACCTTGATAGTGCCGGCTCTGGATACTTGTTATTTTTCCATCAGTTCGGCTTTCTTGCTCTGAAGTGCCTCATCAAACGATTGCTGAAGGGTTTTTCCTTGAGCCTTGGCTGCCTTATTGAGCTTTTCTAGTTCGGCATGAGAAAGTCCCACCTTGAGCCGAATTTGGCTGGTGTTAGGCATGTCCGCCCAATCCGACTCGATCGCTTTGAGCTCATCGGCGGAGAATCCCATGACCTCAAGGATGCCCTTGGCCATCATCATGTTGCCTGCGAAATTCATGTGCACCCCATCGGAAGTCACCGTGTTGCCCTTGTCATCCTTTTCAATGGTCTTGATGGTTTCCTGCATGATGCCATTCAGGTCAGCCAACAGGCATTTCTTCTCTTTGCTGAGTTCCACTAAAAAATCGTTGTAACCCTTCAGCATCTGGTTGGCCTCATTGGATTGATCCTCCCTGATCATGGTCGAAGTCAGGATGATCACCTTAATGCCGGCAGCCTGAGCCTGATTCACAATGCTCGTAATATTCTTTTTATAATCCGCTAGCTCAACGCCATTCTTGCCATGCCAAACGTCATTCACGCCACAGGAAAGAGTCATCCACTGAGGTTGATGAGACAGCACATCTTTCTCCAGTCGGGCAAGCATCTGATTCGACTTGTGGCCGCTGACGCCTGAGTATTTTGGTGTCACCTCCAAACCTTTTTGATTCAGCGTTTCAATGATCAGGTTGCAATAACCGCCGGTATTAGCCCCTGCCTGGGTGATGGAGTCACCTAGGAAGGCGATTTTGTCACCTTTCTCAATGATGACATCTGCTTGAGCCGTCAAGCCGAGGTGGAGCGTGAAATAGGCAACGATGGAAAACGTGGTTTTGAACATGATGGATATTTCTATCTAATAAACTCTAACGTTCAAGTGATTACGAACTCCGCCACAAGGACAGAAAAGGCGTAAAATACAGGCCCTCCGTTTCCTTGTCGGCATGAACCGAGGACGATGAAGCTGGCCAATTTAATTTACGGATTTTCCGCTTTAGCTTCGTGCATCAGGATTTGGTAGCGTAGCGAAAAGCTTTTGTCCGCTGGGAGTTGCTAGGGGGAATCGAAAAGGAATGCAGGGCTGAAAAATTGGTATGACATACACCCGATAATCTGTAACAACCACCCACAAACTCGAATTCACCTATGCTTCAACAAGGAATCCTAAACCCAGACATCCTCCACCTCATCGCCCGCGTCCGGCACACCAATACCCTGGTGATCTCCGACTGGGCTTTCCCCTACTGGCCGGAGATTGAAACCGTAGACATCTCACTCACTCAGGGCGTTCCGACCATCCTCCAGGTCCTCGAACTCCTGAAGCCGAATTTTAAAATCGGCCGGGTCCTCCAGGCAGAAGAATTTCTCTCCACCAACCCGGAGCAGACCGTCAAAGCCTACAACACTGCTTTCGAGGAAATCCCCGACGTGATCATCGAACGCCCCGCCCACAACGATTTCAAAAAACTCGTCCCGGACGCCATCGGCCTCATCCGCACTGGCGACACCACCGCCTACGGCAACATCATCCTAGAATCCGTATAAGAAAGGAACCGCGATTTAGAAATCGCGACAACCCCAGCCCACAACCCCAGCATCCGTGAAAATCCGTGGTTCAATTTTCCCATCCAAAATCTTATTTACGAACATCTGCGTCTGCTATGCCCTCTGGGTGCATTCGCAGTAAAAAACACCCCCACAACCCAAATATTCATTAGAATTTAAAATTTAAAGTTTCATGCGCACCGCTATCACCCTCTGCCAAGTCCCCGAAGCCGCCGCCGGCCCATTCGTCTTTCACCAACCCCTCGCCGAAGGCTTCGCCCTCGCCAAGGAAACCGGCTTCGACGACGTCGAGCTCTTCCTCCCAGGCCCAGATGCGGTCTCGGTCGCCGAAATTAAATCCCTCTCTGAGAAACACGGTCTCGGCATCGCTGCAGTCGGCACCGGTGCCGGTATGGTTAAGCACGGTCTCTCTCTCACCGATCCATCACTCGACAAGCGCGTCGAAGCCCTTGACTTCATCGAGCGAATGATCGCCTTTGGCGGTCAACTCGGAGCCCCCGCCATCCTTGGCTCGATGCAGGGAAAATGGGGCGGAGACGTCTCCCGTGAACAAGCCCTCGAGTGGCTTTCAGAGGCCTTAATCGTCGCTGGGAAAAGAGCCTCAAAATACAACGTCTCCTTCATCTACGAGCCACTGAATCGCTACGAGACCAACCTCATCAACCGCCTCGGTGACGGTGCGGAATTCATCGAAGCGAATGAAATCGAAAACGTCGTTCTCCTCGCCGATCTCTTCCACATGAACATCGAGGAGCCGGATCTCGCCGCCTCCATCCGCACCTCCGGCAAACACATCGGCCACGTCCACTACGCGGATTCCAATCGCCGGGCTATGGGCTTCGGCCACACCGACCCATCACACATCATCGCCGCACTGAAAGAAACCGATTACAAAGGCCACCTCTCTGCAGAAATCTTCCCTCTCCCCAACGCCAAAACCGCCGCCACCCAGACCATTAAGTCCATCCGCAGCGCGATATAATTTTAGCGTTTCAGATTTCAGATTTTCAGCTTCTACCCACATGATACCTACACGCACTCTAGGAACCACCGGAATCGACCTCCCCATCCTCTCCTTCGGAGCTTCATCCCTCGGAGCAGAATTTAGATCCATCACCATCGACGAAGCGATGCGCTCCACCCGCACCGCCCTCGATCTCGGTATCAACTTCATCGACACCTCACCCTTCTACGGTCGTGGCATGTCGGAAATCATGTTGGGCCTGGGACTCAAAGACATCCCACGTGACTCCTACACACTCGGGAGCAAGCTCGGACGCTACTCCGATATACACTTCGATTTCTCCGCAAAGCGTGTCGAAGAATCCACGCACATCTCACTGCAGCGCCTGAAAACCGACTACCTTGATGTGATGCTCCTACACGACGTCGAATTTGTCCCTTTAGAACAAATTTGGAACGAGACCCTCCCCGCTCTCATCAAACTCAGGGAACAGGGCAAGGTCCGCGCCATTGGCTTCTCCTGCTATCCAGTGAGAACTTTTGATACTGTTCTCGACCACGTGGAAGACGAGATCGACTGCGTCCTCAGCTACAACCGCTACACCCTCCAGAACACCTCTTTCGCTACAGAAATCCTGCCTCGCTTAGAAGCAAAAGGCATCGGCGCTATGAACGCCGGCCCCTTCTCCGCACGCCTCCTCACCAATGCCGAGCTTCCCGAATGGCTGAAAGAACCCGAATCGGTGAAGCAAGCCGCCCGCGACGCAGCTAAACTCTGCGCGGAAAATGGCGTCGACATCGCCGAACTCGCCCTCCAGTTCGCCTGCGAAAACCCCGCTATGACGACTACCATCGCCGGCTCCGCAAATCCCGATAACATCGCCAAATGGGCAGAATGGCTCGCCAAGCCCATCGACCGCGACCTCCTAGAAAAAGTCCTCGCCATCTTCAAACCCGTCAAAGACCTGGGCCACCAGGAAGGCCTCCCAGAGAACAACTAATCTCCAAATCTAAACCCAAGAACCAGCCTGTTAGTTGGCGCCCTTAGCATCTTAGCGATTCAATCCTCTACCTTTTTCACAACCCAAGCATTCACTCTTCATCCCTCAACATTCACTCTTCAAATGCACGCCATCGAATTCACCGAGCCAAAAAAAATCACCGTCATCGACCGCCCCAACGAGGAAAACCCCGCTCCCGGCGAGGCCGTGGTCCGCACCCATCGCATGGGCATCTGCGGAACTGATCTCTCCTGCTACCTAGGTAAATTTCCTTTCTTCGATTACCCACGCACTCCCGGCCACGAGCTCGGCCTCGAAGTCGTCGCCGTTGGCGAGGGCGTCACCAACGTCAAACCCGGCGACAAATGCTCGCTCGAGCCCTACTTCAACGATCCTGAATCAAGGACCTCCAAAAAAGGTTCCACCAACTGCTGCCCCGGCGTTCAGGTAATCGGCGTACACAACAACGGCGGCCTCCGCAAAGGCACCTTCATCGTCCCCGCCCACAAACTCCACCCCGGTAACGACCTCTCCTACGATCAACTCGCCCTCGTCGAGACTCTCGCCATCGGCTACCACGCCGTGCAACGCGGCAATCCGAAACCCGGCGAAACCGTTCTCGTCATCGGCGCCGGCCCCATCGGCCTTGCTTGCCTTGAATTCCTCAAACTCATGGAAGGCGTTAACGTCATCGTCATGGACATGGTTCAGGGCCGACTCGATTTCTGTGCGGAAAACCTCGGCATCAAAACCGGTGTCCTCGCCAAACCCGACGGCTCGCACCTCGCCGATCTTGAAAAAGTCACCGACGGAAATTTCTGTGACGTCATCATCGACGCCACCGGTTCACCGCGCTCCATGTCCACGTGCTTCGAATACGCCGCCTTCACCGGACGCGTCGTCTACGTCGGCATCACCACCTCGGATCTCAGCTTCCCACACGCCCCAATCTTCCACCGCCGCGAGATCACCCTACTCGCCTCCCGCAACGCCGTCGCCGCAGACTTCCCCGCCATCATCGACCTCATCCGCCAAGGAAAAATCAATACCGACATCTGGATCACCCACCGCATCTCCTTCGAAGAAGTCCCAGAAAAATTCGACCAATTCACAGATCCCAACCTAGGAGCCATAAAAGCCATCATCGAAGTCCGATAAAGACACAAGAGATAAGAATCAGATCCGCGTTCATGCGCGGTTCTTCCTCCAAAAATAACTTCTAACTTCTAACAAATAACCAAAATGAAATTTTGCCCCAAATACACTTTCGGAGTTGGCGATCGCTTCGCCAACGGCGCGCACGCCCAACTCAACGCCTTCATCGCTGCCAAACAACTCGGCATCGACATCACACCAGTTTGGAACAAATCCAACCGTGAGCACGACATCATCGGCTCCCAGCCACAGACCACGCGCGACGCCGCGGACAAGGCCGTCGCCGACCTCGGCTGGACTGGCGAATACCTCCTCGACGCCGACCATATCAATCTCAGCACGGTCGACCGTTTCATCGCTCCTTGTGATTTCTTCACCCTCGATGTCGCAGACGACATCGGCGAAGCCGCAGATCCTGCAGACGTAGCAGCTTTCATCGAAAAGCACCCAGAGCTCATCGGCTCCGTCTCCATCGCCGGCATCGATCAACCTTTCGAAATCTCCCGTGAAGACGTCGAGAAAACCGCCAACCAATTCCTCAAAGCCACCCAGAAAGCCAGAGCGATCTACGACCACATCGTCGCAGCCAAAGGCACGGATTTCGTAACCGAAATTTCCATGGATGAAACTGACAGCCCGCAGACCCCACCAGAGCTTCTCGTCATCCTCGCCGCCATTGCGGATCAGGGCATCCCGATCCAAACCATCGCCCCGAAATTCACTGGCCGCTTCAACAAAGGCGTCGATTACGTCGGCGATGTCTCCCAGTTCGAAAAAGAATTCAACGACGACCTCGCCGTCATCGCCCACGCGATTGAAACCTACGGCCTCCCAACTGGACTGAAACTCTCCGTCCACTCCGGCTCTGACAAGTTCTCCATCTACCCGCCCATCAAGCGCGCCCTCGCCCGCACCGGTGCAGGACTCCACATCAAAACCGCAGGCACCAACTGGCTTGAAGAAGTCATCGGCCTCGCCGAATCCGGCGGCACCGGCCTCAAACTCGCGAAGGAGATCTACGCTAAAGCCCTCGCCAAAAAAGAAGCCCTCTGCGAGCCATACGCCACCGTCATCGATATCGATTTCAACAAACTCCCCTCCGCTGAAACCGTCAACGGCTGGACCAGCGAGCAATACACCGGCGCCCTCCGCCACGATCAATCCAACCCCGCCTACGACGCCAACGTCCGCCAACTCCTACACGTCGGCTTCAAAATCGCCGCCCAACTCGGCGACACCTACATCAAAGCCCTCCACGAAAACCGAGCAACCGTCTCCCGCTGCGTCACCGAAAATCTGCTAGATCGCCACATGAAGCTACTCTTCCTATAAAAAGGGGGGTAAATTTGGAAATTAAAATTTTGCGGCGCGGTGCGGAGACCTAATCTAACGACATGAAATGTCAAAATGCGACACCTAACCCCAATGAGAGGAGCTTCGCGCTGCGGCTTGCCTTTACTTCTACTATTCTTTAGCAGGAAATTTGAGAATGTGGGATTGGAACATCCTTCATTCTCTCCGTTGCCTTTTGTGAGAATCTTTCATTTCAGAATCTACAGTTCAACTGCGTATCCTAGTATCAAACGTAACAACGCCTGTTTGGAAATAATGAAACGGTACTGACTACTTTCTGAACCGAACTCTCAGGGGGCTACTTCGACGCGGATGCGACCAAACTTAGAGTTGGCTGGGTAGGGAACCTTGACCAGTTCGTATTCGGAGTTAACGCTGGATTCCTCAACGAAGGTGATGGGTTGGGTGTCATCGACGAATGCAACCAGATTACTGCTGAATTGAACGGTATATTTGACGCTGCCGGAAGTACCGTGGTCGACTCTGCGCAGAAAGTAGAGTTCGAAATCGCCACCGACATCTGGTTTTGGAATCGGATCACCATGGGCTGATGCATCGCTGGCAAGGGGCTCACTGTCCTGAAGTGTGGGGTCGGTGCCGAAGGCGAATTCGAGTAGGTTACTTCTGTTGTCGCCGTCCGGATTATCGTCCATGCCGATGGAGTTGAGGGGATTAGCGAAGCTACCACCACTCCAGGCGGCGTAGTGGGTGGGCAGTGGCGGATTGACAATGATGGTGATGTCAGCGGTGCTCTCCACATAACCATCATTACCGGTCAGACGCAGCACGTAGGTGCCAGTCTCGGTAAAGGTGGCGGTAGTGTCGATGGCGGAGGCATTCACAAAGCTTACCGCAGAGGCGGCTCCACTGACTATGCTCCAGCTGGCGGTCGGGGTCTGTTCGGTATCAGTAACCGTACCGTCTAGTGTGAGTAATGCGCTGCTAGAGACTTGATTGATTCTGAGGAAACTGCCGTCACCCGGATCCACCAAGGTTTGCCAGGTTGTACCGCCGTTAGTATCGCAACCGATTCCAATTTGCCCTCCAACCGGACCGCTACCGCCACTCCCGTTGGAGATGCGAATCTCGATGGTATGCCATCCGGGAGTAAGGTTGAGGTTAGTTGTGGAGGTGCGGGTGTTGACGGCATCGTTGTTAATGACAAGGTTCCCATCAATCCAGATACGCGCTTTGTCGTCGATATACTCTGTGAAACTTATCTGGCCGTCGGCATCAAATATGCTTCCTGTGTAAATCTCAGTGGTGTTGCCAGCAATCGAGTCTTCCGTCTTGCTGCCGACATTCACCAGCACTTGTGAATTCGGGTTGGTAGTGGTGGTGTCGATGTTACCGGAGACCGTTCCGTAATAGAGTCCGGGCACAGTGGTGGTGGCCTGCAGGTAGAGGCTCTGGTTGGGGCTGTTGATGCTGACAGCAGGAGCGTTGTTGGGGCTGGTCGCGATGGTGATGCTGACCGTGGCGGTACTGGAGTCGGCAAAGCCGTCATTGGCATTGAAAGTGAAACTGTCGCTGCCCGAGAGCCCGTTATTGGGGGTGTAGGTCAGATTAGGAGGAGTACCGCTTAGGCTGCCTTTGCCTGGGCTACCGACAATGCTGTAGGTCAAGGACTGGCCATTGGCATCGGTGGCAGAAAGGGTGATGGGTTCGGGCGTATTGAGAAAGACATTGATCGATTGGTTGCTGGCGACGGGAGGTGTGTTGACCGTGATACTGACCGTGGCAAAGGAGCTAATCTTGCCGTCGTGCACCTTGAACACAAAGCTGTCCGGGCCGATGTAGCCACCGCTTGGTGTGTAGGTGAGATTAGGCGCACTGCCGGTGAGGGCTCCGTTGGAGGGGCTGCTGACGACGCTGTAAGTGAGTGGATCGCTGTCGCCGTCGCTACCAGACAGGGTTATGCCGATGGATGAGTTGACCGCGAGGATGACCGACTGGGTGCTGGCCACCGGTTTAGCGTTACCGTCGTTCATGTCGAAGCTGACCGTGGCGTATTCATTGTTCGGTCCGTAACGCTCGAAGTAGACCACACCGGGACCCGTATAGCTTGCGCCGACCGCGATATTGGCAACCTGGAAGGACTTCTGGAAGTTGCCGCTGGCATGGGTGTAGACAAACAGTTTGTTCTTATCACCACCTTGGGAGAGGTAGCCATAGGGTTGTTGGTCGCGGTGGTAGGCGGCGTAATAATCGGTGCCGGGAAAAGACACGGCGATCCTCTCATTAACCACGTTGGGATCCGAAGATAGCGGATAGAGATCGACCGTGGTGTCGGTGGTCACGGCCAATTTTGCATTGGGAAAAACATTGAGCCAGTCCTTCTCGAGGAGTTTGGCGGCATTGTAGGTCTCGGTTTTGGTGCCGTCATTTGAGGAGCCCATCACACAAGTTCGGTCGCCATACTCTGAGCCTCCCTTGGAGGAGTGGGCGAAGCCGAAGTTGTGGCCCAACTCGTGCAGGTACCCGTTCATGCGGTTGTTGCCGTAACTGCTGCCATACATAGAGACTAGGCCAGAGGTGGTGTAAGAGCCCCAGGGATAGTAAGCGTAAGCAGTGAATCCGCTATTCGTGATTCCACCGGGCGCGAAGAGTAGAATACGGTTCCAATCCAGTCTATTGAGTCCCATGCCGCCGAAAGCAACGGAATTGAAAAGCTTGATCAAGGCTAGGGCCTCAATGGAATCGGTGCTGTGGTCGGGTGAGTTGACATTAAGGAGTAGATCAATGGTGTGGTCGTCGGGGACGCCGGTGCCGTTGCCCAACTGCAGTCCGTAGCGCCCCTTGGTGATGGCCTGCATGCCCAAGTTGGCATTGGTGGCGTTGTTAAAAAGACGGTTGCGGGCGTTGGTTTCGCTCGTCATGCAGGTGTTGGTATCGGTGGAGATAAAGACCAGCAATGTACTGAGCATGGTCAACGAATTGGCCCCATGAGCAACGGGTGGCTCCGGCTCAGCCAAGGCACTATCCTCCTCGACCATCGGTAGTAGCTCAATCTCCTGAATTTCAATACCCTCTTCCAAGCTGCCAGCTGTTTGTTCAGACAACTTGGCATTCTGTAGACCCGGTTCTTTTTCAGCTGGTTTGGCATGGCGCAGGCCCCGGATGCGGATTTTCTGGCGTGGTTGGACGGTTTTCAGTAGCATGTCCTTACCTTTAATGCGAACCCGCTGTCCGGTGGCGTCATCCACGAGGTAAAATTGGGGACCATGTTGGTGATTTGCGGGGTTCAGGCAGTCCACGGTTTTCGCTGCGACGTAGCCCTTGAGCTGGACTGCATCTTGCGCACTGGCATTCTCCATCGGGTAAATGATGATCACCAAGGCTAATAAAAGAAATAGGCGTTTTCGTAAGAAGGTGAAGTAAGTTTTTTTCATATAAACGAATCTAGATCTTTCTTTTCACCAACGACGGAGAATACACTGGAGAGCCAGTCTGGAAAGGGAAAAAGGGGTTATCGTTGACTTCGTTACCTTTTGACTCAGTGCCGCCTCAAGGTCCCTCGTCCTGCGGGCACGTCGCTTTATTTTTGTCCAAACTGCCTACAAGCCTTCGTCCGTTTTTTTAAAAAATTCAGGAGTTCAAACAAAAGGCAACGAAGAGAACGAAGGATGTTCCAAACTCTCCTTCTCAAATCTCCGGCTAAAGAATAGTAAAAGCAAAGCCGCAGCGCGAAGCTCCTTCGTTACCTTTTATAAACAAATCTAAATCAATCCATCTTCTTAAAAACCGATAGAGTTCTCACGATTTTATCGTAAAGATCACAATGCTCATGAATCAACCGCTACCCTTTTTTACCGCCGCCATTTGCGCGCTCTTAGTTTTCGTTGCTCCCGTATCGGCGAAAGAAACACAGAACCCCAACATTATTGTCATCCTCGCTGATGACATGGGCATCGATAGCGTATCGGCCAACAATGATGCCATGGGTCTTCTTAAAACACCTCATATTGATCACCTGGTTAGTGAGGGCATCAACTTTACCGACGCGCACTCAGGATCTGCCGTCTGCACACCAACCCGCTATGGACTCCTCACTGGTCGCTACTGCTGGCGCACCGCGCTCAAAAAAGAAGTTCTCTGGGACTACGGTCGCCCACTCATCGAACCCGAACGACTCACGGTCGCCGAATTACTCCGCGATAACGGATACACCACAGGCATGATCGGGAAGTGGCATCTTGGGTTCGATTGGTATGATAAAAATGGCAAGCTCGCCAATGATAAGATCCGTATCGATGACGCCATCTGGAAGCCCGAAGAGCAGGCGCAACGTATCCGCGATTGTGCCAAGCAGATTGATTTCAGCAAAAAACTAACAGGGGGCCCAACGGATCACGGCTTCGAACACTACTACGGCGTCGATCTACCAAACATGCCACCCTACGCATGGATCGATCAAGACCAACTCACCGCCATCCCAAGTGTCCAAAAGCCCAAAGAGATGTCTGGAAGCGATGGGCCAATGGTGCCAGGCTGGCAGTTGGAAGATATTCTTCCCACGCTGGGTCGCAAGAGTGCTGATTGGATCACGCAGCAGTCCAAGGCCGATAAACCCTTCTTCTTATACGTATCTCTCACCTCCCCACACACACCCATCTCACCCAGCAAACCTTTCCAAGGTAAAAGCGTTAGCCCCTACGCCGATTTCCTGATCGAGACCGATGCTGTCGTCGGTCAAATCATCGCCGCCTTAAAGACCGCAAATATCGAGGACAACACCCTCCTCATCTTCACCGCCGACAATGGTACGGCATCTGCCTGTAAATTTGCAGAACTCAAAAAGCACGGTATTGATTTGCAACATAACTTCAGGGCTAGCAAAGGGTCCATCTATGAAGGTGGGCACCGTGTTCCATTCATCGTCCGCTGGCCGGGCCGGGTCTCAGCAGGCACCCAATCTAACAGCTTACTCTGCCTTAACGATTTCATGGCCACCGTCGCCGACCTGCTCAACCAGCCCCTCCCCGACGACGCTGCCGAGGACAGCACTAGCTTTCTACCTCTGCTTCGTGACCCAAAAGCCGTCTTGAAAGATCGCCCAATGGTCGTTCATCACGACTACAATGGCGGCTTCGCCATCCGCGATCAGAGATGGAAACTCGTTGGCGATGAGCTCTACGACATGCAAGCTGATGCCAAAGAATCCACCGACCTCAGTAAACAACACCCAGACATCGTCAAAAAAATGCGCGAGACCCTAGAGCACTACCAACACGCTGGTCGATCACGATCACTCACAAAATAAAATCTTATTCTCCTGCCGGGCTTTCGATTCTTGTCCGGATCCGGATTGATCCTTTGGTATCTCCCGGATTTACGATAATCGAAGTCACGCGCCCCTGTTTCTCTGTGCCTATCTGGGCGGATGCCACTGTATCCGGCGGTAGCGTGATCGATGGCATGGTCATCATCCCCACAGTGTTATCAGGCCTTAGTAGCGTTTCATCCGGGGGGAAAACCACACTTTTCTGAATTCGGGTCTTCGCCGGCGAAATGAGGGAGCCAAGCCCTAGCTCCGAGGATGCTTCGGGGCTCATTATCAATGCTTTTGATCTCACCATGTATTTCGATGAGGCATCCTTCATTTCACCGGGATTGAACGCGGTGCCATCTGCTTTCACTAGGTTGGCTTCCAGCGTGGTGAATTCGTAATTGCCATCGGCTGTTCTGAAACCGCCAAGGAAAAGCTTTTCCCCGGGAGCCAGCGTTGCGTCGCACAAGGAGCTAAATTGTTTCGGGAATTTTGCGGGCAGGAGTTCATCGAACTCCTTTTCAATTTCACGCCGAGCCTGCGCCTCATCGGAATTCGACCGTTCGCGCTTTGTTGTGAGCTTTGCTATAGTGTCAGTTTCTCTAGGGTTGCGGCTGTCGGTTGAGGCGTTGGCGGGGACGGTTGATGTACCGGAAGAGCTACTAGCTCTGTCGTTTTTCTTTGGAGAAAGCAGTACAATCAAGAGTGCAATTGCGAGAATGCAGATCGCGGATGGGATTAGTAGTTTTCTGGACATTGGGGTCGAACGCTAGGAATTTGCTTTTTCACCTAAACCTCAAGAACTTTCAGAACTTTCAGATAAGCCGCAGATGCCGGCACGGGTTGCCCGTTCACCCGTAGGCCGCTCAAAGTGTCTATTACAAACTGACGCCCCTTTTTTACTTTCGTCCCCCCCACAAAGTCTCTGTACGTGAAATCCAGCCGTATGATTGACTCCCCTTCGTTCCACCACAGTAAAACCCTTCGCTCCACAAGGTCTCTACCGACTTCCTCCTCATAAACCAAAAGCTTCCCGCCGCCATCGAAATCGCTGATCTTGGTCGATGTGTATTTTTGAGCGTGCATTTGTTTCTCTTTAAGGGCGAGTTCCTCGAGAGTCTGTTTCTGGTCCATGATGGCAATGGACCCTTCCTGGGAAATATTGGAATAATATTTCCTCCCGGGACGTTCCGTATTCTTAACAGTAAAGAATACCCAAGTCTTACTGTTGCGCTTAGTGTAAGTCAGCCGCTCATTTTCAAGGCGCGGGACCGTTATCTTCACTCCGTTCCTCTCCAAGGTTATAGTGTCCGCATCTTTCGTGATCTGTGCTGTGCCAATCGCCGAAAATGCAAAACCGATAACTACAAACGCTGTAATGCTAAGAATTTGCTTTTTCACCTACGGCGGAGAATACACTGGAGAGCCAGTCTGGAAAGGGGAAAGGGGGATTACAATTTGACGGAAATTTTTCAGTTTTCTAGTCCGTCCATCTCCGCTTCGATATCAACGCATTGCAATCATGATCGACTCCCACCATCACCTCTGGAAATACTCGAAAACGGAATACCCTTGGATCCCGGAAGAATCTCCCCTCGCCCAAGATCAACTCATCCCCGAACTCGAGGCCGTCACTTCAGAAGCTGGCGTCACCGGAACTGTCGTCGTCCAGGCACGGCAAGTCATCGAGGAATCCGACTGGCTGCTCTCCCTTGCTGACCAAACCGACCGCATCCAAGCAGTTGTCGGATGGGTTCCTCTCATTGATGAAAACGCCGGAGCCGATCTCGAACGGCTTGCAGCCCACCCAAAATTCAAAGGTGTTCGCCACGTTTTACAAGAGGAGCCGGACGATTATTTTCTTAGCGACGATTTCAACCGTGGCCTCGCGGCGATTCCAGCTCACGGACTCAGCTACGACCTCCTCATTTTCCAACGCCAGTTCGACGTCGCTTTGGAAATGATCGATCGTCACCCGGAGCTGCCCATCATCCTCGACCACATCGCTAAACCCGAAGCCCGCAACGGCAGTATCGACCCCGCATGGCGCGCTGGGATGAAAGAACTCGCCAAACGTGACAACGTCATCGGCGTTAAATTCTCCGGCCTCCTCACCGAGTTTCCAGAAGGCGAAGGCGATGAAGAAACGGTTGCCGCATACTTTAACGAGACCTTGGAAATCTTCGGAAGCGGAAACGTCATGTTCGGCACGGACTGGCCTGTCTGCCTTCTCCGGACCAGCTATTCCAAATGGGCGAAGACCGTTTACTCACTCACAAGCGGTCTTTCCGAGACCGAACAGACCGCAATACACAGCCTAAACGCGGCAATCTGCTACCGGCTGTAAAGAGCCTCCAAACCGTTCCAACGGCCACCAAACAATTGGCTGGAAAATTAGAGGAAGCGTTCCTCGATACCACATACTGCCGCTCTGATGGTGACGGTATTTAGGGATACCCTCGCAACCTCAGCAGGAACTTTTACTTTGAGCGCTCACTCCGTTGGTTCTTGTGGTTTGGATGCCGAGGAGGCCCCTGAGGCTTATCGTCCAGAGTGATCTCACCACTGTCATCGGTATCCATGCGGTTGAAGATTTGCTGGCGTCTCTCTTCGGGAAGCTTACTGAAAAATTTGCCTTGGCTCAGTTCATCAAAGCTAACACCGCCGCTTTTATCTTTATCTAAAGCCTGTAGTTCTAGCTCATTACGTCGTTTATCGTTCGCCTTCATTTGGAGCACCTCACGACTACTAACAAAGCCATCCGCATCTGCATCGAATCGTTTGAAGACCTTCTCACGGGCGTCTTCCGACAATTTTGAGAGCCTAGGCATGGCGAGAAATTCTAGCTTACTGATTACGCCGTCCTGATCCTTGTCCAAGACCTTGAACATTCTATCATGACGTTCCTCTCGCTCCCGCTTTTCAACCCTCACCCGTTCTTTGCGATCTGGACCTTCACGTCCTCTCTGCATATCAGTGGGCTGATCTTTAGGTCTATTAAACCTCTCCCTTTCTGGCTTAACGCTGTCGACTTCTTGCGCAAACAAGGGCAACACAATCGCCCCCATACAGAATCCAAATAGAACCATTGTTTTCATTTAAAAATAACGTTTTACGTTTGTCCTTTAGGAGCGAATATCCCTCCACAGCTCTAGTAACACCGCCGACCATAAAAAGTCTCGCTCCAATATTCCATTCCAATTTCCCAATGCACATTCTCGACATCCTAGCTGACCCAAAACCATCGCTTTCTTTCGAGTTTTTCCCCCCTCGTACGGAATCCTCATGGGAAGAGCTTTATGAGACAATTCGTGACCTCGAGGCCCTCTCTCCTTCTTTCGTCTCAGTGACATATGGCGCGGGTGGCGGAACTCGTGAACTAACTCATGATCTGGTTCTGCGCATCAAGCAGACAACCAGTATACCACCGGTGCCACATCTCACCTGCGTGGGCCATACCGAAGCAGAAATCGACTCCATCCTGACCAGGTATGCGGAAGCTGGTGTTTCGAACATTCTCGCTCTACGCGGCGACCCACCAAAAGATCAGCCCGATTACGATTGGTCACAGGGAGATTTTCGCTTTGCCAAGGACTTGGTTAGTCACATCAAAAAGTTCAACGAATCCGGTAGACACCCGCATTCGAAGGGATTTGGAATCGGCGTCGCCGGCTTTCCCGAGGGCCACCCAACCACTCCTAACCGGGTTATGGAAATGGATCACCTGAAAGCGAAGGTCGATGCTGGAGCTGACTACATCTGCACCCAATTGTTTTTTGATAACCACGATTTCTTTGATTTTCGAGACCGCTGCGAACTCGCCGGAATACACGTTCCCATCATCGCTGGAATCATGCCGGTGACCTCGCTCTCAAGCATGAAACGCATGGCAGAACTAGCTGCAGGGGCACGCTATCCAGCCAAACTCATTAAGGCGCTGAACCGGGCAAAATCCGACCCAAAGGCAGTCGAGCGGGCCGGCATCCATTACGCGGCCCAGCAATGTGCCGAACTCCTCGACCAATCAATTGCTGGAATTCATCTCTACACACTCAACAAATCCCACGCAACGAGGCAAATCTACGCCTCACTTGGACTTTAATCGACTTCTGTAGTCCCTCCAGTGAGGTGATTTATAAGGACAGCCTGCCGTAACTGCCCTCAAGCCTAATCAAAGGCCCACGAACTCCATATACGCCTGCCAAGCCTTCCACCCGCCAAACATCCAGCTCACAGCTCCCATGGCAATGAAGGGCCCGAAGGGTAGCTGTTTCCCAAAGCCAACTCTCCCTATCAGCGCAGCGAACAACGCGAACAAGGAGGCGGCGAACAAAGAAAAGAATACTCCGCTCCAACCAAAAAACGCGCCGACCATTCCGAGTAAATGAACATCGCCCATTCCCATCGCCTCACGGGGAATGACCACGCCCTTAGCGCGGCCACTGAGTGAGACCATGCTCTCGAGCTCAAAGCTACGACCGTCGGAAAGTTCAATCCCGGTTTCACGGATGATCAACTCCCCCGCTCCGGTTTCCTCTCCGTCCACTACGACCTCCGTAGCATCCACGACTAGGCGATCTGATTTTCTCGAAAAAATATCCCACCACGGCACGTCCTCACCATCGATCACAAAGCACATCGGATCAGTTTCGCCTTCCGGCTCACGCAGGGACCACTCGACCTCGGAATCAAATGCCATGGATTTCCTTCCGAACGCTTTTTTCCCCAACTCCACTACCAGCCAAAGACCGAAAAATCCGAATATCCAGCCGATGGCTCCGTCAACTAGACCGTCGGACCAAGTAAGGTTGTAACCCGCCAAGGACGAAAGCGAAGGCCAGACCGCACAGCCGATTAATCCGACAATCGAACCACCCCATGTCAGATGTGTCGGGATAATCAGATGCTCAGCGTCGATGTAAGTGATCGCCACCAAGAGTGCCATTAGCACCCATAAGAAAATAACGGACTGCGGAGGAAACACCCACCAGACCAGTCCGAACAATATCGCAGTGAGAATCTCGACCGCGATATAACGAAACGGGATGGGTGCAGAGCAATGCGCGCATTTCCCTCTTAAAAAAATCCAACTAAGGATGGGGATATTCTGTAGGAGAGTAAGATTCGCATTACAAATCGGGCAGAACGAACGGTTGGGCTTATTGACCGACATCCCCAGAGGAACGCGATATATCACCACATTAAGAAACGATCCGATGGAGGCACCGATCATTACGGTCGGAATAAACCAAATCCAATGTTCGAGCGGCGGATACATTAGAGAATCGCCTGCCAGCGTTTGACCTCGCGTTTCACATTCTCAATTGAAGGCGCGCCAACATTGGTTCGTGCTTTTAAGGCGCTCTCCAATGAGAACACAGATTTCATTTCGTCCGTATACGCATCGTCGATTTGCTTGAGGTCAAGTTCGTCCAAGGGCACTCCAGTCTTCAGGGATTCCGCGACTGCCTTACCAACCAACTCGTGAGCCGACCGGAATGGAACTCCGGATTTCACCAAGGCGTCCGCGAGATCTGTGGCGAGAAGCATGGGATCACTTGCGGCAGCCAGACATTTCTCCTCGTTCATCTCCATTGCGGCGATCATTTCAGTGTTTACAGCCAGCACCAGTAGGATGGTGTCGACCGAATCGAAAAGCGGTGGTTTATCTTCCTGAAGATCGCGATTGTAGGTGATCGGCAGACCTTTCATCGCGACAAGAAGGTTCATTAGATTCCCCACCAAGCGCCCGGTCTTACCACGCGTAATTTCACAGACATCGGGGTTCTTTTTCTGCGGCATCAGTGACGAGCCAGTGGTGTGCTCATCAGAGAGATTCAGGAATCCAAACTCACTACTGCACCACAGGATCAGATCCTCACTGAGGCGCGAGAGATGCACTCCGCACATGGAAATTATGAATATTAGCTCGGCGATGTAATCTCGGTCCGCGATCGCGTCCATTGAGTTATGCGTAATCCCGTCGAAGCCAAGCTCGTTGGCGATCGCTTCGCGGTCCAAGTTGATAGTCGAACCGGCGAGCGCCCCGGAGCCGAGCGGCGAAATATTCAGACGCCTGCGGCAATCGTTAAGCCGACCCTTGTCGCGCTGCAGCATTTCCACATACGCCAGCAGGTGGTGACCTACAGTGACCGGCTGGCCACGTTGCAAATGCGTGTAACCCGGCATCACGGCCGCAGAGTATTTATCCGCCTGCTTGACCAAAACTTTCTGAAGACCAAAAAGAGCTGCAGTAATTTCATCGATCTGTGCCCGGCAATACAAGCGTGTATCGGTGGCTACCTGATCGTTGCGCGAGCGTGCGGTATGAAGCTTTCCACCGACTGCGCCGATGCGCTTGGTCAGCTCCGCCTCAATGTTCATGTGGATATCTTCAAGCGAGGTCCGGAATTCAAAATTCCCTGCCTCAATATCCGCTTTGATACCGATCAGGCCTTTCTCAATCTTATCGAACTCATCCTGCTTGAGTAGCCCTGCGTTGAGCTGAGCACGTGCGTGAGCAATCGACCCAGCGACATCATGGGGGAAAAGCCTCCAGTCGTAAGAAACTGATTCTCCATACTGTTCGACCAATGATGAGGTCTCCTTTGCAAAACGTCCTTTCCACATAATTAATAACTCCCGTCTTTGTAGGTTCCTGCGGGAATGGATTTACATTCCGCATTCGCGTTCTCAAAAGCAACATCGCCTTCGATCACAACTCCAGACTCAAAACGATGTAATCCGGAAATTTTCAGAGAACGGCAGTGAATCAGGCTAGGCACGCCAAGCCCTTCCAGCGAGTCCACCAGCTTATATTCACTAGAGAGAGAAATGTCCGGTGGCACGCCATTGCGTTCCTCACGCAGCAGCACTTGTCCGTCTTCCAAGACCTCGTAGGCATCAGAGCGCAGCGCCAATAGGTCTGCAGTCGTTTTTACCGGTGCAAAGCGACTGCGCGGAGTTTCCAACGCCAGCGCCCCTTCGAAACATTCGATCGCAGATCCCATGGCAATTTCCAACTGGAATACCGGAGTTGAGCTCGGATCGCGCGGATCCACGGTCTTCTTATTTTTGATCATCGGCAGCGGCAGCACACCAGAATCCGCAGCAAGCTGCGCTTTGAGTTTTTCAAGGTTCAGCCACAAACTGTTGGTGTTGAAATACTGATGCTTATCGATGTTCTGAAATTCATCGAGATCATCATCGGGACATTGCGCGACTTCCCGCAGTAGCAGCCTGCCATCACTCTTGCGCTTCGCGAGATGACCGCCTTTTTTATCGGCTGCGGTGCGGCGCGTGACTTCCATCATAAACGGCGCGCCGGACTCCGCAAAGAAATCCAACAAAGCAGGATCAAGCACTGCACCGAGGTTATCGGAGTTTGAAACAAATGCATATTTCACACCCTGTCCGAGTAATCGATCCAGCCACCCACTACCCACGAGAGCCGGATACACATCACCGTGCCCCGGCGGACACCACTCCTGATCTGGATCCGCGCGCCATTCCACTGGCTTGAGTGTCTTGGCATCGATCTTGGGAATCATGTTCTGCATCATTTCCACCTCATCCGCAGAGGCCAATCCCTCTGCCTGGTATTTCTGCAAATGCGCCAGCGTGTCCTCACTGGTGCTGAAGCTATTCATCAACACAAGCGGCACCTTCGTATCGCTTTTCTCTCTCAGGGAAAGTGTCTGCCGGACCATCAGATCAAGGAAGTTGATACCTTCACGCACGTCCAGCAGGCTCTTTGGCCCTTGCAGGCCCATTCCCGTTCCGAGGCCACCGTTAAGTTTAATGATTGCCACCTCTCCCAAGCGGTCCATCCCCTTGCCATCGCGGAGCTCCGCGGCCTTAGGTAAATCCCTAGCTGGCTCAATCGTATCCTCGGGAATCATCCCTGTCTCGTTGCGCTCAAGCGCCTCGTAATTACGCTTAAACACTGCCACCGCAGCATCGCCCATACCGGCAGTTCGCATCTTGATTTCAAACGCTTTAAATCCACTCATGGAAGTATCCTTGACGATACCCCGCTGAAGGTAAATCCCGAAACAAGGAAATGCTTTCATCGAGGTATCGAGCTGGTGAAAACCATCTTGGGAGCAACTATTGTTTTCCTTTTTGGATATCGGTGAAACCCTATAGCC
>Ga0307935_1000194_pt1 | contig 29457 bp, 30 predicted proteins | sample OrgLakmetageno92_FD_201827 | JGI IMG/M metagenome (GOLD analysis project Ga0307935, IMG submission 201827) | Saline water microbial communities from Organic Lake, Antarctica - #92 | ecosystem: Environmental > Aquatic > Non-marine Saline and Alkaline > Saline | place: Antarctica: Organic Lake...
GAGCGAATCTCGAGAATTCCGTCAGGCTGTGAAAGGTGCTGTGGTAGCGACAGTCTAGGTCACCGTCTGGCGGAAGGCCAGAGATGGACATCGAGCGACTGTATTGTACAGAAAGGCGCCCAGATGTACACTAGGGCGATGTCAACCCTCGACCCTATTAGTGTTTCAGACGCCCGCGATCAGCTCGCCTCCATCATCAACCGCGCTCGAACCAACCACGAACCCGTCTTCCTATCGCGACGAGGTCGTCGAGTTGCTGCTGTTATTGATGCGGATTACCTTGAGCGCCTGATCGAGCTGGCCGAAGACATGACGGATATTCGTGCGGCCGAGGACTCACGGGAAGAGATGCGTCGCACGAAGGTGGAACCGATGCCGTGGGACCAAGTCAAGGCTGATCTTGGCCTGGTATGACCTACCTGGTTCACATCGCGCCAGCCGCGCAACGGCAGCTTCGCACGTGTGACCCCCAAGTTCGACGGAGGATTCACGCCGCGATAGAACTCTTGGCATCTGATCCACGACCGCCCAAAGCGATTCAACTCGTCGGGGGCGCCGGCGAATGGCGGGTACGAACAGGCGACTACCGCCCCGTCTATGAAATTCAGAACGACCGCCTGAGTGTTCTCGTCCTCACAGTCGGCCACCGTCGCGACATAGATGAAGCGCGATAGCGGAACCTCCAGCCTGCAGAGCTTCCCGGGGGTGAACACTGAGGCCACGTCGTCGATCTGCGGGCCTCGCTCATGACTGCGCGCGCAATCCTCGACTGTGCTTCAGCGCGACGCGAAAGCCGCGGTGCTCACCACAGCAGCGACAACTCAGACATGGATCCAGTCTTTTTGGTGAACCGGTGGTGGTCAGCTGCTGGCTGGGGAACCCAAGAAGCGGTAGTACTCAATGCCGAGATCGTAGAACTCGGGGCCGTCGAGGGTGCCGACCCGGTCGACGACGAACTCATCGTGTGCTGGTGCAGCCTGCACTTGCGAGGTCCGCCCCTCGTGCAGGGCAAGATACTCCTCCTTGCTGAGGTCGGTCGGGGTTCCGAGGGCCTCTGCGAAATTGATGCGTGCTGCGGCTTCATGCCATGAGGAACTCACCCTCATGGGCAGTGCTTCAGCGGCGTCTCCACTGCCGTAACCCAGTGCCAGCCACTCTTGCCCAGCCACGTCGAGCCCGTCGTCTATTGCCTGGCGGAGGCCAGAAGCAAGCCATGCCGGCAGCGCTGCCGTGTACAAATTTCCGAGATCGCGCATGGCCTCTGAACCGAGCCCGAGCTTCTGACCCACCAGCGACTCCCATAGCGGGGTTTGACGCAGGTGCTGGCGTAAATCTTTGGCGAGAGGGAACACGTCTTCGGTGTCTTTCCCCACGGTCACACCGTGGCCATGAAACGGTGAGGGTGCAGCGAGTTCGGCGAGCAACGCATCCGCGTCGATTCCGGCATCAGCACAGTACCCGCGCAACTGCTCGCGCCCCGCATGGTCTGCCGCAAGCTCGAACAGATACGCCATCACCCACCCGGTCGCGGGCATCCGGTGGTACGGGCGGTGCATAAACACGGCATCGACTTCGTCGAAGTAGTCCACCGGCCGGTACTCGTCGCCGCGGCGAGCGGCGCGTTTGGCGAGCATCGCCTTCATGACGTACCGGGTCGCATCGATGTAGCAACTCGTCGAGTAGCGACCGTTGAACACGGGCAGGTCCTGAATCTGGCCATCGTCGCGTGGCGGCTGAATAAAGCGCGCAAAGGGTTTGCGAAAGTCTGCGGTGCGATATTCCGAGTCGCTGCCCGACTGCGCCAGATCAATCTCGAGAAGCTTCGCGTCGCCATCCACCAACATGGCTACCGCACCGGCCCCCTGGGTCGGCTCACCGCTCGACCCGATCGCATATTCAGCGATATCGGCGCAGACGACGATTGCCAGGCGGCCCGCACCATCGGTAGACAGGTAGCGCAGTGCCGCTTTGAGGCCGTAAACGCCACCCAGGCAGGCGTGCTTGAACTCTGGAACCTCGCAGTCTCTGGCCAGCTCGGTGCGGCCGTGCGCAAGGAGTGCGTCGTTGATCATGCCCTTGATGATGATGGCACCCGCAGAGTTGTCACTGCTTGATTCGGTGCCAAAGGCGAGCATCCCTACCTGCGAGGGATCAATGTCGTAGTCGCGAATAAGGCGCCAGACTGCGTTGGCGGCAAGGGTGTAGACGCTTTGGTTTGGACCACGCATCCGGAAAGACCGCCCGACCACACCTTGAACTCTGCCCCAGGGTTCGCCGTTCCACTCAGACCAGTCTTCGAGCAACACACGATACTGCGGCAAATACAGCGACAGACCACTTATTCCAGGCACCATTAGTAACCGCTCGCTTTCTTGTGTGGTCCTCCACCGCGACTGACTCGCAGTCGCGGGGATAATTTTAGCAAGACCTGCGCTGCATGCGCGTGCCTGGGCCATCGCGCGCAAACGACATCCTCACTAACATAACTCGAACAGGATTGGAGGAGCCAGTGGACCGAGCTCTCGGTGAAGACCTCAGCGCAACCGCTCGTGCGCACAGCAACATTGCCCTCATCAAGTATTGGGGAAAACGCGATGACACCCTGAACATTCCCGCTGTGGGCTCGATATCACTGACCCTCGATGCATTATCGACCGACACCACGGTCACCTTTCGGTCTGAGTTGGACCAGGACGAGTTTTGGCTGGCCGGAACCCGCGCAGATGCCACCAGGGCCAGCCATCTCCTTGACATCGTTCGTGACAGCGCCGGTCTCGGCCACCGGGCTGTGATCGAATCGACAAACAACTTTCCGACCGCCGCCGGGCTCGCCTCCTCAGCCTCGGGCTTCGCTGCGCTGGCCGTGGCCGCCAGTGCAGCCGCCGGGCTATCTCTGGACACTCGGGAGCTGTCGATTCTCGCCCGCCGCGGCTCCGGGTCTGCTGCTCGCTCACTGGTCGGTGGCATCGTCGAGCTGCATGCCGGCCACCGCGACGACGGTCTAGATAGTTTTGCCGAGCCTCTGCTCGAGTCTGACGTCTGGCCGCTGACCGTCGTGATCGCGATCACTGAACTTGGCCCAAAGAGTGTGAATTCGACCACGGGAATGGGCGAAACCGCACTGAGCTCGCCGTTTTACCCGGCGTGGGTCGATACGGGCGAAGACGATCTCGCGGCTATGCGCCTCGCCATTGCGAACCGCGACTTTCTGCAGCTCGGCGAGCTTGCCGAGTACAGCTGTCTCAAGTTGCACGGCCTCATGATGTCTACCCGCCCCGCGCTGCTGTATTGGAACGCCGCCACGATGGCGGCGATGCGAGCCGTGCTCGAGCTGCGTGCCAGTGGTATCCCGGTCTTTTTCACCATCGACGCCGGCCCCCAGGTGAAGGCTCTGTGCCTGCCCGAGCACGCCGAAACGGTAGCAAATGCTCTGGGCCGGGTGATCGGAGTGCACGAGACTAGGATCAGCGCGCTTGGTCGCGGCGCACAACTCCTGTCATGACGATTACTGCGGTGACACACGTTGCGGCCTCTGCGCCGGGCAAGCTATTTCTGCTGGGGGAATATGCGGTGTTGGAGGGCGCACCGGCGCTGCTGTTCGCCGTCGATCGCCGCGTCACCGTCACCGTCACACCCTCGCATGACGACCGCTGGCACCTGAGCACGCCTGGCCTTGACGTGGCCGCCCTCACACTCGAGGCCGACGGGAGCATTCCCGCGAGCTTCGACGCGCGCACCCGCGAACGGCTGCAGGTTTTTGACGCCGTGCGAAGCGAGGTGCGCGCCACGCGCGCCCTCTCGATCACCATCGACAGCACGCCATTCTTTGCTGCCGGGCACAAGCTGGGGTTGGGATCGAGCGCTGCCGTTGCCACAGCACTCACCGCCGCCCTCTCGGTTGCTGCTGGGCGCTCGCCGAGCCGGGAGGACATTCGGATTCTCGCCACTGCGGCCCACCGATCTGCGCAGCGCGGGGCGGGCAGCGGTGGCGATGTCGCCTCCAGCAGTTACGGCGGCCTGATTGGCTATGTGCGCGATACGGCGCCGACGTCGCTGGTCTGGCCACACGAGCTGGAGATCATGGCCGTCGTTACCGGCACCGGCAGCAGCACGACAAGCCTGGTCGGTACGGTCAGAGAATACGCGGCCCGAGAGCCTGCGCAATACCGTGCCGACATCGCACAGCTTGCCAAGCTCGCGCATCAGGCAGCGGATGCTGTGCTTTCCACCGAGGACTTCCTTGGTCTCGCAGCCGACTACTTCGACGCGCTCGTTGTGCTCGACGAGCATGCGGATGCGGGCATTGTCAGTCAACACCACAGGCGCCTGCATGAACTTGCGGCCGACCTTGGCGGTGTCTTCAAGACATCAGGTGCGGGGGGCGGAGACGTCGGCCTGGTGTTCGCAAAGAGGGGAGAGTCGGCCGCGCGGCTGGGCGCAGCTTTTGCCCAAGTAGGTGCAGAGGCCGTACCGTTGAGTTTTGGCGCACACGGAGTGACAATCACTCCGGGCACCACCACAGGCATTCACAGAATGAGGGATGGGTCTACGTCGTGACATCCTCCCGGATCCCCCAGTTTTATCAGCTGGGAGTGGAGGAGCGTCTGCGGGTGCTTTACGAGCGTGGGGTGCTGAGTGAGGCAGACTATCGCGCGCTTGTCACGGGCAGCTACATTCTTGATCCTGGCACCGCCGACCGACTGACTGAGAACGTCATCGGGGTCTTTTCCATGCCGCTCGGGCTTGGGCTGAACTTTCAGATCAATGCGCGCGACTACCTGGTGCCGATGGTCGTCGAAGAGCCATCAATCATTGCCGCCGTCAGTTCTGCCGCGCGGCTGGTCCGCCTGAACGGCGGCTTCACGAGCGTCGCGGATGAGCCGATGCTGATTGGCCAGATTCAGGTCGTTGATCTGGTGGATGCGGTTGCCGCGCAGCAGGCCTTGCTGGCTCGCACGAGTGAGTTGCTCGATCTCGCCAACGCACAGCACTCAAACATGGTGGCTCGCGGCGGCGGAGCCAAAAACGTCGAGGTGTTTTTGCGTGGGCAGACGGCGGGCAACGGCGAACTCCTGGTTGTGCATCTCATTGTCGACAGCCGGGATGCGATGGGGGCGAACCTCGTGAACACCATGTGCGAGGCGGTTGCGCCGCTCGTGGCAGAGATCAGTGGTGGGCGGGTGTTCCTGCGCATCCTGTCGAATCTTTCCGACCGCGCGATGGTGCGGGCGCACTGCGTGATTCCGGTGGCCAGCCTCGCTACGGGCGATTTCTCTGGCGAACAGGTGCGCGACGGCATCGTGCTCGCGGCCGAGTTCGCCGCAATGGACCCGTATCGCGCAACCACCCACAACAAGGGCATCATGAACGGCATCGACGCTGTCGCCCTCGCGACGGGCAACGACTGGCGTGCGATTGAAGCCGCGGCACACGCGTATGCCGCGAGCAGCGGGCACTACGCACCGCTTGCAAGCTGGAGGGCGGATGGCGCGGGCAACCTGGTCGGAGAGATCGAGTTGCCCCTTAAAGTGGGCATCGTCGGCGGGCAGGTGGAATCAAATCCTGCCGTGCGCATCGCACACGCGATTCTCGGGGTGAACACCGCGGCTGAACTAGCTGAGGTGATGGCAGCGGTGGGCCTGGCACAGAACTTCGGTGCGCTGAGGGCGCTTTCTACAGAGGGCATCCAGTCCGGCCACATGCGCCTGCATGCCCGCAGTGTCGCGGTCGCCGCCGGTGCCACTGGCGCCCTCTTCGAGGAGGTCGTCACACGGCTGGTCGCCAGTGGAGACATCAAGGTCTGGAAGGCACGACACATTCTGGACGTGTTGGAGGGCCGGGTTGCCGATACCGGGTCAATTGGCACGATTCGGAACACAACCCCGGTGCAGACTGTCGTTGCAATGCCACAACCCGCCCTGGGCGAATACGGCGGCCCCTTGGGCTACGGCAAGATCATCCTGCTCGGGGAGCATTCTGTGGTCTATGGCCGTCACGCCATCGCTGCGCCCATTGGCCTGGCCATTCGGGCCGACGTGACTCGCCAGGAGTCTGGGCGGGAATTGGTCATCGCCCGCTGGGATACGGATGCCTCGTATGACCCGACCGGCGCGGGGCTTGCTGAGCAGGTGACCGCCCTCATCGCTGAGCGTCTCGGCCTTGCGGGCGAGGGCATGCGTGTCGACGTTTTTCCAGAGTTGCCACGGGCCAGTGGACTGGGTGCTTCGGCTGCTCTGGCCGTGTCGATCATCCGCGCTATGGCGCACCGTTTCGGGCAACCGATCAGCGACAGTGAGGTGTCGAATCTGGCGTTTGACTGCGAACGCATCGTGCATGGAACACCGTCGGGCATCGACAATACGGTTGCCACATTCGGGCGAGCCATTCTCTTTCGCAACGCGGATACTGCATCGAATGCTGCGGCACCGGAAACCGTCGACATCGTCACGCCTAGCCCTATCCCGGTCGTGATTGGTCTCACGGGGGTGCGTTCGCTCACCTCCCACACCGTCGGTGTGGTGCGTGCCGCGTGGCAGAAGAATCCTGCGAGGTATGAGGCGATCTTTTCCCAGATCGACGAGCTGGTGTTGGCCGGTGTCGGCGCACTGCGCCGCGGTGATATCGAGGAGCTCGGCGAGCTGATGAACATTAACCACGGACTGCTCGGTGCCCTCCAGGTTTCAAGCCCAGAACTAGAGACGCTGGTGGGTGTCGCCAGGCGAGCGGGAGCGCTCGGGGCAAAGTTGACGGGCGGGGGCGGCGGTGGCGCGATGATCGCGGTCACTGAGCCCGGCGCCGCCGAATCGGTGAGTTCCGCCATGAGCCAGGCCGGATTCACGACCTATCTCACCGAGATTCACTGAAGATCGCTTCGACCAGCCGGCCGCACCCTTCACATCTCTAGGAAGTTGCTGACCCAGAAGCACCGTGCGCAGCGGAACCTCAGCGACCACAGGACCGGCCGTCTGCAGGAGACCGTGAGGTTCAGAGCCCTCTTATCCTCTCGATGGCGCTGATTTCGCCGCAGCCCACAAAAACTTATGGGACGTGTGGGTGGGTGCCTGCGGGCAGGCACCCACCCACACAACTCAGGATTCGTAGTGGGACAGGCCCGCCGTTTCGCCGCCGTCTGCGACAAACTCTGACCCGGTCGAGAAGCTTGACTCGTCAGAGGCGAGAAAGAGGATGAGGTTGGACAGCTCGATTGCTTCGCCCACCCTGTGCAGTGCCACATGGTTTTGTGGGGTATCGAGCGCTTCGGTCATCGGCGTGCGAATGACCCCCGGATGAACAGAGTTCACGCGGATGTTGTATTTGCCAAGGTCCAGAGCAGTGCTCTTGGAGAGCCCCCGCACGCCAAACTTTGCTGCGGTGTATCCGGGGAGGGCTTCGTAGCCTTGCAAGCCCGCTGTGGAGGAGATGTTGATGATGGAACCTTTACCACTGGTTTTCAGCGCTTCGATGACGGCCTTCGTGCCATAGAAGACACCCGTCAAGTTGACACCAATAATCGCGTCCCAGTCTTCGAGCGAATAGTCTTCGATCGATCCGAAGTTGGCGATACCGGCGTTGTTAATCAACACATCGAGACCACCGAAGTCGCTGACGGCGAGGCTGACAGCAGCTTCCCAGTCGGCATAGCTCGTGACATTCAGGTGAATGTATCGAGCGGCATCGCCCAGTTCTTTAGCCAGAGCGGCACCTTCATCGTCCAAGAGGTCACCCAGGACCACCTTGGCTCCTTCAGCGACAAGTAGACGAGCGTGAGAGGCTCCCATGCCCCGGGCTCCTCCACTGATAAGTACGACTTTGTTATGGACACGTGCCATGATGTTCCCCTTTCGGTCTGGACCCCTGAGCGACGCTCAGGGCCAGTCGTCTGGTCGACGAATAATCCTCAGGCTACAGAGGTCACCTAAGTTCCACCGGTGAATCGCTGTCGCGCGCACGACCACGGTGCTGTGTGAGGTGGGAAGGGCTTCGTGGTGGTTCGTCAGGTGCTGAAGCACCCCGCCGGTCAACCGAAACGTGGTATCGTAGGTTTTCGGGTGGACCATCTAGGGTGGGTGGTAGGAGGTATTACCGTGGGCACCATTATGGGCTATGCGAGAGTGCCACAGGATGCTGTGGAGGGCGGCGCACACGAGTCAACACTGCGCGCTGGGGGAGCCGAGCGAGTGTTCCTTGACCACAGTGATTCGAGCTTTCCTGCTGATCGCCCACAGTGGGCTGCCTGCCTGGCATCTATTCGAAGTGGCGACACCCTGGTGGTGAGCCGCCTCATTCACCTGGGGAGTTCTCTGCGTATGGTCATCGATACTCTTGATGACTTAGGCCGGCGAGGGGTGAACATCAGGAGCCTGACGGAGCAGGCGATTGACACGACAACTCGACGCGGTAGTGGGCTGTTTGACATCGTGGGGGTGTTTGCCACACTGCGGGCCGACACCCTTTCCACAAACATTGTGCGGGGACTGCAGGGCGCCCGCGCTGAAGGACGCGTGGGCGGAAGGCCCTCGGTGGTCACCCCGGAGTTGCTTGAGAGGGCGCGCCTCATGCGGGGCGAAGGACGCAGCATCGCCCACACTGCCAGAGCCCTCGGTGTGGGTGCCTCATCTATCTCGCGCGCCCTGTTGAGGCCTGACCCGGCCCGGGCGGAGAACCCCACAGAGCACAGAGTGTTTTTCCGCGACATCAAACCCTACGAGATGCCAGATTCGCTTGAGGAACTGCGGGGCCCGAGCGCAGGACTGCTCGAGCTGCCGCATTCCGTCTACTGGGGTCCCCTTCGCAGCGTCAGCCTCGACAACCCCAGTGGTATTCGCAAGGCTTATCAAGCCGTGGTGCGTGAAGGGACGGCGAAGGATCAGGCCCTCCTTCTCAACTGCGACGTGTTGCGGCGGGAGTGGAGCGAACTTGCACTGCCCGACCGGGTGCGCGTCATGTGGGAGCAACGCTTTCCTGAGCTCGCTCTGGCGGTAGCCCCATGAAAGAGAGCGAGTTCCACACCACGGTGACTCGAATCGCGCTGGGGGCCTCCCAAGGGAATGGCTTTGCGCTTGCCGGCAGCGGTGCGATTCGCGAACACGGCATCATTAGCCGGCCAAGCGAGGATATTGATCTCTTCACTTCCGATACGAACGAACACCGTTTTGGTGAGGCTGTTGACCGTGTTACCGACGCTCTTTGTGCCGATGGGTACGACGTCGAAGTGGGTCGGCGTACCCCGCAGTTCGCCCGTATGTCTGTGCGGATGGCCAATGGGAAACAGGTGGATATTGATATGGGGATGGACTGGCGGGAGATGGGTCCGGTCATCCTCGGCGTGGGCGCCGTGTTAAGCCTCCAGGACGCCATCGGCAATAAGGTGGCCGCCCTCTATAGCCGAGCGGAGGCACGCGACTTTTTTGATGTGGATGCGATTCGAGCCTCAGGGCATTCCACAGATGCGCAGTTGCTGGCTGCTGCAGCCGAACGTGACCCTGGGTTCGATGTGGGTGTCTTCGCCATTGCGTTGGCGCGGGTCAATCTACTTTCTGGTGATGATCTGAAGGAGTACGGTGTTGACGCGGCAGAGCTCGATGCCATCAAGCGCCGACTGACTGACTGGTCGGTGACTCTCCGCTCTGCTCAACACTGATTTTTGTCCCGCGGGTTCGTCTTTTCCCCAGTGGGCGCGTGCCGCAACGTGCATGATTGTGCACCGGCGAGTCCGACGTAGCGTCGCTCACTCCGGGTAGCGCCAGGGCGAGAAGTTTCTTCTCGACTGTCTCAAAACGCAGCCAGTGGGTGGCGGCCTGGGCGATGAGGATGCGACCAAACGGGTCATGACCGTTCGGGGCGGGGAACCGACTGAGTTCTTCGGCGTCTACCGCGATCAGCGGCAACTTGTGATACCCGAGGCCATTGAGCTGAGGAACAAAGTCGAGCTCAGCGGGCAATCCCCAAGCTGATGCGATGGCGATTTCGACAATCGATACAGAAGAAAAGTAGACCGGACTGTCGGAATCGAGCACTCTCGTCAAGCGCTCGCTGATGGTTGTGTTTCCGGCGAGGCACCAGATTAAGACATGGGTGTCCAGAAGTGTTCCCGGACGGCGTCTCCTACGCGCCAGAGCGAGGCCATGTCGCGATTAGATTGCGCCCAGTCTTCCTCCGGAACTGGGGCATCGTCGCTGGTAGGGCGCCACACCGTGTGGTGGGGTAGGGCGTTTCGTAGGCAACGAGTGTCGCGACAGGTCTTCCTGCTCGAGCGAAAATAATCTCATCCTCTTCATGCGCCCACACAACGAGTTGGAACAGCGTGGATGTGGTCTCTCGTGCATGGTGAGGGATCGAGTCATGGGCATACCTTGTCCTAGCCCGTGTAGCCAAGTACGGTGTCTTTCCCCACGGCGGCACCCACTGCGCTACAGCCGTGGCCGCCCACCTCTGGGCATGCCGGCATATTTTGCGCACAGGGTGGAGGCTCAGAGGAGAGAATGGGGGCATGAGAGATCTGAGCGAGCTGGGGCAACGCGATGGCTGGATATGTTGGCTCTGTGACACACCGGTTGATCCCGACGCGTCGGTGAACTCTGATCTCGGCCCGAGTGCCGACAGCTTTTTTGATGCACACGCCAAAAAAGGGGTATCCAGCCCCGGACGACTGGCCCACCGCTCCTGCAACACCATGAAGGGCAAGAAGGCGCCTGTTGTGCCCTGGGCAAAAGATCTTTTTGTTAGCGACCCTGCGCCAATATTTGAATCGGTGCAGAGACTCTCCAAGAAAGCAGGCCGCGAGGCCGTGGCGCGATGTCCCACCGAGCAAGATGCGAACCAGGCGTCACTGTGGTTACTTGATCGCGTAAGCAGGCTTGCACCGGGGGTGGTCTTTGCCACGCAGGTGACACCGGGTGGCGGGCAGTATCTGCTGACGCTCAGTCGGCGCTAAGGGTGGGGCTAAGCGGTGAGACCAGCGGGTTTCGGTGCCGCGCCTGGTCTGTGACCCGCGCTTTGGCCAATGTCTCGCTGCCTACACCGAACTGACGGTTGGCCTTATCCCAACCTTTGGCGATTCCCGCGAAGCTGCGTTCCACGCCGCAGATGATGGCGAGATGACCAGTAGGAAAAAAGTGTGAAGCCCAGTGCGAATGTTCCCAACGATGTGATGGGTTTGTGGACCAGCAGGTGACCGATGGCCACTATCCGTTTCGCTCTGCTGCCGTGACCGAGGCGATTGTCCGGTGGCGGGTCCATCGACTCACTTCCTCCTATGGGTAAGCATTCGCCGCCACAGATCCGCTGTGGGATGAGGCGATTGCGGATGGCCTGAGCGGGCAGAGCACCCTGTGGCTTTTCGCCGAGGGTCCATCGTGTGAGTGAATCTGGAACTTGGAGCAGGAAGCGAACACACACAGAGGCGGCCCGCAGCGGTGGTCTCCAACGATGGCGCAAACCAGAGCGCCTGGCAGCTGGGCAACGGTGTCGTCACCGTTGTTCCGATGACCACAAGCCAACGGCCCGCCCTATCCCTTTTAGGTTGAGGTGCTTGCCAGGTCTGGCCTGCCCTCGGACAGCGTGGCGCAGGGAGAGCAGGTTCGGTTGGTTGATGTGAGAAGAATCCAGCCCACCAGTCACGTCCTTCCAGCACCCGTTATGGCAGAGCGTGATCGGGCTCTCCCGCTGCATCTCGCGCTGTGGTGAGCGGGGGGCTTGGTGGCTCCCCCCAATATTGTCGTTTCTGATAAGCGTGAGTCGTGGTTGGTTTTTCTTCTGAAGCGTCGTTTTTTAGCCACCCTCGCCCACGATGCGCGCGGTTTGTGATTCTGCCGGCGAGGTTCAGGAGCTCGTTCCCGATGCTGTCTGAGCAGGTGGCTGAACCGCCATCCTGTGAAAGGGCCACCGAGAATTCTTCGACCATGGCCACGTGGTGGCCAATCGTGTTGAACGGTACGCACTCGTGCCCGAAGCGGTGGGGGCGGAGGCCCACACCGAAGAGCTTGGGCTCACTACCGTTACTCCGGCGTAAGTTGTGAGGCGACTAAGTCAGCACTCACGATGAAAGCTTCTGTGGTTTGAATCAGGCTGTAGAAGGGGTAGCAGGTGGTGATAGTGAGCACGGCGGTGGTGGTGGGGACAATCACGTCCAGGCTGGTTCGAGGAACAATCCGGAACTCTCTCACCTGGTAGGTGAACTCTCCGGCACTAGTGCCAACATGAATCAGGTCGCCCTCGGCCAACTCGCCAAGGCGCCCAAACACGGTGGTCCGATGGCCTGAGAGCACCGTATTGTCTCGGATGCCGGGCAACACGCTGTCGATGAAGTGGCCGACCCCCTGCGAGAGCTCGGCCCCCGTCGTTCCCTCATAGATTGGCCAATTGAGATCGAGTGTGGGCAACGTGATGGTGCCAATTCGATCACCGCGAGCCGGGGTCGTCGTGTAGGACACCGCCTGAAGATTAACTGTCTGCTCCGGTGTGAGGCGCCCAATGTCGGGCGCTGAGACCAGCGGCGCCCAGGACGCTCCCACCACAGGCGCGACCTGGGGTGGTGGACTAGGTCGCATTTCCGCTGCTGACCAGGCCGCCAAGGCCAACCCCGCTGCGATCACAACGTTCAGCCAAAAAACTCGGTGATCGGTGGGGTATTCGTGCCGTCCTGCGTTAATGACTCTTCCTCGCCCGAAGGAGGAGAAGGGCCGCTCCTAGAGCAATCGCAAGGCCGACCCCCAAGGCAATAAGCCAATCATTCGGACCGGTGTCAGGCAACACTCCACCATCTACGGTGGAAACCTCTGGCGCGGGAGTTGGCGCCGGAGTTGGTGCAGGGCTGGATGCAGCCGCCGGTGTCACTGCGACAGACGCAGGAGACGGCGGTGAACCGCCCACTGCGTTTGTGGCGACTACACGGAATGTGTACGGGGTGCCGTTGGTGAGCCCGGACACGGTCGCGGTTGTTGCACTTGTGGTGGTGGCGGTGAGGCCACCGGGGGACGACGTTACCGTGTAGCCGGTGATGGCAGAGCCTCCGTTACTGGTGGGAGCCGACCACGACACCACGGCACTTGTATTCCCTGCCGTGGCGGTCACCGTGGCGGGGGGACCGGGCACCGTCGCCGGTGTCACTGCGACAGACGCAGGAGACGGCGGTGAACCGCCCTCTGCGTTTGTGGCGACTACACGGAATGTGTACGGGGTGCCGTTGGTGAGCCCGGAGACGGTCGCGGTTGTTGCACTTGTGGTGGTGGCGGTGAGGCCACCGGGGGACGACGTTACCGTGTAGCCGGTGATGGCAGAGCCTCCGTTACTGGTGGGAGCCGACCACGACACCACGGCACTTGTATTCCCTGCCGTGGCAGAAACCGTGCGCGGTTCGCTCGGCGAGGTCGACGGTTGTTCGGTGACGACGGTGTCGTCGATGAGCGTGACGGTACCCCCCGAAAGTGCTTTGCCCTTGAAGGTCATTCCAGCGCCCAAGGTGATGGCACCGGCTGCGAGAATGGTGCCAGCGAAGCTGGAGTTTGCCCCGATCCCCGCGGCACCGTTCACCTGCCAAAAAACATTCTCCGGTAGTGCGTCGCCGGTAAGAGTGACCTCACTGCCGGCCGCCGTGTTGAGGGCAGTCGCCACCTGGAAAATAAAGATTGCGCCAGAGTCTCCCTCGCCATCCAGAATCATTTCCCCTGTCAGAGAGAAAGCGGCTGCGGTGGAGTGAACGCCGGGGCCAAAAGTGTTTCCATTTTGGTCCCCTGAAAAAGTGGTGGTGGGTGTGCGACCAGAGGCATCGTTGTAGGCGGTCAGTCTGTCATTCCCCGCTTGCACAGCGGCAGAATTTTTGTCGTTGGTCGTCCCGTTGACAACACCGGGGGGAAAACCGGAGATCGTGCCACTAGAGCTGAGCCCCAGATCACCGCTGAGGGATGTCTCAAGAGTGTTGACCACCCCGGTCGAGGCGAGGACCGAATACGTGTCTGCCGTACCCAAATCTACGGTCGCCACAGCAGCAAAAGCGGGGGCGCCCACCGTGAGGGTGATGAGCGAGCTAATGAGAAGAACGAAGCCCACGCGCTGAGCGCCCCGGCGGTACACCCTCTTTTCGCGCTGTTTCACGTTGGGCTCCGGATGTTCGTGATGATGAGGGTTTGTTTTACTTCTTTTTCACCCTAGCACGGCGAGACACGGGCGCATCGGTCGGCTGGAGTCTGACTGGGGCAAGCTCCAAAGCCTCCCCCTCGCACGCGGGTTCCGAGGTGTCCTAATGACAGAGAAGTCGGAGTCGCAGGCAGTGACTGGGGCCTTAGGCTGCGGAATTCTCTCGGGATCTTCTCATGGCCAACACCGAGAAGAGAGCAACTAGTGCGCTTGCCAAAGTGACAGCCAGGGGAATCAGCCACCACGCAATACCCTCCCCGGCTGCACCCGCCAAGAGGCCAGCGAATGGTGTGAGTGGGGAAGTCGCCTCAGACGGCGCCGAAGTCATTTCGGCATTGTGGGCCACGACTCGGAACGTGTAGGGGACCCCATTGGCGAGGCCAAACATTGCGGCCTGTGTCTCACCGGCCGCTGTGGTGGTAGTGAACCCTCCCGGGGAAGAGGTGACGGTGTACTCGGTCAGGGGGCTGCCCCCATCATTCACGGGTGGGGCCCAACTCACCACGGCAAAACCATCTCCTGCCGTTCCAGCAACCCCCGTTGGCGCACCAGGAAAGAGCATTCCTGCCGCTGTGACACCGCCTCCGGTTGTGCCTGTGCCTCCGGTTGTGCCTGTGCCTCCGGTTGTGCCTGTGCCTCCGGTTGTGCCTGTGCCTCCGGTGGGGGTGGTCCTCACATCGTTATCTGCAAGCGTGACGGTGCCGCCAGAGAGCGCTCGGCCATTGAGGCTGGAGCGCGCACCCATAGTGATGGCGCCTTCCGCCAAAATGGTGCCAGAAAAACTGGAGTCCGCTCCGGTGGTGGCTGCGCCGCTCACGCGCCAAAAAACGCGATTGGACTGCGCACCATTGATGAGGTGAACACGACTCGCTGCACCGGTCGTGAGTGCTGCGTTGATATTGAAAATAAAGACGGCGTTTGAGTCGCCGCCGCCGTCCAACGTCATTGTCCCGGTGAGGGCGAAGGCAGAACCGGTGGCGTGGACACCAGGAGCGAAGACTTGTCCGTTGTTGTCTCCCGCGAAAGTGTGGGTGGTAGCGCGAGCGGCGGCAGCATTGTAGGCAGACCGTCTGTCGGTTTGAGCAGAGGCTGCAGCGCTGTTCAAGTTATTAATGGTTCCATTGACCACCCCGGGGGGGGAAGCCGGAGATGGAGCCCGAGGGGCTCAACCCGAGATCTCCACTGAGTGTGGTGGAGAGAGTATTAGTCACACCAGTCTTGCCTAAGACGGAAAAGCTTCCTGCGGAACCTAGATCAATGGTCGGCACAGATGCGGAAGCTGGGGAGGTTATTGCCAGAGAGAGCAATGAACCAATGAGAAGAGCAAAACTTGCAGTTTTCGTGCCGCCGTAAGCCACAGGCGGTGAGGATTCTTTCGACGCGTACTGATACAAGACTCTCCTGGGAAGTTGCTGGGAGCCTTGACACCGGAACATAGCACGAGCTTTTTGACTAATCCCCTCACAAAACTGATCCACCCGCTGGTCTTCCCAGCCCAGCGAGCTACCGGGTGGGGCAGGTGGCAAGGAGGGCGCCACCGCCTGACACGGTGAGAAAGCGCGAGCTGTTCAGCGGCGAGAGCCTACTTTTGGGGCCGAAAGGCTTGAGCCAGTTTCTCCATAGCCCCGGAAAGTTCACCGGGGATAATCCAGACCTTGTTGGCATCGCCCTGCGCCATCAGGGGCAACTGTTCCAGGTAGCGGTAGGCGAGCATGGCTTCGTCAAGTTCTGCACTCTTGACAGCGTCAAACACCTGCTTGACCGCGGTGGCTTCTGCTTCGGCACGAAGTACCTGGGCTTTGGCTTGGCCTTCAGCGTTGAGGATTTCGGATTGCCTGGAGCCTTCGGCGACCAGAATCTGGCTTTGCTTCTGGCCTTCGGCTGTCAGGATGGTGGCGCGTTTTTCCCGTTCTGCTCTCATCTGCATTTCCATGGCCACCTTGACGGTCTCGGGCGGCTCGATGGATTTGATTTCGACGCGGTTGACGCGAACACCCCATTTGCCGGTGGCGTCATCGAGCACGCCGCGCAGTGCGGCGTTGATGGTTTCGCGCGAGGTCAACGCCTGCTCCAAATCGATACCACCGACCACATTTCGCAGTGTCGTGATGGTGATTTGTTCAATCCCCATCACGAAGTCTTCAATTTCGTAGAGAGCTGATTTGGGGTTGGTGACCTGGTAGTAGACGACGGTGTCGATTTGGACCACCAGGTTGTCGGAGGTGATCACAGGTTGGGGCGGGAACGACACGACTCGTTCGCGCAAATCAATGAGGGGTCGCAACCGATCGATAAACGGGATTAGGAGGTTCAACCCCGCTTCGAGAGTGCGACTGTAGCGTCCGAGGCGCTCCACCACCCCTGCGTTGGCTTGGGGGATGATGCGAACGGCACGGAAGAAGAACGCAACGACCGCAACAATAAGAATGATGGGGACGATGGCTTCGATGAGGAGGCCTCCTAAAAGATCAATCACGCGGGTGTCTCCGATTCGTGGATGGTTTCAACAGGGGTTTCAACAGTGGATTCACCACTGGATTCACCACTGGATTCAACAATGGCGATGGCGCCATCGATGTCGGCCACTCGTACACGCTGGCCTGCAGGAATAGTTCCGGTGGTGCTGCGCGCACTCCACACTTCGCCGCGCAGAGTGATTTCACCAGCAAACTCGGTAATGTCTGAGCGGCTGTGAGCTGCGACACCCAGTAGCGCTTCGCTGTTGGTGGCTGTCTTCGGCGTGCGTTTGGCCATTTCTCGCAAGATAAGGGGACGCAGAAAGAGCAGCGTAATCAATGACGATGCCGCAAAGGCGAAACCTTGGGCAAGGAAACCGCCCCCTGCCCACGCCGTCACCATGGCGCTTGCCGAAGCCACCGCGAAAGAGGCGAACACCAGATTGGCTGTCACCATTTCCACGACAAACAGCACACCTGTTGCTAGTAGCCACAGCCATACCGCCATGAAGGTTCACACTCCCGTTACTCGTCTAGTTCCCAGTGTAAGCCGGTGGTGCTGACCAAACAATGGGTGGTGGCTGCTAAAGCTTGAGCTCCAGTGCTTGGGTTTCCAATATGGCAGCGTCGCGCTCACTGTTGCGCTTTGTTGTCCGCAGAGCACTCACCCGTGAACCAATCACGAGGGCGGCGCCGATGATGACGAGGTTTTTGACGATGTACTGGCCCTCCAGGGTGAGACCCAGCGGGAACTCATCCCAGCACACCTCGGGCAGCAACACCAGGGGCAGGAAAGTTCCTGGCATTTGGAGTGCCAACAAGAAAATTGCCACCCTGGTCAGTGCGGGAATGAGGAAGGTGACCCCAATCAGCACTTCCCAGTAGCCGATGGCAGGAACAACAATCTCGGGAGTCCACCAATACACGGTGGCGGCGAGCAACTCTTCGGCGGGGCTCATGCCGAGTGGCTTGAGGGCGCCAAACCAGATGAACACCACACCAATGCCCACCCGAAGGAAGGGCAAACCAATTTTGTCCATCAGGCTGATCACGGTGGAGTCAACTCGTGCAAGGAATTCGCGCAGTTCGTTCATAAATACAGAGTATCGATGGTGTGTGAGGAACTCCCGTGGGTCTGGCAGGGGTGAGCTCCTGGCACACTAAAAGAAGGTTCATACCCAGAAGGTGGCGCCCGCTGATGCCCAACACCGTATCGATGCTTGCCGAAGCTCTCCGAGGTGGCTTGCGCAGAGCTCGGTTTATGGGGGTCTATCGAGCTCCTCGCACCGTGGTGCAGGCTGAGGCCGAACTTCAAAAAGACCTTCACGTGATAGAGCGGGCTTTGGCTTTGCCCAAACCCCGACGACCGTTTGGGGCAGCCCCAGCGACACGGATCGACAAGATTCTTCGGCGCTACGGGGCTCAGCTGGGGGAGGTGGTGGCCACCGAGGCCGCCCGCACGCTGGGGGACCTGACGCGCTGGAACGAACAGGGCGTGCGGCCAGTTGCCACAGACACTGTTGCTCGCAATGGTGCGGAGCGAGTGTTGGTCACCCGTCGATCTGTTCGGGCTTTTCGTTCGGGGGCTGCTCCCACAGAGTCTCAGTTGGAGGCCATTATCGAACTGGCTGTGCATGCGCCCAGTGTGTCTAACACCCAGAGTTGGCGTGTTCATCGCTACCGAGCTGGTGAAGACATTGCGCGACTCCTCACCCTCCAGAACGGTCATGCGGGAAATTCCCCCATCCCTTTGCTGCTGGTCGTTACCGTCGATATTCGGGGGTTTGCGGGAGCACACGAACGAAACCAGATGTGGATTGACGGGGGTATCTTTCTGCACTCTCTGCTGTTGTCGATTCATGCCACAGGGTGGGCGAGCTGTCCTCTCAATTTCTCCTCGACCAATGCTCAGGCGCGCGCACTCAGAAAAATGATGGGTATCCCCGCGTGGGAAGAAATCGTGTGTTTTGTTGCCGTCGGCGAGGAGGATCCCACCATCGCACCAGCGCGATCCGCCAGGAAATCTGTGCACGAGATTCTGCGCCGCGGTGGTGTCCCGCAGTGATCTCCCGCAGTGATCTCCCGCGCTGATGACCACCGGAGCGCAGAAGACGAAGACCGGCCTACACTTTTTCTATGGCTATTACCTGCACCGTGATTGTGTATTTGGCGCCCCTTCCCGGTCACTATGACGATGTGGTGGCACTACTGGATCAGGTGGTACCGGAGATTCGCGGTGGTCGGGGGTGTCTTCGCTATGACGTGTTCGAAGAAGCCAGCGGGCGCATCGTGTTAATTGAAGTATGGGAATCGAGAGAGCATTGGCAAGCTCATTTTTCTTGGGATCCGATCCTGGTGCTCAAACGGGAGCTGGCCTCGTGGGTGGAGATGCCGGTGGAGCGGCGTGAAATGTATGAAAGAAATCCTGGTGGCACTCCCTAGCGCAGTGCTTCGGGGTTGATGCTGATCAGTTCTCCAGAATCGGTAATGAGAACGAGTACGGAGCCACGGGAACTGAGCGCCATATCGCGCACCCTCGCCCCCACATCAACCCTGCCCGTTTCTGTGGCATTCTCGCCCTCCACGGTGACCGTGACGACCGCTTCTGATCTCAAACCGCCAAGGGCCAGCTGGGTCACTGCGGAGGAGGGGCCAGAGATATCCACTACGGCCGTGGGGGCGATAGCGGGCGTCCACCACAGCGTGGGGTAGGTGACCCCGGGGATGACCCGGTTGCCGATATCGAGCCATTCTGCAGGGAGCTGGTCTGCATCCTCTGGCCATGAGGAACGATCGTAGGGTTCCCCCTGGGTGGTGAAGGGCCAGCCGTAATTGGCGCCCTGTGAATAACGGTTCAGTTCGTCTCCGCCCGAGGGCCCATGGTCGCTTATCCACAGGGTGCCATCGAGGGAGTGGGTCAGACCCAAAGAGTTGCGTAACCCTTTGGCCACGATCTGTGGTTTCCCGCCGTCTGTGGGAATCCGCACTAGTGCTCCAAGCGCCGAGGTGGGGTCAGACAGCAGCGCATAATCCTTTTCGGTGTTGGCAACACCTATGGCGGCAGCTTGTCGAAGCGAGCTGGCGCCCAAATGGAAATCACCGATGGAAAGAAAAACATCATTATCTGCAGGAGAAAAAGCGAGCGCTCCACCCAGGTGGGTGCGAATGGGAGAGTCACTCCGCCACGAATCCCCATACGACACGCACGGCGATGAGCGGTAGGCGATGGTGGTGGGCAAAGGATTTTCGCTTTCTGAGCCCAGCAGATCCTCCACCAACAGTGCGTGAACGTCCACGCGCACACAGTCGAGCACCGAATCCAGCACACCATCGGAAAGGTAGAGGGTGTCACCACCGAGCACGGAATCCCGGAAACCCCAGATGGGTCCGCCTGATTCCACTCCGGGAACAGAAATATTGCCTACTTCACCAGAGGGCGCAAGCGCAGGCCCCACGCTCCACACCTGCTCACCCAGATCAATAAATCGGGACTCACCGGAAAAAGTGAGGACCCACCACAGTCCTGGACACACCTCGAGGAGCGTGTTGTATCGCGGTGCGGAGGAGGAGGGCAGGACAAAGCGGGACACCACTGCATCGGAGGTGTCACCAGCGCCCGGTGTGAGCTCAAACCAGTCGCGGGTCTCGGGTGCCCACGAAGCGCACGCATCCAGGAGGTCGCCAGCGGACGCCTCGGGCACAACTTCGGTTGCGGGTGCTGGTGCCGGCGCGGGGACCGCCTCTATCATGGAGTCCATCGCGCACGCGCTGAGGCTGAGCGCTGCCACCAAGAGCAGGGATACTGTGGCTTTGTTCACTCCCACAGGCTAGGGCTTCAAGGTGAACGAGGGCGTTTACAACGGCACCCTATGCTGTGGCTTGGCCATTCGAGCACCCGGGAGTTCTGTCATGTCTACCCTCACCCAGCGTCTTCTTGCCGAAGGGCTCGGCTCATTTTTTCTCGTGGTGAGCGTTCTTGGGGCAGGCCACATGGTGGATGTTCTTGGCGCCGGTGACGCTCTGGGTTTATTGATGATTGCTGTGTGTGTGGGTGCTGTTCTGGTGGCTGCGATTGCTGCGCTCGGGCCAGTATCGGGAGCCCACTTTAATCCTGTGGTGTCCCTCGTTATGGTTTTGCGCGGTCAGCTCCCGCTTCGCGAAGCGCCCCTATATATTGCGGCCCAGTTCCTTGGCGCGGTGGGGGGCGCGCTCACGGCCAACGTGATGTTTGGCGCGCAGGCGCTTGCCGTCTCCAGCGTCGAGCGGGGCTCTGCTGGTGTCTGGCTGGGGGAAGCGGTCGCCACGTTTGGTCTTGTTGTTGTCATCGTGCTGCTGGTGGATCATCACCGAGGGCAGTGGATACCGGCGGGGGTGGGTCTATGGATCGTGGCGGGGCATATTTTTACCTCTTCCACCTCGTTTGCCAATCCTGCGGTGACGGTGGGGCGAATGTTCACCGATGCCAGCAACGGGATTTCTCCCGAGTCAGGGTTGTGGTTTATTCCCTTCCAGATTCTCGGCGGTCTTCTGGCCTGGGGTGTCGGGCAGGCGTTGAGGCCACGCACACAGACGAGTTCCACGAGCAACCATGACGGCGAGCCAAAGGGACACTCCGAGCTCACACAGAAGAGAGACTGAACCGAGGCGTACATCCTCGCGTGGTACTTTTTGGCGTGGCGAGAATACTCACGGTGGAGCCGGCATTACCTCCCTATGTCCATGCCCAAAAGGACATCACCGAGCAGCTGGTGGGAGGGCTCGCCACCGATGCCACCACAGGGCAGGTTATTCGAAGGATTCACCGGGCCACCGGGGTCGACACCCGCCACCTGGTAATGCCCATTGAGAAGTATCGCGATATTGATAGCTTCACCACGGCCAACGCTCTCTTTCACAAACACGCTCTGGAGCTGGCGGTCCGAGCAACGAGGGGCGCTCTGGATCGGGCAGGCATTGAGCCCACCGATGTGGACTACATGTTTTTTACCACCGTGACGGGTGTGGGTGCGCCGTCACTGGATGCGGAGCTGTCCACCCACCTCGGTTTTCGATCCGATCTTGTCCGGGTGCCAAGCTTTGGTTTGGGCTGTGTCGCTGGCGCCTCAGCACTCGCCCGTGTTGCCGACTATCTTCGCGGCCACCCCGGCGCTATTGGTCTAGTCGTTTCGGTGGAGTTGTGTTCTCTCACCATTCAGTGGGGTGACCCCTCCATGGCCAACATTGTGGGCACAGGGCTGTTTGGCGATGGTGCTGCCGCTGCGGTGATGGTGGGAGATGACTCGCCCCACCAGGGTGGCGTGTCGGTGGTAGCTTCGCGCAGTGCGCTCTACCCCGAGAGCAAAGAAACTATTGGGTGGCGGATTGGAAGCACCGGTTTCCGGCTGATGTTGAGTCCCGCTGTTCCCCAGCTCATTGATGGCCACCTGGCCGTGGATGTGGACACGCTATTGGCCGACAACGGGCTCACCCGAGCCGACATTGGTTCCTGGATTGCACACCCCGGTGGCCCCAGAGTTCTCGAAGCGTTCTCTGATGCCCTTGATCTTGCTCCGGGCGATTTGGCCGACAGCTGGCAGGTGATGGCTGAAGTGGGAAACCTGTCCTCTAGCGCTGTGCTGCACGTCCTTGCCCGTTCCATGGATCGACCCTCCGGCCACCGAGCGGTGCTTTTTGCGCTGGGCCCAGGTGTCAGCGTGGAAATTGTGTTGTTGGAGTGGCCGTGATTGCCTACAGTATTTTTGTCCTCCTCACCGGGGTGGAGAGGCTTTTTGAACTGCGTGTCTCCACGCGCAATGCTGCACTCGCTTTCTCCCGGGGCGGTCAGGAGTTTGGCCACAAACATTTTCCCTGGATGGTCGCCCTCCATACCGGGCTGCTGTTCTTCGCCGTTGCTGAGGTCTGGATTTTTGATCGACCTTTTCTCCCGGTCTGGGGGTGGGTATTTCTTGGCTTGGCGCTTGGGGCCCAAGCCGGTCGCTACTGGGTGATTTGGGCGCTCGGGGATCAGTGGAACACCCGGGTGATCGTGGTGCCAGGAGCAACCAGGGTGCGCCGGGGCCCCTACCGTTTTGCCTGGTTGTCCCACCCGAACTATTGGATCGTTGTCATCGAGGGCATTGCGCTGCCGATGGTGCACTCAGCCTGGATGACAGCGATTGCCTTCACGGTCTTGAACGCCATCTTGCTTCTCGGTTTCCGCATTCCTACGGAGAACCGTGCACTCGGGGCGCTTCGATGAGCCTCGTAGACCTGACCGTGGTGGGGGCGGGGCCGGTGGGTCTGGCCACCGCCATTTTTGCCAGGAAAGCCGGCCTGACGGTACTCGTGTTGGATGGTGGCCCAAGCGATGGCGATAAAGCGTGTGGTGAAGGACTAATGCCCGGCGTTGCGCCTCTTCTGGCAGAGCTTGGCATTGATCCTCCCGGGGAAGAACTGCTGGGGGTCGCCTACCAGCAAGGTTCTACGCGGGTGGAACACCGTTTCCCCGGTGTACCCGGGCGCGGTGTGCGGCGAACAGTGCTCAGTGATGCGTTGCGCGAGCAGGCTGTGGCGCAGGGCGCGCTCATCCGCCAGGAAAAATACGTGTCTCTCCAGCAAAGTGGTGAGTCGGTGACCGTACACACGGACGCGGGTATCGATATCGAGTCTCGCTACGTCATTGGCTGCGATGGTCTGCATTCGAAAGTGGCTGCCGATTTGGGTGTGGTGGTGGCGCCACGCAAACGCGCGAAGCGCTACGGCCTTCGCCAGCATTTCCAGACGGCACCGTGGTCATCCACCATCGAGGTGTACTACGTCGATGACGCGGAGCTCTACATCACCCCCGTGGCACACGACACGGTGGGGGTGGCGGTGTTGGGCCCCAAAGGTATTAATTTAGACCGCACCCTCTCAAGAATTCCTGAGCTCGCATCACGGCTAGGCTCTGTCGCCCGGGCGTCCCCGCTTCGCGGAGCGGGACCTTTTCCCCACCGGGCCACCACGCAGCAGCAGGGGCGAGTGTTGCTGGTAGGCGACGCCGGCGGCTACGTGGACGCCATCACGGGTGAAGGTTTGCGCGTCGGATTTGCGCAGGCAAAAGTTGCGGTTGCTGCGATTGTGAGCAACACACCCCAGAGCTATCCCGCGGCGTGGAAAAAAGTGACGCGAGAATTCCGTCTGCTCACCAGGGGACTTGTGGCGTTGGCCTCATCCCCACTGCGACGCTCCATTGTTCCTCTTGCCCACGCGATGCCCTCACTGTTTGGGGCCATTGTGAACCGTTTGGCCAGGTAGTGCCAAGAGTCACTCCGCTAGCGGTGATCCGCTCGTCACATCCGGGTCCCACCGCAGCGGTGACGGTGCTGGCGGCAATTTTGGCGACGGGTTTCTCTCTGCCACTGGTGAGTGCTGCCTTTGTGGTTGTGGCGGTGTTGTTCAATCAACTCTCCGTGGGGCTCTCCAACGACGCCAGGGATGCTGTGCGCGATAGCGAAGTGGGTCGCATGGACAAACCGGTGGTTTCCGGGGACATCACCGAGGGAGCGCTCTGGCGGCTAGCCATCATGTTTGCGCTGCTGTCTCTGCTGCTGTCGGCTTTTGTGCACCCGGGGGTCGTGATTGCGCAGGCTATTTTTTTGCTCGCCGGGTGGACATATAACCTCGGGCTGAAAGCGACCGTGTTCTCGGTGGCGTGTTATGCGATCGGATTCGCTGCCCTTCCCGCCATCGTCAGTTTCGGGGCCGCTACCCCAGCGTTGGCGCCGTGGTGGGTCATCGTGATTGCGGCGGGCTTAGGTATCGCTGCTCATTTTGGCAATGTGATGCCGGACCGTGCGGATGACCATCTCCACGGCGTTCGCGGTTTACCCCAGCGCTTGTCGGTTCGAACATCGGCGGTGATTCTCACAGCCATGATTATGGCAATGTCGGGTGTGTTGGTGTGGGGGGCAGGATCGGGTGCTCTGCCATTCAGTGTTCCCTTCGCAGCGGTAGCCGCCGGGGTGGCTATCACGGGTGGAATGATTGCTCTTGGAGACCCCAGGTCTCGGGCACCCTTTCGCGCTGCCATTGCGGCTTCCGTGATTCTTGCTCTGGGGCTCTCCACCGCTGTTCTCCTGGCCGGGTGAGTTGGTAACCCAGGCTCAGCTTGTGAAGAGTTGTTAGCCTAGGGTCACTGTATTTTTCTGCCAGGAAGAGACCTACTCCATGACTGATGTTGCCTCATGCCCCATTCCCCACGGAGCCCACACATCCCAGGGAAGTTCTGAGAAGCACTGGTGGCCCAAAGCTCTCAACTTAGACATTTTGCACCAAAACGACACCAAGACCACCCCCTTTAGCCCGGACTTTTCCTACCAGGAGGCTGTGAAAACACTCGATGTTGAGGGGCTCAAAAAAGACCTGCATGTTTTGATGACCGACAGCCAGGCGTGGTGGCCTGCTGACTGGGGTCACTACGGTGGGCTATTTATTCGCATGGCGTGGCATTCGGCTGGCACCTACCGCATCGCTGATGGTCGCGGTGGTGGCGGATCAGGCTCGCAGCGCTTTGCACCGCTGAACTCATGGCCCGATAACGTCAACCTGGATAAAGCCCGGCGTTTGCTCTGGCCCATCAAAAAGAAGTATGGCAACTCGCTGAGCTGGGCCGACCTCATGATTCTTGCCGGCAACATTGCTTATGAATCTATGGGGCTCAAAACCTTTGGTTTTGCCTTTGGCCGCGAAGATGTCTGGCACCCCGAGCAAGACACCTATTGGGGTAGTGAAAACGAATGGCTTGCCCCAAGCGATGAGCGTTACGACAATGTCGACGAGGCATCCACCATGCACAACCCTCTGGCCGCTGTGCAAATGGGATTGATTTATGTGAACCCCGAAGGGGTCAACGGCGTCCCCGACCCTCTGAAAACTGCCGCACACATTCGTGAAACGTTTGCCCGCATGGCCATGAACGACGAGGAAACGGTCGCTCTCACAGCAGGTGGCCACACGGTCGGAAAATCTCATGGCAACGGCGATGCCGCCAACCATGGTCCTGTGCCAGAAGGTGCAGAACTGGTCGAGGCAGGTCTTGGCTGGATGAACCACACCACCCGTTCTGTGGGCCGCGACACGGTCAGCAGCGGTATCGAGGGTGCGTGGACGACGAACCCCACCACCTGGGATAACGGCTACTACTATTTGCTCTTCACCTATGACTGGGAACTGCAGAAATCTCCTGCCGGAGCATGGCAGTGGGGACCGGTGGGCATCAAAGAATCCGATAAGCCCGTGGATGTGGAAGACCCCTCCATTCGCCTGAATCCCATGATGACCGATGCCGACATGGCCATGATTAAAGACCCCATCTATCGGGAAATTTCGGAGCGCTTCTATGCAGACCCCGACTACTTCTCCGATATGTTTGCCAGGGCGTGGTTTAAACTCACCCACCGAGACATGGGGCCCAAAGCTCGCTACCTCGGCCCCGATGTTCCCACCGAGGAACTGATCTGGCAAGATCCTGTGCCCGCAGGCTCCAGCAACTATGACGTTGGTGGCCTCAAGAAGAAGATTGCCGATTCAGGCCTGAGTGTTTCCGAGATGGTGCAGACAGCATGGGATAGTGCGAGGACGTTTAGAGGATCCGATAAGCGCGGTGGCGCCAATGGCGCCAGGCTTCGCCTTGCCCCCCAGAAAGACTGGGCGGGTAATGAACCAGAGCGTCTCCAACGGGTGCTCGCAGTTTTGGAGCCCCTGGCTGCAGAGGCGGGCGCCAGCATTGCCGATGTGATTGTGTTGGCAGGATCTGTGGGAATCGAGCAGGCTGCTGCGGCCGCCGGCCACACCCTAACGGTGCCCTTTGCGCCCGGACGCGGCGACGCCACCGAGGCCCACACCGACGCAGAGTCCTTTGCCCCCCTCGAGCCCCTCCACGACGGGTTTCGCAACTGGGTCAAAGACACCTACGTCGTCACCCCGGAAGAACTCCTGCTTGATCGCGCGCAGCTGATGGGCCTCACCGCCGCGCAAATGACCGTCTTGATGGGTGGCATGCGCGGTCTTGGTGCTAACCACGATGGCCACCAGCACGGCGTGTTTTCCGAGCACGAAGGAGTGCTGACCAGAGACTTCTTTGTCACCCTGACCGATATGACCTATATCTGGGAACCGCGAGGGGCAAACGACTATGTCATTCGACACCGCACCACCGGTGTTGTTGCCGGCACTGCGACCAGAGTTGACCTGGTGTTCGGGTCAAACTCTGTGTTGCGCTCCTATGCAGAGCTCTATGCACAAGATGACAACGAAGAAAAGTTTGTCCACGATTTTGTGGACGCCTGGGTTCAGGTGATGAACTCCGATCGGTTTGATCTCTAGGTTTCGTTACACCGTGGCGTGTGGGGTAGAGCGCAAGAGCTCTACCCCACACGCTTCTGGTTACCCGGGTCCGTGGAGTGTCGGTGTGACCTCACGGGGGTGAACACACTCTGTCTTGTGGGGCTCGCGGAGGGGCCACAGAGGAGTTCTCGACGCTCTGGGGATATCCACCGGGAGGTTTTCGCGCCCGACGCCAAGCCTGCTCGTCTGCGGCCTGTTAGGGCTTGGTGGATACCCGAATGATGGGCAGGGGGAGTTGTGATGCCAGGAGCGGGTTCAGGTAATCATCGGTAATACCCGAGGAGAACTGGTCCAGGTCACACACGCGAAATAACGCCGTTCGGTGAAATTTTGAACTGTCGGCCACAAAGTAGGCATCAGCGGAGACCTGCAGCATGGTGCGCTGCATCTCAATCTCGTAGCTACTGAAGCTGAAAATCCCGTCCTCAGTGACGGAATCTGCACCAAAAATCGCAATATCGATGCTCAGTTGCTCAAGTTGTTGCACCGCGGTGGGACCCCACATGTTGAACGTTTCTGGCAGGAGTTCGCCACCGATGAAGACGAGTTGGATTCGGGGTTTAGCCGAAATGGCCAGACCAATGCGCAGATCGTTGGTCACCACGGTGAGTTGGGTGTTCTTCAGAGCTTTTGCCACTTCCAGTGTTGTCGTGCCGCTATCGAGTAACACCACTTGACCATCCCGAATACGGTCGGCCATCGCTCGACCGATAGCCCGCTTTTCTTGCGCGTGGGCGGTGACGGGCTCCGCGGGCTGGCTGCGCGGTGATCCCATCCGCGCGCCCCCGTGGGTCCTCTGGATCAGGTCAAGGTTTTCTAGCCTCGCCAGGTGCCGTCGGATCGTCGATTCATCCACGGAAAGGTCTCTGGCCAAATCACCGACCGCCCGAAAGCCCTCGGCCCTGATGGCTTCCAGTATTTGATTCTGTCTATGCATGGGTCGCTTCCGCTGTGATGTGGCAATGATGCCGCTGGGCGAAAAAGGGGGTAAGTCTCACGTTATCGGGCGCTAGATAACGATTTTATACACAATGCGCAAAAATTGCGCGAAACGTGCATGTTTTTCGTGTCGCGGTGCGCAAAGTGCGGTTAGAGTATTGCCTACTCGATGTGGAGTAGCGGCACTCGAAGACACCCACCTATCCCGCTGCAAGAACTACACGAAGGAGTGACCTTGAAGCTCACGAAGAAATTCGCAGCATTTGCTGCAATTGGGGCCTCGGCTCTGCTGGTTGCTGGCTGTGCCACAGCTGCAGAAGAGACCGCTGTTGAAGAAGAGACGACCACCACGACCACCGAAGCCGCGTCAGACCAGACCATGGTTCTCGTCGTCAAGCTGACCGGTGTCGGATGGTTTGACCGCATGGAAGAGGGCGTTGTTTCCTTCGCTTCGCGGACCGGAATTGACGCACGTCAAGATGGTGGTGACGATGCAAGCCCCGAGAAGCAGGTTGCACTCATCCAGAACCTCATCGCTCAGAACCCCACCGCAATCGCCGTGGTTCCTAACTCCATCGAAGCACTTGAGACTGTCTTGGCCGAAGCACGCGCCGCAGGCATCATCGTCGTCGGGCACGAAGCAGTGGGAATGGTTAACGCCGACGCTGTCATCGAAGCCTTCGACAACGACTTCTATGGCGGGACCATCATGAAAACCCTTGCAGAGTGCATGGGCGAAGAAGGCGAATATGTCCAGATGGTCGGTGGATTCACCGCTCAGAGCCACATGCAGTGGGTTGAAGCCGCATATACGCTTCAGCAGGCTGACTTCCCCGGCATGACCCGTATGGAAGAGCCCATTGAGAGCAAGGAAGACGAGACCGTCGCCTACGAGCGTGCCAAAGAAATCCTCGCGAAGTACCCCAACATCAAGGGCTTCCAGGGATCTGCCAGCACTGACGTCGCAGGTATCGGACGCGCCGTCCAGGAAGCCGGTCTTCAGGACCAGATCTGTGTGATGGGAACCAGCATTCCTTCCATCACCTCCAAGTACCTCGAAGATGGATCTATTGACAGTATCTTCTTCTGGGACCCCGCCCTTGCTGGCGAGGCTCAGCTGGCGATCGCACAAATCCTTGCTGATGGTGGAACAATTTCCGCCGGAACCGACCTGGGACTCGTTGGCTATGAAAGCCTCGCCCCGCTCGCAGGGTTTGACAACGTATGGGTTGGTGAAGCTGCGGTTATCGTAGACGCATCCAACATGGCGGAATACAACTTCTAACATGTAGTTGTGTTCTCGTGACGGGTGGGGTCCTGTGCGCCTAGCGCACAGCGGCCCCACTTTGTCCGCCGTCATACCCGTGCTTGAAGAAAGGTGCACCGTTCATGGACCAGGATGCCCCCGTGTTAGAAGTTCGCAACATCGTCAAAACTTACGGTGGCGTCAAAGCACTCGATGACGTGTCAATGCAGCTCGTCGCCGGCCACGTGCACTGCCTGGCAGGAGAGAACGGTTGTGGTAAATCGACCCTCATCAAAATTATTTCTGGAGTGGAACGCC
>Ga0307935_1000200_pt1 | contig 29192 bp, 38 predicted proteins | sample OrgLakmetageno92_FD_201827 | JGI IMG/M metagenome (GOLD analysis project Ga0307935, IMG submission 201827) | Saline water microbial communities from Organic Lake, Antarctica - #92 | ecosystem: Environmental > Aquatic > Non-marine Saline and Alkaline > Saline | place: Antarctica: Organic Lake...
GGGTGGGGGGGTCGAGAGAGAAAGGGAAGTGGACGGGGACTTAGCCAGATATTCGGGTACCGTTTAAGGTCTTGGTTCAAAAAATTGTGTGCAGGGGTTTTCTGTGGGGTCTTTGGTCTATTGCCTTTGTATGTTGTGGGACATAGTCGGCAATGTGTTCGCCTAGCTGTCAGTGGTGAGTTGTCTCATTCTCCCTTTGGGGAGAATAGTTGTAAGTAAGGACGGGGGAAGCGCCCCACGCTCGCTTGAGGCTCGCCTGATGCGCTTCCCCCTCTATACATACGGCGAGACTGTCCCAAACCCCAGGTCACAGCCACGGGACACAAAGCAGCCAAGCCATCAAGACACCCCCAAAGGGGGTGACACAGATGCTGTTACCGCCGATGGGGGACAGATTGTCCTAATAGGCGATGGCGAACGAACTAGCAGACCCCCGACACGTACGACTTTGCGAGTGGCTGCTCGCTAAGCAGATTGGCGAACACAACCCTGCGACGTATGTGGAGTTGGGTGACGAACTGGGCGTGTCGGACCGAACGTTGCGTGATTGGCGTGACAAGCCCGAGTTCCAGGCGCGTCTGCGCGAGTTGACGATCCAGGTGGTTGGTGACCCTGAGCGGATTCGGCAGTTGATGGATTCGATGTTTGCTCAGGCGTTGGACCCTGAGTCCTCGAAGCAGGTGCAGGCAGCGTCGGTGTGGGCGAAGATGGCTGGCGTTTTGACTCCGAAGCCGAAGGTTGCGGAGTCGTCTCGTTCAGAGCTGCTTGATCTGTCCTCTCAGGAGCTTGACAAGCTCGCTTTGGAGCTTTTGGCTGCCCAGCCCCACAAGGCCGCCGCCGACGAGCGAGAGGGGCACACAGCCACCTCTCCGTCGACTGCGCCGTCGGAGGGTGCCGTGAGTTCTGAATGAGTAGGCTTGTTGGGTATGCGGGCGGGCTGACAGGTCGCGACCGCCGCGCCCACCTCGAAGGCTTGCGCCGCGGCCGCCAGGCCGCACAAGACCTGCGCCCGCTCACAGGGAAAACCGATGCCGTGTTCAGCGCGGCGACAACCGCTGACGGCACCGTGACGTTCCCGACGGCGTTCCTGTCGATCGACTCGGTGACCGTGTCCGTCGTCACGCCTGACGCTACAGCGACCTACGACCAGATGACAGCGAAAGTCACGGCGTACACGACGGCGGCTTTCGATTGGCGTGCCACCAACGGCTCGTCGATCTCTGCGACCGCCGAAGTGCATTACATCGTGTACGGGCAGAAGGCGGCTTGATGTCGGAACACGAATTAGGCGACATCCTGTATGCCAGGGAGTTCAAAAAGTGTGCGCCAGACTGGGAAACGTCGACGCTCGCAGAGAAACGCGACGCGTTCCTGTACTTCTGTGAGACTTACGCGTTTATCCGTCACCCGTCGAAAGGCAAGATCCCGTTCGTTCTGCGCCAATCGCAGATCGAAACGGTAGATGCCTGGCTGGGGAACCGTTGGACGATCGTTTTGAAAGCCCGACAGATCGGGTTCTCCACGCTCTGTTCGATCTATTCGTTCTGGCTGACCTACTTTTACCGTGACCGTCAGGTCATTTTGATTTCCAAGGGTGAACGTGAGGCCAGCATGCTGCTGGACCACGCCAAGTACGTGTACCAGTTCATGCCCGAATGGATGCGGCTGATGGGGCCGATGGGCAACCCGACGCTCACGTCCTGGAAAATGTCGAACAACTCGAAGCTGTTGTCGATGCCATCAGCCTCCAACCCTGCCCGTGGCGCTACAGCGTTCCTCATCGTGGTAGATGAGATCGCGTTCCTCCCAGACTCTGAGAACGCTTGGGCGTCCATTGAGCCTGTCGTCAACATGGGCGGGTCGTGCATCATGCTGTCCACAGCGAACGGTGAAGGCAACCTGTTCCACAAGGTGTGGGTTGGGGCGAAACAAGAAGCGAACCGTTTCAAAGGGATCTTTTTCCCGTGGTGGGCGTCAGACCGCGACGAAGCCTGGTACGAGGAACAGTGCCGTGACCTCCCTGAATGGCAGGTCGCACAAGAATATCCGTCGAACCCAGAGGAAGCGTTCCTCAAATCGGGTCGACCAGTGTTCGACCTCGAAAAGCTGGCGTCGATCCCGACAGCGGAACCGAAACGCAAGGGCCGTCTCGACATCACGAAAGAAGGTGTCGTGTTCGCTGAGGACGGCGGCAACCTGTCGGTGTGGGAAGACCCTGTGGTCGACGGCACCTATGTGATTGGTGCAGACGTTGCGATGGGTTTGGAGCACGGCGACTGGTCGTCGGCCCACGTCATCAACGCACGCACAGGCGAGCTGGCGGCTACATGGTGGGGGAAAGCCGAACCCGACCTGTTCGGCGGGTACGTGCTTCACCGTCTGGGCGAGTGGTACAACAATGCGCTGATCGGTGTGGAAAACAACAACCACGGGTTGACGACGGTCACCTCGTTGCGTGACAACCAGTACCCGAACATGTATCGGCAGCGGAATCAGGCGAAACGCATGATGACGCAAACCGAGACGTTGGGTTGGTCGACGAACAGGGCGACGAAACCGTTGATGATCGACGAACTCGCCAAAGCAGTCCGTGACGACTCGGTCAAGCTGCGTGACCCGCTGACGATCTCAGAGATGCGAACTTTCGTTCGCGAAGGCGACGGCAAGATGCACGGCTCGCCTCACGACGACCGTGTCATGTCGCTCGCTATCGCAGTTCAGATGCTCAAGTTTTGTTGGTTGCCGACATACAGGGCTGGGAAGAAGAAGCCTGGGCCTGGCACTTGGGGCTACATGATCGAAAAAGTGTTGAGCATGAAAGAACCCGAGGGGAAACGGGAAGGACCGATCGGTTCGACAGCAAAAACGTCGGCTGCATGACCAAAGCGGGACACTTTCACCTAATAAGTGATGGAACAGCTACCAATTTGCGAATGCGGGGCGGAATATTCGCCGCCTACCCATTCGACCGAGTCAGCGAAGCTGCACTGCTTCAAATGCAAGATGAAATCGTTCCGTGTGAACTGGGTGGGTGGCGGCAGCTACGGGCGACAAGCGTTCCACGACAAGACGACCAACGAAGTCGTTCGCGAACAGTGGAACGACATCAAGAAAGCTGGCAACGAAAAAACGATGGAACCAGCGCCAGTGCGACAAGTGTTGATCTAATGAAACTCAGACCTTTCGCCGCAGCGTTCCCCATGTTTGTTATCGCGATCGGGTTCATGTGGCTGTCCGTATCGACACTCGTCAGCGGCAACCCGTCACAAATAGTTCATCCGATTGTCTGGTCGTCTACGGCGTCGATCTGCGGGTTCCTTGCGGCGGCCCGAATGTTCCTGGTTTCCCAGTCCTTGCGCCGTCTCTCTGTGTCCGCAATGATCGTGTACGGCGTGTCCCGCGGCTGCGCTTACCTTCTGGGAGCTTCACTCAGCCCGATCGGCGTTTGGCTGATCGTCGCAGGCCTGGCAGTAAAAGACTGGCACAAGCCAGAAAGGGGATAGACCATGTCTGTACCCGTGGTGGCGGTCACATTTCCCGCCGCAGTTGCTGCCGAGTCTGGTGTCACCGACCCTCTTTCCTATTTTTATCAGCTTGGCGGTTTTGCTGCCGCCGTACTGGTCGGCTATTGGGCGATCCAGTTCGGTGAGAAAAAGTTGAACAAGTCGAAAACCGATCACGACCTCGACGTGGCGCGTGCGATGGCCCTGTTCAATGAGGAACGGGCGGAGCACGACAAGACCCGTCAGATGCTTTTCGAATCACTCCGTAGCAACAAGAAAGATGACAAATGACATTTGCAAGCCTGATCCCCACGAAAGTCCGAAGAATCGTTTACATGGTGCTTGGAACCTTGTTCGCTGTTGAAGCTGTTTGGGATGTGGTCGACGAAGGCGTCGAGTCGCGTCTAGTGTTGACGGTGGGTGCGCTCGGCTTCGTGATGGCACGCGCCAACACGAAGGGTGTTGAATGACCTCGAAGAAAAACTTGGGGACGTTGAAGCGTTTCCAATCCGAAGTGAACCGCGCCATCAAGTGGCGTCTCAACGAAGACTTGGACACGTTGTGGCGTCGCATGATCAACATGTATGCGGGCAAACAGTACGACACCGACTCTATTGAGGACCGTATGGTCATCAACTCGTCGTTTCGTATCAAAAACGTTATTGCCCCGTCGGTCGCTGTCAACAACCCAAAGTTTTTGGTGCAGGCCCGCCGTGCAGAGCAGGGGCCGCATGCGCTCATCACCGAAGAGGTGTTGAACTACATGTGGCGTGCACACCGTTACCAGTCAGAGTTTCGGCTTGCGGTCGACGACGCTCTCGTCGTCGGTTTTGGTTGGACGAAATGCGGTTACAAGTTCAAGACTGAGGTGAAAAAGGCTGACCCGAACACTGACGGGTCGACCGATTTCGCTGACGGCGGTGAGCCTGGCGTCGATGATCGTGAGAAGGTTGACGGCAACGTCGAGTCCGAAGTGAAGATTCACGACGATCGTCCGTTCGTGGAACGGATCTCGCCGTTCGATATCTATGTCGATCCTGACGCCCGAAACCTGAACGAGGCCCGTTGGATCGCTCAGCGGATCAAGCGGCCCGTGTCGGACGTGAAGGTGGATAAGCGGTACATCCCAGCGCATCGTGTGAATTGTGAGCAGCAGGAACGTGACGCATGGTCGCCTGCCGACGAGGACGAGCGTGAGTCGTTGACGGGTAACGAGTCGTCGAATGGGTTCGTTGACGTTTGGGAGTATTACGATCTGCGTACAGAAGAGGTTGCGACGTTCGTGATGAATTACGAGGGCGGGTTCTTGGTTGAACCGAAGCCTCAGCCGTATCCGTTCGGTCATCCGTTCGAGATGATCCGCAACTACAACGTCCCTGATCGGTTCTACCCCATGGGTGAGCTTGAGGCGATTGAGGTGTTGCAGAAAGAGTTGAACAAGACTCGTACGGAGCAGATGTTGCACCGCCGTCAGAATCAGCGGAAATATATTGCTGACGAGCGGTTGGACCCTGAGGCGATTGATGCGTTGAAGTCGGACAAGGATAACGAGGTTGTTCGTGTCAACGGTGCGATCGTTGACATCAACAAGGCTGTTGTTCGGATGCCTTCTCATGCGATCAACGCTGACGCTTACAACATGTCTGACGTTATTTCTCAGGACATCGACGAGACGACTGGTGTGCAAGATTTCGGCCAGTCGCAGATCCGTCGTACGGCTACTGAGGCTGCGCTTATCCAGGATCAGCAGAACGCTCGTTCGTCGGACAAGTTGTCGAACATTGAGGGTTCGTTGGCTCGCATCGGTGAGAAACTGATTCAACTGTTGCAGTCGTACATGACGGGGGAGCAGGTGGTCCGTATTGTCGGGTCGGATGCGATGCCGTTGTGGTTGACGTACGACAAGGATTACATTCAGGGCCAGTTCGATTATCAGGTTGAGGCTGGTTCGACCCAGCCTCGCAACGAGTCGTTCCGTGCCCAGCGGGCGATGCAGCTGATGGAGGCGATGGCCCCGTTCTTGCAGATGGGTGTTGCTGATCCGATGGCCGTGATGCGTCGAGTGTTGCAGGACGGGTTTGGTGTGAAAGATCCTTCGCAGTTCTTCGCTCAGCAGAAGATGCCGCAGGACCCGAATGGTGGCGGCGGTCCTGGTGGTCCTGGTGGCCCCCCTGGGTCTGGTGGCCCGCCTCCTGGCATGCCGCCTTCTGGCCCACCACCTGGGATGCCGCCGATGCCGCAGGGTGGCCCTCCTGAGATGGGTGGCGACCAGTCACCGATTGAGGGTATCCCGCCCGAGCTTTTGGCTCGGCTAAACGTTGGTCCTTCGCCCGTGATGCAACGGTAGCGGGACGCTATTGCCTAATATATAAGAACAACCTATGAAGGACTCTTGATGTCAGAAGAAGTTGCTGAAACATTCAGCGAAACGCAGGACCAGCCCGAAGAGTACACGTCAGCTTTCGCTGGCGGAGACTTTGGGGATGAGCCTGCACCCCCCGAGGCGAGTGCACCCATCGAAGATGGACAAGCCGAAGTTGTAGGGGATACAACCGATGAACCTGTTGAGGATCTTCACACCGTCACGGTGAATGGGGAAACTGTTCAGGTTCCTTTGAGTGAAGCCCTTGCGGGCTATCAGCGTCAGTCTGATTACACCCGCAAGACACAGGAACTCAGCCGAGCGCAGGCTCTCCAAGCTGCATTGGAGAACAACCCGCAGGCAACGCTGAGGCTTTTGCAGGAAACGTATGGAGCAGAGCAGGATGCTCGGGAACGCCAGCAGAGCGAACCCGCCCATTCAGACTCTGAGTCAGATGAGCCTGTGCCTCAATATGTACGCCAACTTGAACAGCAGGTGTCTCAACTGAGCCAGTATCAGACGAGACAGGTGCTTGATGGCGAGTGTGATCGGTTGGCGCAGAAGTATGGCGAACACTGGAATGAGGGTGACGTGCTGCAAGAAGCGGTGCGTCGCGGGGAAAGAAACCCGCTTGCTCTTGAAAACATTTTCCGTGACCTTTCGTTTGACAAGTTTTATGCCAAGTCCACCGCTGAGCAGCGGGCCGCAAAAACAAGTCAGGACGATGACCGCACCCGTCAAGCCGCCTTGATTGCGGCGTCGGGTTCGGTGTCGGCGGGGAATGGTTCTAACGGTGTCGCAGCTCCTGTTACTCCCACAATCAATTCTGTTGAGGACGCTTACGCAGCGGCGCTCGCCGCTCACGGCCTCGACTGACACTCTCCCTGGAAGGGACTGAATCATGGCTGCTATCAATAACCCCGCCGTAGCTGGCGACGTTACCCGAGCAGGTGCCGATCTTCTGGCAACCACTCTTGACAATTACCGCGGCAAGCTGGTGGACAACGTGTTCAACAAGCACGTCCTGTCGTGGATGCTGATGGAAAAGAACCGTACTCGCATGGAATCGGGTGGCCTCAACATTGTTGAGCACCTGATGTTCGAAGAGAACGACGATGTTACCCAGTACGATGAGTGGGATACCGTCGACATCACCCCGCAGGGTGGTATCGACACGGCTTCCTACGAATGGAAGGCTCTTGTTTCGACCATCGCCATGAGTGGCATGGAAGAGTTCAAGAACCAGGGCAAGGAACAGATCATCAATCTTCTCAAGGCTCGCATCATGCAGTCCGAGAAGTCGCTACAGAAGATGGTGAACAACCAGCTCTGGGGCATTGATACCACTGGTTTCAACTCGATCCTCGACCTCATCGACGACACCGCCACTGTTGGCGGGATCAACCCTGCTACGCAGACGAAGTGGGCTTCGCCCGTGACGGACCTGTCGGCGGCGGATACTGGAAACACTACAGACCCTGGAACCTTTGCAGAGTTTCAGCGTACCGCCACGAACCTGTACAACACGGCTTCGGACGGCAACGATCAGGTGAAGGCGCTTATTGGCGACCAGGGTTCCCACGAAATTTACGAGCTGGGTTTGACCCCGAACGTACGTTTCACGGACACCAAGGCTGCTTCTATCGGCTTCCAGAACGTCGCGTTCAAGGGTGTCCCGTTCTACTGGGACAAGGCTGCGCCTGTCGGTACCGTCATCGGTATCAACCCTGAGACGATCTCGCTGGTCGGGGGTAAGGGCCGATGGTTCAAGCAGAGCGGGTTCACCAAGTCTCCGATCGACGGTGACGGTGGGGCGCTCGGTGGCGGCACTTTCCGTGACGCCCGTTACGCTGTGATCACTGCGTTCGGTAACCTCACGACCAACGAGCGTCGTAAGAACTTCAAGATTGTGAACTTCGCTCAGGCGTGATTCTAGTTTGAGGTTGTAACACCGTTGGGCGGGGGCCGCTTCGGCGGTCCCCGCCTTTCTGGTTTTGTGGGACGAAAAGGACTAATAAGTGATGGCATACGAAAACATGGCTCTGGCAAACTCTGACGGCTTCACTGCTGGCACCAATTTCGCTCTGATGCCTGACGGTTTCGAGCCTTCCTCAACCCAGATGGATGCGTGGCACAACCCGCGCCAAAACATGTGCACGGCGAATGACAACACTTGCCGCGGCATCTCAACGAAGAAAACCCGTGATTCGGCTGCTCCGTTGTGTGCGGGCCATTCTCGGGCGTCCAGCGAGGCGAAGGCCGAGCCGAAGGTTGAAGAGTGAACGTTCAGGAACTACGTAACGCTGTACGAGCCCAACTTGACCTTCCAGAAGAAGACGACATCCCGACCGCCCTTCTCGACCTGTATCTAGCGGAAGGGTTCGAGCAGGTCATCAACCTGGAACAGTTGTGGCCGTTCTATCAGACAACGTGGTCTGTGGATGTCCCGACGACCAACGCTGTTGCGTTGCCCGTCAACCTGGAGTCGATCACTTCGGTTCGCGAGGTGGGCGGGCTCATGTTGACCGATGTGCCGTTCGATGATGCTGAGGAACGGTTTGCCGACGAGTCGGAGATTGTCGGCCAACCTGAACTGTATGCGACTTGGGGCAACCAACTGTATTTGTGGCCTGCGAACAACGAGGCGCGCACATACACGGTGAGGGGTTACCGCCAGTTCAATCCGTCGTGGATCTCTGCGGCTGGCAACACACCTGATACGGGTGTTGAGCGCCGCTTGGATCGCTGTTTGGTGCATTACGCGTGTTACAGGGTGTACGCGCAACAGGAGGACGAGATTTTGTCGGCGTTCTATTTCAGTTCGTTTGAGCGAACGATGTATTCGGCTCGGGATGCGATCATGCGACACGACCACCAGGGCCGTATCCAGATGGGTTCGGGTTTGGGCTGATATGGCTAACTCTGTTCAACCTTTGAACTTGATGGATTTTCGGGGTGGCCTCAATCTGAGGTCGTCCGATTTTGCTTTGGGTGAGAACGAGGCGTCAGACATTTTGAACATGGAGGTCGACCCGCGTGCAGGGTTGGCGTCCCGCAAAGGTTGGCAGCGTTGGAACAGTTCGACGGTCACAGCTGACACTTGGAATCCTCGTAACGCTGTTGTCCATGAACGTTCTAACGGTGTCGACGTGGTGATGGTGTCGAACGCTGAACGTGTTCACTGGTCGACGGACGGCGCGTTTCAGGAGTTGACGATCGGTGCGGGGGCGGATATGGCGTGTACGGCGTCCCCGCATCTCGCAGATTACGCTCCGTGGGGTAACGACGTTTATATCGCTCGCGGCAAGGGCCAGTTGGCGTCGTCGTGGGATTCTTCGTCTGCAAATGCGGTCGAACTGTCGGATTGTTCGACTGTGTTCGGTGACGACTATTTGTCTCCCGTGGGTTCGTCGTTCCCGAAATGCGAGCATGCGACAGAACATGCGGGCCGCATGTGGGTTGCTCACACGACCGAGACGACGGACGGTGATTGCCCGTTCCGTGTCCGCTGGTCGTATCCGAACGACCCCGAGTCGTGGCTCGAAGACGATTACATTGACATCAAGGCGGGTGGTGGGCCGATCACGGCGATCATCCCACACGACGACCATCTGTTGGTGTTCAAGAAAACTGCGGTGTTTGCTCTGTTCGGTTACGGGCAGGAAGATTTGCAGCGTGTCGATGTCGACCTGACTGTGGGGACGTTGTCGCCGCAAACGGTTGCGGTCGCTGACGGCGCAGTGTTTTTTGTGTCGTTCCCGAAAGGCGTGTTCAGCATCACAGGCGGAGGACATCCGCAAGAGGTTTCGATGGCGTTGCGTCCGCTGTTCGGGTCGGACGATTTCAATGCGTCGGCGTTGGACAACATGTGGCTCGGCTGGCTGGGTCGCCGCTTGTGGTGGTCGGTGCCATACAAAGAGGACGAGCTGGTCAGTGACGCTGCCAGCATTTTCGTGCTTGACCCGTCGATGAATGCGTGGACAAAGTTCAGGTCTGCGTCGGGCGAAGGGTTGGGCCCGTTCGCTGCTGGAGCGTACGGGCAGGGCTCTGTCGACCTGTACGGGTTTTGCAGGTGCGGGCCGAACGTTGTTCGCGTCGACATCGGTGACGCAGGCAACGACAATCTGTCGGGGACACCTATCGGGTTTCCCACTTCGTACACGACGGGCTGGCTGCATGCGGGTTGGCCCGATTTGAAGAAACGCTGGCGGCGTCCGACGTTCATTGCACGCAAACAGTCGGGTTCGTACAGTCTGACGTGTTCTGTGTTCGCCAATTACGAGACTCAGGACGTGAAACGACAGTTCACCGTTCTGATTAACGCTTTGACTGGTGTCGCTTTGTATGGCGACGGCAGCGAGTATGACGATGGCACTAGGTATGCGATCGAGGTGTCTGGTTCGACGTTGAAAAAGGCTTCGTCGTTGGGCACGATGGCTGCTACCCAGTTGAAGATTGATGGGACCGCTGGGGAGCCGTGGGGTTTGGACGGAATCGTGTTTAAGTATCGGGCGCGAAGGTTTAACTAGGAGATTTTATGGCTACTTTGGGGACTTTGAGCACGATTGAGGCTTCGACGCCTATTGTGGCGGCGGCGCATCAATCCAACTACAACGCTATCCGCGATTTTCTCAACAGTCAGGTCGTTCACAAGGACGGTTCGGTTGCGATGTCTTCGGCTTCGTTGCTGTTGGGTGCTGATGCGACGGCGGCGTTGGAGGCGGTCACGAAGCAGCAGATGGAAGCTGCGGACTCTGTCGTTGCTGCCACGGTGACGGCCAGGTTGGAGAGGGCAAGCAATCTGTCTGATTTGGTAAACGTTGTGACGGCCAGGTCCAATTTGGGGTTGGGTTCGTTGGCGACGTTGAGCGCAGTGAACAACACGAACTGGTCTGGTTCGGCGTTGTCGATCGCTAATGGTGGTACGGGGGCTACGTCGGCTACTGCGGCTCGTACGGCGTTGGGTGCACAGATTGCTGGTTCTTATGCTGCTCTTGAGCATCAGCATACAACGGGTGCTCACACCCACAATTATGCCGCGAGTTCCCACAGCCATTCGTATGCTGCGACTTCTCACTCGCATGGTTATGCTTCGACTTCGCATATCCACAATGGTTCGACGATCATGGATAATTCTATATCGGACAGCAAGGTGGGTGCGCCTGCCACGGCGTTTTCTGGTGGTGTTCGGTACGTCCGTTACGGCAATCTTGTGTGCGCTATGACTTCTACGTCGGCGGGCAATGCGACGGTGCCTGGTGGGTTCCGCCCGTCTTCCGAGGTGAGGACTGTCGGGATTGGGGCCTCGTCTCCGTTTAATACGACGGCGATCGGGATCAACACGAATGGGGCGATCACTGTGTATTCAGGCGGATCGGCTCGGTGGACTGGTTGTTGGCACACCAGCTGATGGGACGAAACTGTCTAATAGATGAGGATGCTTGATGGTTGAATACGCAAAATATTCTGGGCAACGTCGCCAGATCAACGATCAGTATGCGTCTCAGTCTGCTGCGAACGAGTTTGGGCGTTTCAATGCTGGGAAGGCAAGCAAGCGTTCTTCTGCTGCGTTGAACACTGGCTATGACCGCACCCGCTCCAATTGGGAGCGGGCAGGTCAGGCTGCTGAAACTAATTGGGGGCGGACACAGGCCCAGCAGGGTTGGCAGCGGGCCGATTACGATCAGGGTTGGGATCGTCAGTCGCGTGGGATGGCTGAGGGGATGGCCGATTATTCTCGCGGTTATGGCCGTCAGCGTGACGATTTTGGTCGACAGCAGAGCGATTATCGTCGAGCGTTCACGGATCAGACTGGCGGGTTTATGAACTCGTTGGCTGCCCGAGGTTTGACTGGTCCTGGTGCTGGCGGTGGCGTGGTCGATCAGACGGTGGGTCGTCGGATGGACGACAATGTTCGTCAGGAGGATTTGTTCGCTTTGCAGGAGGGGCGGATGGCTGACGATTACGGTTTGGGTTTGGGCCGTATGGAGCGCCAGTTATCTGAGGGTCAGGCCGATTATGAGACTGGTTCTCAGCGGATGACTGATCAGTTTGGTTGGGCTTCTGACGATTATGCGACGGGCCGTGAGGATTGGACTCGTCAGGGGCAATGGTCGCTTGAGGACTATGTGCGTGATAAGGGTTATTTGTCGAACGATTTGGTCGATGCGAATAACCAGTTCGATATTTCTCAGGCTTCGTTGGATGAGATGCAGGCGAATGCGTTGGCGGATTTGGAGGCGGCGAAGGCTGCTGAGATTGCTGAGGCCGCTATGGGCGTGAACGCTATTAGGCCACTTTTAGGTTAGGATTTTTTTATGCCTCATGTTCCTGAACATTCGCGGAGAACTCCGTCTCATAGTCGTGGGACGCCGAACCCTGACGCGTATCGGCCTCCCCCTCCTCGCACTTCTCGTCCTTCTACGGGGACTGGGTATGAGGTTCCGCTGTTTGATCCGTCGACTCGGGAAGCGTTTGACATATACCAGACTGGAATCACTGATGTGAGCAGGATTCCTGGCGGCGCTCCTTCTGGGACGTACACCGACACGTTGGGCTTGAACCTTGGCGATGGCGCGGGCGGGTATCCGCTACCGACCACTTCTGGTGGAGGTGGCGGCGGCGGTGGTCGTGGTCGTGGCGGCGGTGGTCGTGGTCGTGGCGGCGGTGGTCGCGGTGGTGGCGGCGGTAAGGCTGACGCTTTGAAAGCAGCCAACTCTACTGCGGCGGCGTTGCGTGAACTGCTCGCTTCGGGCATGTTCACCGCATCGGACAACGGCGGTCTGCGGACACAGATGCAGGGCGCTTTCGATCAGGACGCTGCTACAGCGAAGGGCGCGTACGATTTTCTTGACGGGTCGATCGGCACACGCTCTGCGTGGGACGATCTTCGATACGACGATCCTGGGCCTGCGACGATGGAGCAGTCGGTTCGCGATTGGGCGTCTCAGAACGGTTTGGACGGTCGGGGTGCCGAAGCACAGTTGGCGTTGCAAAACAACGAACGTGCTTCGTCGAGGTCGGCGGCAGAAAACTTTCGTCGCCGTATGGCTGCTAAAGCCCAGTCGGGTTTGTCGTCTCGTCGGACAGAGGCTGGGCAGATGCGTCAACAGTCGTCTGATGGGCGTGCAGCCCAGCAGCGGGCGATGGAAATGGGTTTGACGTTGCGTCAGAAGGAAGAGCAGAAGGCTCGGGACGCTGAACGGATGCAGGTGATTATGCAGTTGATTTCTGTTATGGGCGGGGTTGGCGAACAGGCCGATCTTTCTGGTCTTCTGGGAGGAAGCTGATGGGCGCAGGTTTTAATCCTTTCCCGACTGCGGCGGCGCTGCCGATCGACGACGAAGGCGTCGGTTCAACCAAGGGCACGAACGCTTTGCAAGACTACATGGCGTTGCTGTCTGACCCGATGTTCGGTGTGATGTCGTCGATGAACCAGCCTGGCGGGTTCGGTATTGATGCGAGCCTGCTGTATGGGGAACCTGAGCAGATCCCGATGCCCGACATTTCCACCACGTTCTTCGACTCGCTGGCTGAGTCGCAGACGCCACTCGACCAGGAAATCGCGGACGCCATTATGGCGGGCCGATCGTTGCCATCCATTTATGAGATCCTGCGCGAGGGGTTGGGCGACAACAAAGACGTTCTTTCTGATTACAAAGACGCGGCGAAGCAGGCGTGGGAAGAGTACAAGGTAGCGGAACAGGCTACGTTGACCTGGGAACGCCAGATGGATGAGGCGCAACCCGTCAAGTCGGCTTTGGCGGAAGAGCTGGAGAAGGCGGGAATCCCGCTGGACACCCAATACAACCAGGCCAATCTGGACCCGATGCAACAGTTCCGCACCGACGATCTTTCTGCGTCCCGCGGCACCCAGAAAGACATGTCGGACGAGATCAAACGGTTGAAGGAGTCGATCACTGCGGGCGAGGGCCGTTTGCGCCAAGGCCAGGAACGTGAAGCCTGGTCGGCGCGCGGCGAAAACATGATGAACCGTCCAGGCGCTCCCCAAGGCGGGTCGCGTCCAGGACCACAAGAACCCCTCCCTGCCGAGCTTGCCGACATCATGTCGTTGGCGGAGGGCAGCGGCAACGCCGACCTTATTCCCCGCCGACGGCCAACAGAGAAGGCTGCTCCTGGCGGGTCAAACAAATGGTGGGGGCAAGACGAAAGTCCTTCGGCGATGGTCAAGCGGTTGCAGAAAAACGATCCTGACGTGCTTATGAAGGCACTCGGGGATCAGCGGGCGAAGCAGAAAAGTTTGCAAGCCCAGTTCACTCAGGGCTCTAAGGCGCGTGCGGACGCCAGCGCCGAAGATTACGAGACTCGACGGCTTTCTGAGTGGAAGGCCCACAAGTTGCAGGAACAGGGCCGCAACCCGATGTCTGACGCTATCGGTGCACGCAACAGGCAGCTCCGACAGATGGGGCTCCAGATTTGATCAACCAGTTCGATCTTGCCCGACAAAAAGCTGAGGCACAAAAAATCCATCAGTCCCGCCAGGGACGCGGATTGGCGTACTCGCCTATGCAGCAGTTCCAACAGCCACGCCCGCAACGCGAGGGCGGCGAAGACCGTCTGTTGGAGGCGGCTAAAGCCCATCTTGGCACGTCCGAACCAGAGGGTGAGGGCGGTTGGAAAGGGTTCATCGGCGGCGTGCTCAACAACCCTGTCGCTTCTGTGCTCGCAAAGCCCCTCGAAGCTATCTCGATGGGTGGACGTGGAGTAACGGTTGGTGTCGAGGAGTTGGCGAAGGCTCTGCCCGAGTGGGCAGAGTTCCTGAACCCTCTCGGCATGCTCGTTGACGAAGACAAGTCTCGGGACGACGATCGTTCATGGACCGACAAAATCAAGGACAACAGTTACGGGTACGGGCAGATCACTTACAACACGGGCAACAAATGGGTTGACCGTGCCGTCGGTTTGGCTGGCGACCTGCTGCTCGACCCGACCACCTATTTGACGGGCGGTTCGGGCAAGTTTGCTGGGACCGCTGGCCGTTTGGCTGCTGCCGAAAAGTTGGCGATCAAGGGTGCGGATGCGGCGACGATTCAAAAGGTTTCTCGTCTCGGGATCTCATCGTTGGACGATGTGACCCGAGAGATGATTGGTGCTGGGCCTGCTGGCGCACGTTTCATGGGTAAAAGGATTGCGGGCACAGGTGGCGCTACTAACGCTGTGGCCCGCGGTGTGTCGAAGGGTGCTGCCCGCGTGGGTGACACGTCTGTGGGTCGTGGCGCTGCGGCGTTGCGTACACCGAAGAACATCAAGGATGAGGTTGCTTCGCTGCGGGCGAAAGATCCGACGTTGGACCCGCGGTCGGCTATCACAGTCATTCATGCCCGTAACGTGATCAGGTCTGAGGGGCGGACGTTCGGTCAGTCTCATGCAGCCGATTTGCGGAAGGTGATGGCGATGTCGCCGTCTGAGCGGTCTGCGTTGACGCATGCGGCTGAGAAGGGTGTTGATAATGAGGCGTCGCGTTTGGCTGCGTCAGTGTTCTCTGGGGCGAAAGAGAAGGGTGTTAGCGGTCTGACGGAACGGGCGAATTATGTGACGCATGTGCCGACGAGTTCAGGCAAGTCGTTGATGCAATCGTTGCGCGAGACTGGACAGATCAAGGTCGACGATCTCCAGTCGCATGGTCGTGCGTTTGCCCGCTCGCTGGAACCTGGCGGCACGTACAGTTACAACGGCCAGGCGGTGACGTTGGGTGATGCGTCGGTTGACGACATCAACCGCAAGTTTGGTCCTTTGGTTGGCGGCGAGAAGGTGATGGAGGACGATTTCGCGAAGATTGCTCAGGTGATGGTCGGCACCACCGCCGAAGACGTTGGTGTCGCCCAGGCTGTCAGGTCGGCTAAAACGAACTTCCCTGATCAGGTCGAGGCTGAAACGCTCGGGCTGGAAGGGCAAGGTTGGAAACAGATCGTTGACGAGAACGCCACCAAGGCGACGAACAAGACGGCGAAGGCGGCGTCCAAGAAAGAGGTCGACAAGATCAAGACTGTTGTCAAGGGTTTGGAGGCGGAGATTGGTTCTGCGTCAAAACAGTCTTTGCGGGACGCTAAGGCATATTTGACTTCGGTGATCGACGAGTTGGGTACCGCTTCTAAAGCGTCGAAAGCTGAGCTTAAAAGGATTCTTGCGGCCGATGTTGCTGAGGGAAAGAACCTTGACAACTTTTTGGATGCTTGGCGGACACAGTATGAGGCGTCGCAGGATTGGGTGAAGAACTCTTCCCGATATTTGGAGATGGAAAACGATGATGCTTACGCCGCGTTGGGTGGCGTTGTGCGTCCTGGTGGCAGGAAGTCTGACGCTAGGCAGTTGGAGGCGTTGGCCGAGTTGGCTGAGAAAGATTTTGAGGTGTTCGAAGCTATCACTACTGGTCGCCGTGAGGTTCTCCAGAGTGAGGTTGGTGTCGCTGAGGGTAATTCGGCGGCGTTGAGGGCGCAACGGTCTGAGCGTGAAGCTGTGTCTGGGGCTATGCAGGACGAGTTCCGTGAGGGTGCGGTGGCGGCTCGCAGCGAGCTTGCTGTGTTTGAGGCTACGAAGGCTGAGGCGAAGGCGTTGCGTGGAGAGGTTCGTGATCTTCCCCAGAATAGTCGTGTGCGGTTGCAGGAGTCGATGGATGAGCTTGACCAGATTCTGTCGGAGTGGGGTGGGAAAACACCTGATCCTGAAACCCAGCAGATCCTTGACCAGCTTGTCGATGTTCGTCGCATGGAGGTCGAGGTCGAGGGGTTGGGTTGGACGAAGAAGCGTCACGAAGATTTCATCCAATATGTTAAGGACGGTTCGCTTCCTGAGCGGATGAAGGCTGTTGCGGCTGACGGGTGGTCGCGTCTCGAATCTCGGGTGTTCGCTGCGGGTGACAGTGTGATGATGCGCGATCAGGTCCGTAACGGGTTTTTGAACGCCACCGAAATGACAGGCAAAAAAGAGTATTGGCGTCTGTACGACAACTACACGTCGTTCTTCAAAACGTATGCGACTGCTACCCCAGGTTTCCATGTCCGCAACTTTATGTCGGCGTCGTTTATGAACGCCACTGAGGGTGTCACGATCCGCGAGCATGCGGAAGCTATGGCTTGGTGGAAGAAGGTTTGGTCAGATCCGAAACTGATCGCAGATGAAGGTTCGGCCCCCCAGTACATTAAGGACGCTTTCAAGGCGACGTACGGTTCTGGTGCTGGTGGACGGTTCGGTGCCGACGAGATCGCAGATCCAACGTTGTATGGGCGGGCGACGAACAACAAGGTGACACGCGGGTCGCAGCGTATGGGTGAATGGGTTGAGGGGCCGATGCGTTTGGCGTTGGCGTTGAACACTACGAAGCGTGGCGGTGATACTGCTGAGGCGTTGGCGCGTGTGACACGTATCCATTTCGACTATTCGCAACTGTCCGAGTTTGATGAGGCGATGAAACGGGTGATCCCGTTCTGGACTTTCATGTCTCGATCGCTGCCTTTGCAACTCCAGCAACAGTTTTTGAAGCCTCGGGCGTACGCACGCTTCGATCATGCGGTCAGGAACTTCACGGACGAAGACGCCGAGGGCACGATGCCTGAGTGGATGGAGGCGGCTGGCGGCTTCATGGTCGGTGACGGCAAAGCCATTGTTCCCGACTTCCCGCATCTCGATATTCAGGAACAGTTGGCGATGTTGGGCGATCCGAAACGTTTGGTGGCGAACGCGAACCCGCTGCCGCGTGCTGCGACCGAAATCTTTATGGATCACCAGTTGTACAAGGATCGTCCGTTCTACGAAGACGAAAACAAACCCCAATATTTTGCGACGAACACTTTGCCTGTCCTCGCCCAGTTGGAACGTTTGTCTGGTGGTCGGGTGTCGCAAGCGTTCACGGGTGACCGTGATGAGCGGCGCGACGATCGACAGTTCGAAGCGATGTTGAACTGGTTGGGTATCCCCACGAAGGGTGTGGATGTCCCTAAAACTCAGGAAGATATCGCTCAGGCTTTGCGGGACAGTTTGGCCTAATAGGTGAGGAACGCATGTATTTAACAGTTGGGGGCGTTGACCGTCTCGTAGTGGGTGGCGGCGTACAGCAACCTTTGACGCCTTTAATGGCTGTCAGGTTGAACCGTCGAGGACAGATCCGTCGGAAAGTTCGTGGAGAAGTTGACGGCGGGATTTCACCGTCAGAATATTTGGTGGTTGTCTGATGGCAGATAAAACGATTTCTGAGTTGACATACGATGTTGTGTCCGCCAATGATTATTTGGTGTTCCAGCAGTCCGATGGGTCAACAACCAATCGGACGAACCCGACTGATATTGTGGCCGATCTGGCGAACGTCGATCCTGGGACTGCACGTACCAACCTTGGGTTGGGTACGGCAGCTCTCACGTCGACCACAGCGTACGCTACGGCGGCGCAAGGCGAGGTGGCGGACACAGCGTTACAGGATGCCGATGTTGGTGTGTCGGTGCAGGCACATTCGGCTGTGTTGGATGCGACGACTGCGTCTTTTACTGTTGCGGATGAAACGAAGCTGGGTTTGTCGGCTTCGTTGGAGGAGGTGCGTGACGATCTTGCCACGGTGTTGACTGCTGGCACGAATATCACGATCACCGCTGATGACGCGTTGGATACGATCACGATCTCTGCCTCGGGCGGTGGTGGTGGCGGTGGTGCTGTTGACAGTGTGAACACTCAGACGGGTGTGGTGGTGTTGGATGCTGCCGACGTGGGCGCTGACCCTGTCGGGTCTGCTGATGCTGCCGAGGCCGCATCGCAGCCGCTCGACGCTGTCCTGACAGCTACCACGGCGTCGTTCACGACGGCCGACGAGACGAAGCTGGACGGGATCGAGGCGTTGGCGGATGTTACCGACACGGCGAACGTGACGGCCGCTGGCGCTCTGATGGATTCCGAGGTCGATGCCGACATCAAGACGCTGTCGCTTCCAGCAGCGACGACAATCTCGACGTTCGGCGCTTCGCTGATTGACGACGCTGCCGCATCGAACGCTCGCACGACACTCGGCCTTGGCACGGCTGCGACGACTGCGGGCACCGCTTACGCCACGGCAGCGCAGGGCACGCTCGCCGATGCTGCGTTGCCGAAAGTAAAGACGATCAACGCCCAGACGGGTACGACGTACACGCTGGTCAGTGGCGATCTTGGCAAGGTCGTCACCTGCTCGAACGCTGCCGCCGTCACCCTCACAGTGCCGCCGAATGCGTCGGTGGCTTTCGCTGTCGGCTCCACGATCGAGGTGATCGGTGTCGGCGCTGGTGTTGTGACGATCGCTCAGGGCGCGGGCGTGACGGTGAACGCCACACCGTCGCTGGTATTCCGTGCCCAACATTCTGGTTGCACGCTCGTCAAGACGGCGACGGATACTTGGCAGGCAGTGGGGGACTTCGTATGAGTCTGGGAATGTACGCATCGGCGCACGTTGAGGCTGGCGGCGTCATCGCCTCGGAAACATGGACGGGCACAGACGGCGCAGCGTGGCCTGGGCAGTGGATTGATTACCTGGAATCGAACGCTGCTTGCTCTGCAACGATTCAGTCAAATCGTGGTCGTCTGACGGCGGGTGGGGGAGCGTACAAACAGGCTCAAATCTTCATTGATGTTGATGATCAAAGTGACATTGACGTCACCATGGACGTCGGGTGGGGCGATGTCGGAGAGCAGTATCACAACTTCGTGTTCCGCTGCGGCGACACGTCTGCGCTCGGCAGTGGCGGACCACGATCCTCTTACGCTATTGAGCTTGCACCCCGATCGGCCGAGAACTACGGCTCATTAGTCCGACGAAACGCGTCAGGCGTGAACACAGAATTGCAGGAGGTCACAGGGGGGGTGCGCACTACCGAACGGCTCAATCTGCGGGTGCAAGCCATCGGCTCGCAGATCAAAGCTAAATGGTGGCTCGTTGGCGATCCCGAGCCTGGTACTTGGCAGATCGAGCGCACCGATGGGACATACACGACGGGCGCTATCGGTTTCGCCTCGTTCAACGGGGCAACGTCGAGCGATCGAACCGTCGATTACGACAACCTGACCATAAACCCCGCATAAGGACGAACCAATGACGTACGCACGCATCATCGACGAAACAATCGAAGCCCCATACCGAATCGGCAACACCACCGACGACGGAACCACCGACCTCCGATCACTCGACCCTGCGCTGCTTGCCGAGTTCGGGATCTACGAGATCGTCGAAACGGCACGCCCTGCCGACACCGCCACCACGACATCCGACCGCAGCGTCGAACTCGTCAAAGACGTCCCGACTGTCGTGTGGACGGAACGTGCGAAGACCGACCAGGAACTGTTCAACGATCAGGAAGCACAGTATCCGTCAGAGTTCGAGTCGTTAAAGCAGGCGGCACGCCTCGTCGTGTTGCCGAAGCTGGCAGCCGACGAGATCGACCCCGACGACGCACCGCTGTTCGCAGGGCTGTTCCCGTCGTGGAGCGTCGGTGACACCGTCAAAGCGGGCGAGGTGTACCGCTGGGACGGGACGCTCGTCGAGGTCGTTGAGACGCACAAGACGCAGGCCGACTGGACGCCCGACAAGGTGCCCGCACTGTTCAAGGTTCATCGCGCTGTCGGATCTGTCGCCGCATGGGTGCAGCCGACTGGCGCTCACGACGCCTACGCGCTCGGTGAGCGGGTGACGTTCAAGGGTGCCACTTACGAGTCGCTGTTCGCTGCGAACATCTACAGCCCGACCGTCTATCCCGCTGGCTGGAAGTTGATCTGACAGCGAGAGCGAAAACATCGACTGACATGGTGAAAGAATGTTTATGAGTCTGCTAGACAACCCGATCCCTCCGAAACCTGCTGGGTTCACACCCAACGGCACACCGTTCGGTGTTGAACCCAACTTGGATGCTTTGGTCACCGATAGTGGCACACCTTGGCGTCATACACGCCCAACGATTCGGCCTCGCATGATTGTCGTACACACGAACGCTGCGTCGGTTGAGGCGTCGTCGAAGTCTCAGGTGAATTGGGGTAACAGGGCGCGTAATAACACGAAGCCGCATTATGCGATCAATGAGCCGTCTCCGTGGAAGCTGGTGCCGACCGATAAAAGGTCGATCGCTAATTCGACTGGCTCTAGTGTGGAGTCGCATTACGGGGAGCGTGACGCGTCGTTTTGGACGATCTCGGTTGAGACTGCGGACGCAGGCTCCCGTGCGGGTATCGGAGACTTTTTGCATGATCATGACGAGTTGGTGGCCCGTGTGATCGCCTATGAGTCGATTGTGTGGGGTATCCCGCTGGTTGTCCCTGATCGTTGGAACGGGTCGGGTGTGGTTACACACACTGAGCCGTGGCCGTACCCGTATTTTACGACGGCGCGTGGCAAGACGTGTCCTGGTGTGGTGAAGAAGAATCGTGTTTTGCGTGGCGACATTTTGCCGCGTGCCCAACAGATCCGTAATGGATGGATGAGGAAGGAAGTACCAATGTTTGAACCGTATCTTTACGAGCCGCCGAGGGGTTACGATCGGAGCGTGAATCCTGTGTTCATTGTCCATGGCACGGGGGCACGGCCTGCTACGGGTCGGGATGTGGAAACGGTGTTTGCTAGTTTGCCGTCGTTCGCTGATGAACCAAAGAACGCTGTTCGTTACGATCTTGTTTACAAGTCTGTTGTCGGGGAGGAGCCGCCGCGATGAGCGAACCACAGCGTTACAAGAGGGGCCCGAAAGCTCGGCTGGAACAGACGGGACAGACGGAACAAAAAGGTACCGTTATCGGTGCTGTTTTGCCCGAGGTCGGGGAAATCGTGTTCGGGGACGACGAGGTGATCGAGTGGCGGCTCGATTCGGTCGAGGTGTGCGAGGCTTGCGACTAGTTTCGTTTGAGCGCGCCGTTGGCGTGTTGTTCTTTCGTGACCTGCTTGTGGCAGGGCACGCATAGGACTCGCAGGTTGTCTGCGTGATGCGAGCATGACCATTGGCCGTGTTTGCCCATTGCGGGTTCGATGTGGTCGACGTTGATGTCGTGTTGTTGGTACATGTATTCGCAGATGGCGCACATGTACCAGGCTGCTTGTTTGCGGCAGTTGTCTTTGGCGTCTGTCCAGCGATGGTTGATACGGTTTTTGCGGGCGCAGGTTCGTGAGCACCATTTGCGTTGTTTGCCTGTCAACTTTTTTTCGCACCAGTTGCAGCCACGCGTTTTTGTGAGTGTGCAGGTCATCAGAACGTGCTGGCCCAGTCGGCTACGAGCACGTCTTGCCCGTTGAGGTGGGCGTATAGTTTGGGTTTGATGCGGTCGGTGGCGGTTTGGCTGGCGGTGATCCAGGCGACGGGTAGCGTGTCGATGTCGCTTTCGACGATGTCGTCGTCGACTGCGACGTGGTAGGTGCGGTCTTGTCGGTGTGTGGTGACTGGTTTACCGATGAGCGGGTGAAACTCTTTTTCTGGTGTCACCAGTCGGACGCCCACACGGTGACACCTACGGTGTCACCGTCTCGGTGGAGGTCGATTTTGACGTTGAATCCGTAAGCGTGGTGCTGGGCGTCGGCGGCTTTGGCTGCTGTGAAGAAGTTGAGGAACGTTTCTTCTTTGTCGCAGCAGTTTGCGACGCCACACCAGCTGGTGACGATCCAACGGTTTCGGTCGGCCAGCCAGGACTGGGTGGTCGGTGGCTGGTTCCGCCGAATTTGTTCTGTGTCGGTGCAGGTGGTGAGCAACATTTCAGCGATCTTTCCATTGGAGGAACGGTTTTTTGTCGTCTAGCTGTTTCGGTAGTTCGTAGGTTTCCCCGCTGTAACGGAGTTCGCGCCATTCGCGCGTGTACGGGGCTCCGCCTACCCCTTTTTTGTGGTTGGGGTTGGGGATGCGGTGCGGGTACATTCTGATGGTTTGCCCGTTGAGCGGCCCGCCGTTGAGTGTGTGGTCGACGGACCCGTCGTCTCTAGGTTTCGAGTATGAGCGCCCTTTGACGTCTGCCATCAGGTGCGGTATTCGGGGTCGCGTCGATGTACCTCGACGACGACTCCGCTACCCGTCCAGCGGCGCACGCCTTTCTTGCGGAAGATAGGCCACCACTGGTCGCCTGGTTCGAGGAGGATGTCGTGCCATTCGGCGCTGGGTTCGTCGCGCCTCCAGCGGGCTTCAATGTCCTTTTCGGTGCGGCGCGTTTTGGGGGTTGGTCGGTTGGTCATTCGGTTTCTCCCTCTCCTTCGGTTTCTCCTTCGTCCTCGCCTCCGTGGTCGCGCACGCCTTCGTGGGTGTGCCCGTCGGATTCGTCTTCGTCTCCGTGGTCGTGCACATCTTCGTGTGTATGCCCGTCGGAGGCGTCCGCCTGTTCCTGTGCGATGCGTGCCCCGTTCTGCTGCGACATGAACTCCAGTCCGAAACGGGCAAGAGCTTCTTCGAACGTGGCTTGCAAGTATTCTTTACGCTTGTCGTCTTCGGTGATGAATGACATCGGCGTCAGCCGTGTGTCCATCTTCACTGACTGGGTTTCACCGTCGGGTTCGGCCCATTCGAACAGGAGTGTCATGGTTTCTTCGTTTACGATTACCGACAGCATTACTTTGTCTCCTTGAGGGGAAGCAGGAACGTGTCTCGTTCCAGCATGGTTGAGATACATGCGTACCCGACGAGGTCGAGGTAGGCGTCGAGGTACGGGTCGTCGTCGAAGTCGGCTTTGCCAGCTTCCCAGTCGTTTTTGCCGTGCAAGATACGGGCGTGCTTGTCTGACATTCGGACGAGCAGCCCGACCTGTTCGAACTCTAAAATGTTTCCTGCACCGTACTTGTGGTGGCGTTCGACGAGAAGGTTGACGATCGTCTTTCTCAGGTCGTCGCGTGATTCGAACGTGTTGAGGAAACGGAAGGCGTTAGCCCCAATGTCTTGCAGGATGAGGGGCAGTTCGTCTTCGTTTGCGGTGCCCAACACTTGTTTGCCTTCGGCTATCAGCTGGCTTGTTGGTGACGGTGCTTCTTCTGCGATCACCATGATCCATGCTGCCGCGTCTTCGGCTGCTTCGTTCCATGTTTCTGTGTCCAACTTGTATCTCCTGTAGATGGTGGGGTGGGCCCGTAGTAGCGGGGCGATTGCTGTGAGTGCTTGCTTGTGGAGGCGGTGGGCGTGCGTTTTTGACATGCCGATGCGTGGCCCGAGTTGACGGAACGAAAGCCTTTCGGCGTCGATGCCGTTCAACAGGTATTGGTGTTCTAGGGTGAGGGCGGCAGCGCATTGTGCGACTGCTTCTCTGAGGATTTGTAGTTCTTCTGCCGATTCGTCGATTGCTTGGCCTGGTGCGGTTCGCATGATGGCGTCGATCGGGTTAAACGGCGTTTTGGGGTCGGCGGTCCACGCCCATCGGCGGTGGTCGCCTGGTGTTTCTTGGCGGGGGCGGTCCATTAGGCGAACACATCTTCGTTGTCGGGGACCGTTTGCGGGTCTGTGGGGAAGTGGTCGGTGTGGAGCGCCCAGTAGTGCTTGCCTTCGGGGAAGGTGAGTAGTTCGCCGTGGGTTTGTGCGGCGTCTTGCCAGGTGTGGGTTGCGTCTTGCCACCACACGTTTTTTGCGGAGCTGTATACGAAGAGTTCGGTTGGTCCAAGTTTGGACCATTTGTTGAGGGCTTCGAGTTTTTCTTGCTTGATTTTGAGGGTGTTGTCTCGTCCGATGCCCATGCATTCGATGAAGCACCAGCGGGATAGGCGGTCGGGTGTGTAGCGCATGGCGTCGGTCATGTCGTTGAGGTAGAGGCCATCGCCGTTTTGCCAGATGCGGTTGAGTCCGAGGGTGTGCGTTTTCCCGTGGTGGACGAGGTCGCACGCGTTTTCGGCTTGGTCGCCCATTTGGGTGACGCGTTGGGTCCAGTTCTTTTGATGGAAGGCGCTCATCGGTCCGTGCGTTCCCTCCATGCGGTTGTGTCGTCTCCGAAGTCGATGTCTTCGTTGAGCCACACGGCTGTTCCTTCGGCCTGGTCGTATCCCATGTAGTCGTGGATGTCGGTCGGGTCGATTTCGACACCGTTTTGGGTGATGGTGATGTTGTATTCGGGGTCGGTGAGCCAGCCGTGTTCTTCTGCGAATTCGAGGGCTTGTCCGATGGTGTCGAGGATGTAGCTGGAGTGCTGGGTGTCGGTGACCCCGTGTTGTTCGGAGTATTCGATTTGGTAGACGACGAGGGTGACCATCAGAGCTTTCTCATTTCCAGGTAGCCGATTTGTTTGTCGTCTTCCCAGACGACACCGTTCAGGGAGTCGAGGATCGTTTTGGCGTAGTTGTCGATGTCGCCGCGCAGTTTGCGTTCCTTGTAGTCGTCGCATTCGGTGACGGACAGGTAGAAGTGGTCGTTCGACAGGCCGATTTCGACGGCGATTGGGCCGTCGAACTTTTCGAAACTGGTGGCGAGTTCTGCTTGTACGGCTGCAAGGATTCGGGCTTCGGCGTCCCTTGTTGCTTTCGGTGTGTAGGCGTGGCCGTTGGCTACTCGGGGCCGCTGCTTTGCGTGCGGCTTCCAGGGGATTTTGATGTCGAGTCTCATACATCCTCAGGGCTGAAATAGTTGCGGAATGCGTCCTCGAACTCGGTGAAGAGGCGGTAGTCGAGAGCGATTATCTGATTGTCGTTGAGCGCGTGCTCGACGCCTGCCCAACGGTATTGGTCGATTGTCGCTTCCGAGTTGGTGAGCAGTACGAGCAGGTGGCGTGCTTCGTCTTCGTCGAGTTCGATGATCAGTTTTCGTTGCGGGGCTGAGTCCATAGTTCCTATTCTACCCTAAGGTTGCATGTTTTATGCGTGTGAGTAGCATCTTTCGATGATCCCCATGATTTGTTCGTCGCAGTCTTCGCGGCCAAAAAACTTGCCCCATCGGGTGTCTGCGTCTTTGACGATTGAGAAAGCGGCTGGCATTGACATGCCATCCTCTTTCAGGTTGTACCCCAGTTTTGCGAGCGTGTTGGAGCGATCTCTGCCTTCGAGTGGCCCGTCACGCCAGATCGAGTAGGTGAGTCCTCGGACGGCGGTCAGTAACGCTTGGATGTTGTCGGGGACTGGACCGTCGAATGTTGCGACGGGTGGCGGTGTCCATAGGGCTGCGACCGTTTCGAGGGCGTCCAGGGCGGTGTATCGCAGCTTGAGGGTTAACCATTCTTCGAGGCCGTACAGGTCGTCGTAGCCGTCACAAAACTTGCGTTCGTGTTGTGTGGTGTCTGACAGGTATCCGTGGTAGGGGAGGCGCACATAGTTCCCGATTTTTCCTGTTTCTAGTGTTTCGGATTTCGGGTTTACTTCTTTCGGGTCGTAGTTGACGGCTTTGCACGCGGCCATCAAAGCTCGCCGCATGTGTGCGGCGTTCGCTTTGCCGCCTTCGGGGAACACCCACAGGTGGTAGCCGTTGCGTGTCTGTTCGATGTGGCCGAACACGTTTTTGATTTCGAGCATGATGCGGAGTGTGTTCGCCAAGCCCCACATTTTTGGGAAGTCGTGGTCGAAGTCTTTGCCGTCGACATCTATGCATCCCCAGGTGACGTGTGAGTGTCCGTCGATGGATGTTCCGAGGTGCGGGTACACCCCAATCCATCGCTTCCCTGCTGGCGAACACAGATGGTCTACGGTGTCGGCGTAGGCGTGGGGGCCTCGGGCGATTCCGCTTCCTGGGCCGTCCCAGGTGCCGAGGGCGTCTGGTCGGCCTTTGAAGAGGTGGTGGAATTGTTTGATGGCGTCGGATTCGTTCAAAGGAGTCTCCCGAGCGCTTGGACGAGCATGACGATGAGGAAGGTGCCTGCGATGAGGGGGATGAGTTCACGCACTTGGGCCATCTCCGTAGCCTTTCTTGTAGAAGGTGCCTCGCATTTGTTGTTTGTGGTTTGCGGGGCGGTCGGGAAGGTTTTTGTATCCTGATTTGCAGATGGGGCAGGGTGAGCTGCATGCGATTGCGTCGCAGTGCTGGCAGACGAGCACGTCTGAGATCATTGTTTTCACTGATTCGCAGATCCCACATGTCCTTTTGCGTGTCATGGTTGGTGCCATCAGAAGGCCTCCTGTTCGTAGCTGGCGGGTGCGGGTTCGGCGGGTGCGCCGAATGTGTTCAGGTATTGTTGGGGGAGGTCGCCGTCGTCGAGTTCGTATAGGCGTCCTGTTGATAGGTCCATTTCGAAATCGATTTCGTCTACCAAACTGCCTCCTGGTCGTTTGTTTTTGACGAGGTTGGCGGACAGTGTGTATTCGTGGATGCGGAGGTCGTGGGCGAGTTCTTCTCGTCGGTCGTTGAGTGCTTCGCTGTTGGGGTTGCGTAACAGTTTACCTCTGACTTCGATGAGTTCGGACATGATCGCAGCTTTTTTGCGGCGCACTCCGATCATCATGGTGGCGTGTTGTTCGCCACCATAGTTGCCAGATGAGATTGTCATTTCTCGTCCTTCGGCTCCGCCGCTGCGTGATGTTTGGTGGATGGCGATCATGCCTACTTCGTTGTGTGATACGAACGATTTGAGGATGTCCATTTTTTGGGGGACGACTTCTGCGCCCATCACGAGGTCGACGTAGTCGACGATGGTGATGTCTGCCGAGTCTCCCCACACGTCGCATGCTTCTTTGTAGCCGTCGTTGAGTGCTGATGGGGTGAGGGATTTGTCGAACACGATCAGGTTGGGGAAGTGTTCTTCTGCGACGGAGCGGAGCAGGCTGATGGCTTCTTTGTCGCCTTGCGCTACTTTTTGTTCGAGTTCTCGGGCGGGGATGCCGTGGACGAGTGAGGCGAGTTTGGCGAGGGTGAGGGTGTTGGGTTCGTCTGGTTCCCACCAGGCGATGCGGGCTTTCGGGTTGGATCGCAACATTTCTAGCAGTAGTAGCGTTTTGCCTGAGTGGGAGTAGCCGACGATGAGTGCGAGGTGGCCTGGGCTGATGCCTCTCATTTCGTCGTCGAACTTTCGGATGCCTGTGTAGAAGCGTTTGGTGTTTTGCGCTTCGTGGACGAATGCGTCTGCGGCTGCGGAGAATGGTTTGTAATGTTTGCGGGGTTTGGTGAATGCGGGTTCGTTGCGGGCTGGTTCTGTTGGGGTTTCGAGTGTGGACCAGGCGGCTGCGGCTTGTTCGGCGGTCATGGGTGTTGGGGTCATGGGTTCCGTTTCTGTTGTCGAGGTGATGGCACAGCTTCGACGGGGTAGGCGACTTGTCCCGCTTCGCACGGGCCGATCTGGTCGGTGATGATCTCATTGGCCGAACTTGCGGGCCACAGGAACACACCGACGCCATCGGTCACGATTACTTCGTCGCTCAGAGAGAGTGATTCAATGACCACTTGGCCCACGATCAGGACGGGTTTGCCGAGCTTCACGACACCGTGTACAACGTCGTACGGCTCGTTGCCTGGGTGGACTTCCATCTCGCTGACGATCTCGACGGTGGGCGGATAGCCGAGGCCATTGCAGTCGGGGCAGGGTGGTGAGTTTCGACCGTAGACCTGGACGTTCCCGCTGCCGTCGCATGTCTCGCACCTGATCGGGCCGACAAGCCAGGTGATCTCGGCGGGTGCGATGTCCACACCGTTACCGAAACCCATCAGCTCGGGGAACATGCGCTCGGCTAGCTGGCGGTCAACGACGTGTCGCTGCGTCATGACGTTGCTTTCGGGGGCCCAACGGGCACGTATCGCACGTCCAGCGACCCACTGAACGAGCAACCCACGGTCCACGGACCGTCCTCTGGAGAGTCCTCCCACTCGGGGCCGACCATCCAGCCCTCGACCTCGTCGGCGTTATCGAGCCAGGCGTGAACCCAGCAGGTCGTGCGGTCAACCTCGATGCCGTTCGCTTCGAGTTCGTCGGCGGAACAGTCCCACTCTTCGAGGGAGTGGACGGTGAAGTGCTCGCCATGCGGCAGGCACTCCAATCGCCAGAGAGCGCCGTACGGTGTCGGTGTGAAGTGCAGAAGATGGTCAGGAGTAGCTCCGTGGTCTGCGGTCATGACGTGACCTCCAATGCGTCGAACCACGGCTGCATGGTCTTGCGGCCCGACGTGTCGCCGTGGTAAGCGCACCACAGTTCGAGGACAAGTTCCCGCACCTCGGGGATCTGGACGAGCATCGACAGGTCAGACAGCGGGCCGTCGATGAACGCTTGCGCTGCGGGCAGGGCACTCGGGTGCTGATCCAGAGACTCGCCTGGCGGGTCATCGTCAATGCCGAGATGGGCGACGAGGTCGTAGTTGCCACGGTTGCGCCAGATCTCGGCGTCGATCACTTCGGCCAGCGTCGAGACGAGTGAAGCGGAGTGGTCTGCGCTCACTGGTCGGCCCGCCTCGCCGTGCGAACCACGTTCGCTATGTCTCGCATGGCTGCGTTGTAGGCGTCTGACAACGTCGAACC
>Ga0307935_1000203_pt1 | contig 29068 bp, 26 predicted proteins | sample OrgLakmetageno92_FD_201827 | JGI IMG/M metagenome (GOLD analysis project Ga0307935, IMG submission 201827) | Saline water microbial communities from Organic Lake, Antarctica - #92 | ecosystem: Environmental > Aquatic > Non-marine Saline and Alkaline > Saline | place: Antarctica: Organic Lake...
ACCCGCAGGCACGCGGCATCGACCTTATCATTCACAAACACACAAACTGCCGTAGCGCCCTGGGCCGAAACTGCGTTCGCCTCGGTCAGAAGGAACTCGTGATACTCGATCTCAATCCCAAGTGCCTTTGCCTTCGGATTAAAAAAATCGCGATCATATGACTTGGAATCATAAAATGCTATTTTCAACTTCTCTTCCTGCCCATCTGTCATGATGGGAAACTACCATATCGAATCGTGAGTTGTCAGCCACGTGATTCGCAAAGGGGCTCCGTCATGCGCATTCGCTTCCGCCCCGAGAACCCGAGAGCCTCCTCACCCGTCGAATGTGCCCCAGTCGCCGCCCCGTTTTCATCTCCGCAAGCTCAAGCGGCGACCACACTTTCTCTTCCCAAAAACCTCCGTTTTTATTGGATTTTCTAGTCCTCATACCTCAAAACCACGACCCGCAGACTGATGCGATAGCTGGTTGTATGCCTGGCAGTTCATTTGTGGCAGTTCATTTCATGCCTGATTTTCATGCCTAGCAGTTTTTTGGGCATCGAATCGTGCTCAATCCCGTGCCATTCACTCTTAACTTTAATAACATGAACTCTACTTTTCAGCCATTTTTTTAGATTTCCAGTGGATGATTAGGAGGGCGATCCCTAGAATCACTGCTACAAAGATTGCCACGGGCATGAATGGTAAGCCGGATGAGGATTCAGTTTCAGGAGCTAGAGATGTCGTGGGTTGAAGCGTTGATTTTTCTGCTGTATCAGGTGAAGGCAATACGGGAGATGTTCTTGGTCGCGTAGAATCGCTAGAACTTAAAGCCGCGTCGTTCTCAGAACGTATCGTGACGCTGAGCTTTTGATTCAGAGCTTCCAGAGCCACCTTTGGGGTGAAGCTGCTTTCAAACGCGCTGAATCTGGCTTCATCTCCGCGCAGCCTATAGTAACCATATTTTATATATGCCTCATCAGGCTCAAAACTGAACCAACTTGCGTCGGACTCTAAAAGCAAAGACTCCAGCGTTATGACCTGAACATCAGGTGATGCCCAGCTGATGTTTTCGGATTCCACCCCAAATTTAAGATCGTCAAACTTACTTTTTGGCGTATCTACTCCAACTTTTAGAATCTCCGAATCAATACCGCTTTCTGTGATGATCTGAGCGAGAACATACTTACCAAAAGGCTCGAATGGAGGGACGGCATAGCTGTCCGCTTCATATGACCGCAAAATTCGAGACTGCCCATTCTCTTTTTTGGAATATATGAAGTCAAAGGAAGCAAATTCGACCTCTCCAAGAAGTATCTTGTTCTCGCCACCAGCGAATACCTGCCAAACATTCGGCCTCACGCTGAAATTTACAAATATCTCATTTTCGGGACCGCCCGAAACATCCTTTTCGAACTTGAAAACGTAGCCTCCTTTTCCGCTATATGCCCAAACATCTCCAGCAGAATTAACTAACACATCAAGCTCACCTTTAAGGGATTTATACACTGAACGATCTAACGCTAGGAGCAATGCCCCCGGAAACATTATAAACAAAGCCAGAATAATTCTTGTCATGGTTGAACCTCCTCACAAACTCGTAATACATAATTAAACGGCTGAATTTTCGAGTCAGCCGGATTATTGTAGCGGCTCAAAGCCCAAGCGCTAGCGTTGCTTTTCCAATAGCAGTATTGCCCAGCTCCTTGGGAATCGAGTATAAATCCTAGAACATTACCATTATCTACGAAGCCGGGTCGCCCTCGACTTCCACCGTTGTACAACTTAATTGCACAAGCATCTTCCATCCTAATATTAGTTCCCTCTGCAAATGTGACCGATGAAACTATGTGAGTGGGTAATACTACGCCGTTGGCATTATTCGTATTTCTTTGGCATACCATCCAGTCTACCGCACCTACAGGGAACCCATCCACTATGTCTTTTGTAAACTTTTTATTGTGAATAATCGCGCGGCCAGCGATGCAATTTTCTTGCCAATTCCACAGCTGATTTCGGGAGATATTTGCCGTGCTACTTGTCGTATTTCCCGTGATTTGGTACATGCCATAGCCGCCCGGCAAAGTTCCTCCGTCATCTCCCCATAGCGGTCTCCCTACATCTTGGACGTGGGTGGGCAACTCAAGGAACTGGTTATACCGGCTTGCCTGTCCGTTATAACCACGCGACTCGGATCTTGCGATAGCATATGCAAACCACAGACTACCAGTTGGGCCGCAATCTTCCAGTGTCTCGATGTAGATCCTGCAGCGTGTAGGGTCTGGATTTTTTCCTCCGATACGGAACTTGATCGTTTTCGGGGATAGGATTTCGTTGGTGCCACTCTTGAGTCTATAAGTTAGCGTCGCATCTCCGCCGAAAAAGCCCTCCACGGTCATTTCGGTTTGCCAGTCCGCTTCGCTATAGATTTCCCACGTGTCGCCGTTGACCTGTACGAAGTTTCCGTTCTCTGGAATTTTCACCGTATCCGTGTTGTCATCTTTATCCGTCCGTGAAGGGTGCCTAGCTCCGTTACCTCGCTCGTATTTAACCTCAATCTTGGCTTCGATAGTAATAGTCTGCGGCAAGTTAGGCATTCGTAACTGAAGCTGGGGCATCCTTGGGGACGCGTTCTGGGCTGACGTGTGAGCATCAATCCAAGCAATGTTCTCGTTGGCGATATCCGCGGAGGTATCCCAAGGGGTAATCGTCACGTCATCCCCATCTCCTTGGCCATTGATATCGACAATCTCCACGGGGAGTATATTCAGCTTCACCTCATCCTCAAGACTCTCGGTATTTCCGTTGAGTTCGCATTGGTATTTGAGTTTCAGGGTTCCTTCTTCGGGATCGTCTGTTGCCGCGAATTCCTCAGATTCAATGTAAAGAGTCTGTCCATTACCGAAAGCGCTGGAACTCCATTCCTTCGGCAAGGTAATCTCCTGTCCGTCCACAGGGGTATCGTAGATTTTTGCTTTGGTGAGACTTTGTTGTGAAAGGAAGTATTTCCCGTTGCTGCCGGGGTTCTGGCTGCTTCCGGTCAGAGTGAGCTTGGTTCTAATCGGGGTGGATTCACTGCCTTCGAAGGACGCGATGACAAGACCTCCGGGATCCATTTCGTGGGGAGGAGAGGCTGTGCCCCCGCCGGGCTGGCGGTCTTCTTTCAGATCATCTCCACTTCCAAATTTTGCGATGGCTAGGTCTAGTTCTGCGAAGCCGATTTTATCGGGGCTGGTGTCTTGAAATTTGCCATCAAAAGTAATTTTCAGTTCGCCCTCACTTGGGTTGCCGGATTTGACGGTGCCTGCGATGTTGTTGCCATTTGGGTTTGAATCGACCGTCCAGCTATTTTCTCCTTTAACAGTATAGTCTGCAAGATCGATGGCGGCGCCGTTTGCAGAAGCGGTAACACTAAAGTCTATGATTGTCTGCCCGTCGGCAAATTGCAATTTTGGATTAGAATTCCACGAGAACACGGGCTTATTGGTGTAAGCAACGCCGACAGCATATCCATCGATGCTATCCGGCTCGGGGGGAGTTCCTCCGCCGCCGCCAGAGGGAGGATCGAGCTGTTCGGTCCAGGTCGCATCGACCTGGATGGCATCGGAGGTGGGTGCTGTGCCTGCATTTACCGCTTCATAGACGTAGGTGTATTCACTCGGGCTATTGTTGCTGGTTGGACTCCATAGACTGCCGGGTCCAAGCGTGCTGAGGGATGGGCTGCCTTCCAGTTCGTAGTTATTTCCACTACTATCGACATTGATCGTGATGCGCACCGACTCTCCGGGATACAAGGCTCGGGGGCTTTGCCAAGAACCCGTGGGGTTGTCGGGATTGATAGTGATTTCTCCGGATGCAAAGGGATTTGCAGAGATGGGGGTTTGCAAAATGACCAACATCAGGATCAAGAATATAGCTGTATGATGAAGCATTGGCGATGGGGAAAGTGAGGCTCGCTTGGGTGTGTGAGTGCTTGGCGTGCCGAGGGCGCGGACCGCGCGAGTGGACTCGCGCGGTCCTTTTGATGAACGATGACGACTCATGGTTTGACAGGCGTGTTGTGCGCGAGGCGTTCAGTCATTTTCTTGTGAGCGAGGCGGATCAGATCGGAATCGCTGTGAAACAGGGCGCGGTGCCATGCTTCGGTGACGGAGAGATAGATGGTGGAGTTGGCATCAAGGGCATCGCTGGCAACGAGGTGATTGAGCCGCTGGAGCATGAGCTTGGCAGTGGCGCGGTCACCGAGACCTTCGAGGGCGACGAAGAAACGTTGGTAGCAGAAAAACAGCTCACGGCGGATTTCCGGGCGGGTGCGTTCCAGCTCGATGAGTCCGGCTTCGGCTTTTTCCGGTTCTGCCTGAGCGAGGTGGAGTTGGCTTTGGTAGATGGTTTGCTTCCAATCCGGGATTTCCAAAGCGAGTGCGGTAGATAGTGAACACGCGAGAACGAAGAAGGTTTGAAAATTCATCGGGAGCCTCCTGAGGTTTTGCTCGCACTGGCGATGGCGCGCTCGCGGTGCGCTTGGATCGGCGGTTGCTGCATTTTATCCGGGTAGGCTGCGGCGAGATCATCAAAGGCGGCGACGGCTTCTTCCCCTTGGTCCTGGACGGTGAGCAGCCATGCTTTGGCGAAGAGTGCTTGCTCGTGCGGAAAGCTGCCGACAGGTTGTTCTTTGGCGATTTCGTCGCAGATGGAGACGGCTTTCTTCCAATCATTTCCCGGGCCTGCGGTCAGTTGCACGGTGTGCCACCTTGATTCCGCATACCATGGGTCGGTGGGTTGGGAATCGCGTATCACACCGCGCCAGAGTTTTTCCGCGCGGTCGCGGTTTTCTTCATCGCCTTCGAGAAACAGGCACCATGCGAGTTTGGTGTGAATTTTCGGAAGATGGCGACCGGATTGGGTGGATTTGGCAAGTTGCTCGTAAAGGGTTCTGGCGAGCTTGAGGTTGTTTTCGTTGAGAGCTTTCTCGGCGACGGGTAATAACTTGGCAGGATCACCGTCACCTGATGCGAGGATTTTGGCGGTTTTCATCTTTTCAAGCGATTCCTCGGAGAGGAGCTTTTCGACTTTTTGGTAAATTTCGAGAGCTCGCCCAAATTTCTCTTCGGTAAAGAGGCCATCGGCAATGTCGATCCAGACGGCGGCGGTAGTGGGGCTTTCCGGGTGCACGCGGAGAAGTTGTTCGCGCAGGCTCTGTGCTGCGGAGGTGTTTCTTCGATGTAACTGGAGCAGGGCCTGCGCTTCAAGGGCTTGGGCGGCTTGCTCGGTTTTCGGGAACCGGAAGACGAGACCGGAAAGGTTACGGAGTGCATCATCGATGCGGTCCTGTTTTGCTAACGCCTCACCAAGGAGTAGATAGTTTTGGGCCGCATTGGGGCCACTTGGTTCTACCTGAAGGTTGCGCGAGAGGAGCTCTTCGGCAACGGCGAATTTTCCAGAGTTGAGTAGAATCCTGGCACGCTCGGAATCGGTCTTCGGTGCGGTCGCACTCTCCGGAGGAAGGGCACTTTCAGGTTGGGCGACAGGCGCTTGCGCATGAGAAGCTGCGCTACCGACAAAAAAGAAAACGAATAAAAAGCAACTAGAGACAGCTATGCAGCAGAGGTAGCTGGTAGCTGGTAGCTGGTAGCTGGTAGCTGGTAGCTGGTAGATTTGATGCGTCTGAACATGGCGTGCGTGGTGCTAACGTCTATTGCTAACTTAGGTCAATGTTTTTTGTAACCTATGTCCTCGGTTTATGCGCCTCAAGGTTCTGAGTATGTGATGCCTGACTTCCTTGGAGTCGATCGAGAATAGATATCCTACACCGAAACACAGGACGAACGATGGAGTTCTCAGGGGTTTTCAACTTCAGCGGCACACTTCAGTTACTCACTGCTGTATCCACTGGTCAATCTAACAAGGAATCGCCCTAATCAATTACCCCAGCAGCCCATAACCTGCGGCCTTAAGCTCGGAAATTTTGTCGCGGTCCGGAGCCGCACCGCGTGCTTGATCCGGCTTACCGCCACCTTTGCCACCGGCGATGGCAGCAACTTCCCGAAGAATGTCTCCGGCTTTCAGGCCTTTAGCGATCGCATCCGCACCGCAGTGCACCGCGAGATGCAGCTTGGAGCCGTCGTCGACGATCAAGAGCGCCGGACCACCGAAACCTTTCTTCTTCAGGCCGTTCTGGAGCTCCTGCAATAATGATGCCTCGGATTCGAAACTCTCGACAATGGGATCACCCTTGGCAATCAGATCGCTAAGCGCTTCATCCGCAAGCTTGGCGGCTTGGGCCGATTGGATTTTCTTGATGCGCTTCTCTGCTTCAATCGCTCCAGCCTGAGTCTCCTCGAGCGTACGAATTCCATGAGCATAGGTCGCATTGAGTTCTGAAATATCCGCGCGCTCGACTAGCATCGCACCCATGATGTGTGGGAAATCATTCACAATCTCGGGCTCCTCGCCGAGCTCGGCAAGGCGCGCATTGGCCTCTTTAAGCTTATCACGAGCAGCGCTGAGCTCCTTGTCCCATTTATCCACCGCTTCGTTGTAATAACTCCATGCGGCTTCGCCACAAACCGCCTCGATACGGCGGACACCGGAAGCGATCGCGCCTTCAGATTTAATTTTGAACAAGCCGATTTCACTCGTCTTGCGGACATGCGTGCCGCCGCAAAGTTCCATGGAATAACCGTCTAAAGCGTTGGGCTGACCGCCGATCTCAACCACGCGCACAAACTCTCCGTATTTATCTCCGAAGGACTGCATGATGTCCTTTCGACCCTTGATCGAGGCATGGGCTACCTCAGTCGAAGAAACGGTCATATCTTGCTTGATCGCTCCATTGACCATTTCCTCCATTTGCCCGATTTGCTCGGGCGTGAGGGCGGCGCTATTGAAGTCGAATCGCAGGCGATTCTCATCCACGGACGATCCCTGCTGAGTTGCATCTGTGGAAACCACTTCGTGCAGGGCCCAGTGAAGTAGATGTGTCGCGGAGTGATGAGCTTCGATGGGGCGACGGCGACTGGCATCCAATTTGAGCGTGACGCTATCGCCAACTTTCAGATCTGCCGTGGCATCGACGATGTGGGCGCGTGCTTGTGCGACTTGCTGGGTTCCGTTGACGTCGATTTCGTTCCCGGAAACAGTCAGCGCCCCGGTATCTCCTGCCTGTCCGCCCATCTCGGCGAAGAAGACGGTCTTGTCCGTAATCACGAATAGAGAATCATCCTGCGGATGAATTTCCAAAATAGTCGCTTCGGTTTCGTCTTTCTCGAAGCCGACGAATTCAGTCACCGCTTCCGAGGAGATGTCGAGAGCGCGAACAATGGTGGATTTCTGCGCGGCTTGCGCCTTCTTACGCTGTTGGCCCATCAACTTTTCAAAGCGTGGCATATCGATTTTCAGCCCTCGCTCCGCACAGATCAGCTCAGTGAGGTCGATGGGAAACCCGAAGGTGTCGTAAAGTTGGAAAGCGATATCACCGGAAAGCTCATCATTACCGATATTGGCAACTTCCTCTTCAAAGCGTTTCAGCCCTCTGTCCAAGGTCTGGTTAAAACTCGCTTCCTCATTCTCCAGCGTTTTCCGCACGGCATCAGCACGGGTTTTGAGCTCAGGGAACACATCGCCCATTTGCTCGATCAGCGCACCAACCAGCTCACCGAAGAACGGCTTTTCACCGGAGAATCCAAGTTGCCTACCGTAGCGCACGGCACGGCGGAGAATGCGGCGGAGGACGTAGTTCCTTCCGTTGTTCCCGGGAAGAATACCGTCGGCGATGGAGAATGATAATGTCCGCAGGTGGTCAGCGATCACGCGGAAAGCGATCGCATCTTTCATCTCCTCGGAGAACGCACCGCGATCGGCGTCCGGTTCCGGATAAATATCCGTATAGGTTTTCCCACAAAGCTCCTCGAGCCTCCGGAACAGTGGTTGGAACACGTCAGTTGCGTAGTTCGTTGGCTTTTTGGAGAAATCAGTGAAGTGATTCGTGTTGATGATGAGCGAGCAGGCACGCTCGAAGCCCATCCCGGTATCAACGTGCTTGGCTGGAAGCTCGCGGAAAGTTCCGTCTGCCTCGGCATTGTATTGGATGAAAACTAGGTTCCAGATCTCGATGCAGAGATCGGAATCCATGTTGACCAGTTTTCCTTCCGAATCTCCGTTCGGAGTCATGTCTACATGGAGCTCGGAACACGGGCCGCATGGGCCAGTTTCACCCATCATCCAGAAATTGTCTTTCACGTTGCCGTTGACGATGTGTTTCTTGGGATCGAGGCCTTTCTTTTCAAACATAGCCGCCCACAAATCGTAGGCTTCTTGGTCGAAGGTAGATGGATCACCTTCGGAAGGATTGTAAACCGTAGCGTAGAGACGTTCCGCCGGCACACCCCAGCGCTCGACGATCAGCTCCCAACCCCATTCGATGACTTCTTTCTTGAAATAGTCGCCAAAAGACCAGTTTCCCAGCATCTCGAAAAAGGTGTGGTGGTAGGTATCGTAGCCAACATCCTCAAGGTCATTGTGTTTGCCGCCCGCACGGATGCACTTCTGGGTGTCAACCGCGCGCGCCGGACTGTATGGCGGCTTCTCGGTTCCGAGGAAATACGGCACAAACTGATTCATCCCCGCATTGGTAAAAAGCAATCCTGGAGACTGCGGCATCAGCGATGCGGACGGCACGAGAGTGTGTTGCTTTTCAGCAAAGAAATCAAAGTAGGATTGTCTGATCTGTGAGGAGGTCATGGTGAGGGGCGGGAGGTTGGACAAAGTCGCTTTCAGAGTAAAGCGGACAATCAAGGATGTATCCAATCCCATCACTATGAATTTCAGTCATCAAAAGTGACGAAATTGTGACCTGAATAAACGAAATTCCATACTCAAACTACCTATATTGGCACGCTTAAAGCTCTTCAACTTGAATTCCCGTGGTTAGCGGATAAGCTGCGGCGGATTTCTACTTTCTCACGAGAGAACAAGATTCGCCGCAGCGATCCGAGTGGGACTCACCTAAGTGCTTCAGACCCAATACAGAATTGGTCGATACTGAATTGGTATTGCCCAGAAGCTCCCCCTGTGCTTGTATCCGCGCCCGCCAAGGCGGGATCAATTTTATGGCAAACAAGGATGTGACTGACCCAGTGCGGATGGAGAAAATTGTTTCTCTCTGCAAACGTAGAGGCTTTATTTTTCAAGCGGGCGAGTTGTATGGAGGCCTTAATGGATGCTGGGATTACGGCCCGCTTGGCACCGAACTGAAGCGCAACCTGAAGGATTTTTGGTGGCGCAAAACCGTCCAAGAGCGCGACGACGTGCTCGGTATGGACGGCTCTATTTTGACAATGGAGCAGGTCTTGCAATCCTCCGGCCACATCGGCGGCTTCAGCGATCCGATGTGCGACTGCCTGCTTTCCAAAGCCCGCCTGCGCGCCGATCAGATCGAGCCACAATCCGGCACAGTCTACCACTTCAGCGGTGCCACCATGGCAGAGAGTGATTGGAAAAGCGAAAAAGCCTATTCTGTGCTCCAACTTGACGGCCAAGACGAAGCCAAGACGCGGAAGACCGCACGCGAATACTATTCGCAGTTCGTTAAAGAAGGTGAGCTGAACAAGAAGCAAATCGTCAAAGCGATTCAACTTGAAGGCGAAACCACTGAGGAAGTCAGCCAGACCACAAGCTACAACCCTGTCAACGGTTCGCTTCTCACCGAGCCGCGCGAATTCAACCTAATGCTTCAAACTAACTTTGGTGCGACAGGAGAACAAATCGCCTACCTTCGCCCGGAGACTGCGCAGTCGATTTTTTGCCAATACAAAAATATTCTCGATTCCAACCGAGTCAAACTCCCCTTCGGCATCGCCCAGGTTGGCAAGTCTTTCCGCAACGAGATCAACCCGCGCAACTATACCTTCCGTTCGCGTGAATTCGAGCAGATGGAGATCGAGTATTTTTGCCATCCGGACCAGGGCATGCAACTGACCGAAGAATGGTTGGAGACGCGTCTCCAGTTCTATGCAGAAATAGGAATTCCACGCGACAAGCTACACATCCTCGATGTCCCAGACGGCGAGCGTGCGTTTTATTCAAAGAAAACCTACGATATCGAATACGAATTCCCTTTCGGTATCCAAGAGCTCGAGGGCGTCGCGTACCGCACGGATTACGACCTCGGCGTCCACGCCAAAGGTTCCGGTAGACCGCTGGAGTATTTCGACGAAGAGACTAAAGAACGCTTCCTTCCACACGTGGTCGAGCCATCCGCTGGTTGTGACCGTACGATTCTGGCTCTGATCTGTGAGGCATTCGACGAGGAAGATCTCGGAAAGGACGGCAAGAGCGATGTTCGCACGGTGATGCGCTTCATGCCTTCCATGGCACCCATCAAGCTCGCGATCTTCCCGCTTCTGAAGAAAAACGAGGAACAAGTCCGCATCGCCAAAGAAATCCAGAAGGAGCTGCAACCTTGGATGAACGTCTTTTACGATGACGGTGGCGCCGTTGGCCGCCGTTACCGCCGTCAGGACGAAATCGGCACCCCGTTCTGCGCGACCATTGATTTCGAAACTCTCGGTGAGGAAAGTCCTGATCTAAAGGGAACTGTCACCATTCGCCACCGCGATTCTATGGAACAAGAGCGCGTCGCAATCGAAGATCTACTCGCTTGGCTAATAGGCCGCATCCGATAAATCCAACCTCAGCCTCATATTGAAGTTGCAACACACACCATCCCGTTGCATCCAAGGGGGTAGAGAAACCACTCAAGACCATGGCAGACAAAGAAGATAAGAACGAAGAAAACATCGGCGGAAAATTCTATGTCGACAGCCAGTGCATCGACTGCGATCTCTGCCGTGAGACGGCACCGAACAATTTTACCCGCGCTGAGGACGAAGGCTACTCCTACGTCTTCAAACAACCTGAGAACGACGAAGAGATTGAGCAGTCCAGAGAAGCCATGGAAGGCTGCCCAGTGGAAGCTATCGGCGAGGACGGAGACGAGTAATCGCTATGGCCGCGCCACGGAAATGGAATCGGCCCCGGAATGGAAGTGGGAAACCGAAGACCGGGCGAGAAAATATCCATGACGAGCTAATGAGCGAGTGGCTCGGCTGTGACAAGCCGCTCAATCTCGGCAAAAACGTCAGTGAAGCTGGTAGCTGGATCGACGATATTCTAAAAAAGCAATTTTTTGCGGAAAGCCTCGACGAGGAAGAAGTCAAAACTGCGTGGAAAGAGATAGCCGGAGATTTTATCGGCGCGAATACCGAACCCGTATCGGTTAAAGATGGCAACTTGGTTCTCCGTGTAACCCAACCGGCGGTGCGCTTCCATCTGGAGCAAATGAAGCCGGAACTCCTCCGCAAAATCAAAGCACGCTTCGGTAACGACAAAATCCACTCCGTGAGATTCACACTCGGCTAACCCAATATGTTTAAAAATCTTATTTTCGATTGGTCAGGCACTTTGGTGGACGACATGGGACCAGTGATCGAAGCCACCAATGCGGTCTTGGAAATCTACGGTGTAGCGCCATACGACCGCGAAGGCTTTCGAAGGAATTTCCGACTCCCCTATCGTGAGTTCTACGCAGAACTGCTTCCTGGAATCGAACTGGAGGAACTAGAGCGCCATTTCCGGCCGGCCTTTGACGAAGCTACTAGCCTTGTGACCGTACTTCCGCACGCTCGCGAAAAACTGGAATGGGCAAAGAAACGCGGCCTGCGCATGTTCGTCCTCACCTCGATGGATCCGGATGCATTCAAGCGCCAGCTCTCCGAATTCGGCATGCAGGACTTCTTCGAAGAAACCTATGCCGGAGTGCTCGATAAACGCGAGTTAATCCATGAGATCATCGAAACGCATGGCTTAATTAAGGATGAGACCGCTTTTGTTGGCGACATGACGCATGACATCGAAACAGCACGTCACGGTGGAATCTCCTCAATCGCAGTTCTTACCGGCTACCACCATGCTGAGGTTCTCGCCGAGGTTAGACCTGACATCACCGTCCCCGATCTCGGCGTGTTAGTGAAAATGTTGGATAAGCCAAATAGATATAAAGCCGAGCGCCCGATCTCCACAGTCGGAGCTCTCATTCACGACGGGACTGGCAAAGTCCTCATGATACGCACCCACAAGTGGAGTGATCTCTGGGGTATTCCCGGAGGAAAAATCGAACGTGGAGAACCGAGCGAAGAAGCGCTGCGACGCGAGATCAAAGAAGAGACCAACCTAGAGATTTCCGACATCCATTTTGTAATGGTACAAGACAGTATCGACTCACCCGAATTCATACGTCCTGAACATTTTCTACTTCTAAATTACCTGGTTAAAGCTTCCTCGCATGAGGTTGTGCTAAACGCTGAGGCTGAGGAGTTCCAGTGGCTCACAATGGCCGAGGCCATGAAATTGGACCTGAACTCTGCGACGAAAATCCTTTTGCAACGCGTCAGCGATGAGAAGCTTTTGTAATGAACCGCGACGAAATCGAAATCAGGCGACTTGAAGTTGAGACTCACATCGGCGTTCCAGAAGAAGAGCGAGCTACTCCGCAAAAACTTTGGATCAGCATCTGGATGCTACCATCGCAGGGATTTTCTGCTCTTCAGGATAATGTGGAAAACACCGTTGATTATCATGCAGTGTCGGTTCAAATCACCGAACTCTCAGCCGCCCGACCACGTCGTTTAATAGAAACACTCGCTGTTGAAATTGCGGAAATCTTACTTCTCACGCACCCTCTCGCGTCAGTGGACGTGAAGATCGAGAAACGCATTCTGCCTAACACAGAATTTGTCGCGGTGAAGATTCACCGCGAAAGAAGCTAGAAAGAATAGGCTTCAATCCCTTTTCGGGCGCAACGTCTCTTCATCAATAGGTATTGCCCGTGGTGGATCCGATGGAAAAGGACCCATTGCAGCTGGGCTGGTGCGTAAATGGCCCTTAATCAGAAACCATATCCCGGTCGCTAGAAGAAGACACAGAAGTTTCGCTATCCAGTTTTTCGACAGTCTCAGTTTCATTTGATGAAGGCCCGTGAAAGAAGATTTCAGAAATTCTCTCGCGGAATTGTTTTTCAGTTAGGTTGCGATGTAGCTCGCCGGATTCGGAAATTGAGATACTACCGGTTTCCTCGCTTACCACAACGGCAATAGCATCAGTGCGCTCCGTAAGACCGATCGCAGCACGATGCCGTAGCCCGGTTGATCTATCCTGCATTTCCTTCTCTGTCACGGGAAACACACAAGCCGCACCAGCAACTCTATCGTCCGCGATGATCATTCCACCATCGTGTAGCGGTGATTTCGGGTAGAATACAGACATGGAAAGCTCAGAAGTGAAATTAGCATCCAGAGACACGCCTGTCTCAAGCTGCTCTTTCAAGGAGATATCGCGCTGAATCGCAAACAAGGCTCCAACGCGCTTCTTGGAAAGCTGCACAACCGCGTCAGCGAAACGTTCCACAAAAGCCAAGCGCCGTTTGCTCGAAAAAGAAAAGAAACGACTGCTACCCAAACGTGCCAACGCATTCCTGAGCTCGGGCTGGAAAATCACTAAAAGAGCGAACGCAAGCACTGCAGCAGAACGCGTAATCAACCAACCGATAACCTCCAGCTGGAATAACTGAGTTACCAAAGCAAGCAGAACAAGAATCAAACCCAGCCCGACTAAGATCTGAGCGCCACGAGTCGCACGGAAAGCTCGATAAACTTGATAGATGCAGAAGGCGAGAACTAGAATCTCGATCCCACTACGCCAATGTCTTCCGATAAAATCCCACATGTTCGCCTTGAGCCTACCGGCGTTTCTTAGATCTGTCACTTTCAAAGCGATTTCGTCTTAATATCTACCAAAGCGTCTTGCCGTTCGTGCCTAGCTGGCCTTTAGTTCGCACATGCACGAAGAGATCAACTTAGCCCGCGAAGTGAACGCAGTTCAGATTCCCAGTGGTGATTCCATGACGCTACCTGCCGGAACGGCGGTTTTCATCACCCAGCGCCTCGGCGGAACTTATACAGTCGCAACCTCCCAAGGCCTCGCACGGATTTCTTCACAGGACGTGGACGCACTCGGCATCGATGAAAAAGAAGAGCAGAAGAAGCAAGAGAACGCAGTAAAGCTCAAGGACGCTCCTTTAGAAGAACAAGTTTGGGCGCAGCTCAAAGGAGTTTATGATCCGGAAATTCCGGTCGATATTGTCAACTTAGGACTCGTCTACGACTGCGCAATTCAACAGGAAGGCGATAAAAAAATCGTTCAGGTTAAAATGACACTCACCGCACCAGGTTGTGGAATGGGCCCTGTCATTGCTGCTGATGCCCAAGCTAAGATCATGACTATAGACGGAATCGACGAAGCCAATGTTGAGCTCGTGTGGGATCCGGCTTGGAATCAAGATATGATCACCGAAGAGGGTAAAATGAAGCTCGGCATGGTTTAATTTGACCTGGCTGGCTCTTAGAAAATCAACTCCGAGAATCGCCCGTAGTTTGGTCGATATATTTGATGATCGCAGGAATTGCTAACTGCAGAACGTCTGCGACATCTTGGTAGGCTTGAGCGCCCATACCGATCGGGTCCGGAACATCAGAGCCAATGCCAACGCCAGGTAGATCTACAAATTCACAAGCCAGATAGTATTTGTCTGAAAAATCTGGGAATTGACGTTCTAGTTGGGCCAAGTGACTCGAAGTCATCGTGAAAACGTGAGTAGCCTCATTAAGTAACTCTTTTGTCACAGACTGGCTTTTAAAGTCCTTCAACTGAGCACCAGCGTTCTGACAAATTCCCTTCGTCTCCGCGCTACAGGGAGATCCACCGTAAGCGGCAACCCCTGCAGATTTTACCTCATAATCTTCCCGCCCTTTGACCGCACTACTAAATAGGGCCTCAGCCATCGGGCTGCGACAGGTGTTACCAGTGCAAACGAATAGAACTTTTTTCGTGGCGCTCATTTGAGATTAGAATGCCTTTGGCCAACTCCTAGGTCAAACCAAACACCAAGAACACGTAATAGCGGTTACCCTTTAAATAGCTCAACCGCCTCAAGAAAATTTTCCATGAACTCTGGATCTCTGATCAGGCTTCGAACCCATATCACCACAGGAGCCAAGGCACTCATAAGTAAAAACACTGATACGAGATACCACGTCGCTGACTTTCCTTCAGGCGCAATGAATTCCACCCACCATGACTCCTTGTCCACAACCTTTGTATTAAACATTTGGTTATTCTCTTTGAGTTCAGTGAGGAATGACTCGGCAACCTTGGGGTTACCAGTGATGTAAATGTGTTTAAACCGCCGGCCTGGTTTTTCTTCAAGATCGATACGGCGCATTTTTCTAGGCGTCGCCTCTACTGGCCGAAGAGTGAGTATATGCGTCTCATAAACAAACGTCTCTTTCAGCCAACGGTCAATTCGTGTGAGTTGCATAATTTTCTGGTCTACGTTGTCTACAATCTCAGAACTTTATACACCGCTCTGCATCATCTTCGGTCCCATCAGGAAGATCGGAAGGAAGGTGCCAATGAAAACCCCTGCGATCAGGCCAACCGCAATAAGTAGAACGAGGAAGCTGACCGTTGCCGAAAATGCATCCATATAATTTTCCGCGTCTTCCTCATACATCTCCGAAAGCATGGATAACTGGGAGTCAAGCGATGCCGATTTTTCACCAATAGAAAGCATGTGGGTAACCTGAGAGTCCACGGAAGTATATTTCGCAAATGCCGTAGACAATGGAACCCCGGAGTGCTCGTATTTATCCGCTGCGTCACGAAGTTCTTTATAAAATGGGGTGCCCTGGACGCTGTTAGCCGATACGCGAATTGCCTTGGCCAAATTAATACCGTTTCCGTGAAGAAGCTCGATCGTTGAAATAAAAGTCATTTGACGCAACGACATGATCAACATGCGAAACAAACGCCATTTCGACATTGCGATACCCATGATCACCCCCCGAACGCTCTGGGATTTTGAGATGGTAACACCAATTGCTATTACCAAAATAATGAAAATTGGCCAAGCCGCTTGGGTAAAGTGACTGATCTTAAATGAAATTGCAGTGAGTCCATCTGGCGCCTGTCCCACGCCGGCGAGCATTTCCTCAACCTGTGGGACAATTTTCACCTGAGAAATGATGAATGCACCAACCAACACAGCGATGATTACAGAAGGCATTAGAGTCGCCTTTTTGATGGCTTTCTGAAATTTCAGCTCACTGGTGAGTCGGTCTGCAAGAGAGCGGAATGCTTCATGGAGTTGCCCAGCATCGGATCCAGCTTGAATCAGACCAATGATGGTATCACTGAAACGGCCAGTACGGCGAAATGCCTCGTGAACGTTCATACCAGTCCCGATATTTTCACGGATACTATTAAGGCACTCGACCATGACTTTATCCTGGAGTCCCTGAGCAAAGTATTTCAACGAATCCGCAGTATTAATCTGTGCTCGCAGCATCGAACCAACCCCCCTGAACAAGGTCACTTGATCCTTCTTTGAAAATTCTTTTATCTTACCACTGCCGAAAAGATTGATCTCAATCCCTTTCTTCTTCGGAGCGGCAGAACTGTTTTTTTTCGAAAACGTCTTGGATGCGGATGTGTTAGTCATCGGTGTATGTCATGTCGATGACCTTACTCAGGGCAGCAAGGTCGGTTTTTCCCTCTCGGAGAAGCCTCAAGCCACTGCGACGAAGGTTTGGGAGAATTCCTTCTTCTGCGACTTTAACCTCTAGCTCGTATGGTGTCATCTCTCCTTTTGAAAGTTGATCGGAAACCTTTGGTGAAATCGGAATAATCTCCAAAACTGCGGTTCGTCCTGAATAACCAGAATTACGACATTCTCCACAGCCTTGGTCACTCGCTTTGAAAATCGAGACGTCTGCCCATGAATCGTCGAGGGAGAACACCTTTCGATCGAGTTCAGAGACACCCTCACTCGCCTCTTTGCAATAAGGGCATAGCATTTTAACCAAACGCTGTGCGCATGCAGCTTTAAGAGTCTGAGCGATCTTCCAGCGTTCGATACCCAGTTGTTCGAAACGCTCAATAATTTGGGACGCGCGTGCGGTGTGAACAGTCGTCAGAACCTTGTGTCCTGTTACGGCTGCTTCGATAGCAAGCTCAGCAGATTCGAGATCCCTTACCTCACCCATTAGAATAATATCTGGGTCGGACCGCATGAACGACGCGATCATGGGCTTGAATTCATTCGGGCTCTTCAGGTCACAGTGAGTGATGCCGGGAACCTCGTCCTCCACCGGATTTTCTAGCGTCAGGATATTAACCTCAGGGCGGTTAAGCTCCCTGAGAATCGCGTTAAGTGTGGTTGATTTACCAGAACCCGTGGGGCCTGACATCACGATAATTCCAGCAGGAATTTTCATGACTTTATCGAGCGCGAACATTGTTTGAGCATCGAATGCCAGCGTCCCCTTCCCCAAGGTGACATTGATATTACTTTTATCCAAAAGACGCATGGTCACGTGGTAACCACGATACGTCCTGTGTCTTTCATAACGAATATCAATAGGGCGATGGAAATAAGCGATGGTGAAACGCCCCGAAATACCTGGTGCGGTGTTTCGAATCTCTGTCGGCAAGCGCATTAAATTAAGTAGAAATGCGTCCAACCTATCCTTAAGTTTCATCGGAATTTCCACCTTCCTGCCAATATCGCCATCTACACGGAACGCGTAGTAAAAGTTTTCCTTCTCAACTTTAAAGTGGATATCGGAGGCTTGGGTGCGAACCGCATCAGACATGATAGTGGCCACCAGTTGGGCCATTGGTTCCGAATAATCGGTGGTCACATCAAAATCGCTAATCCCATCATCTAGGTCCTCGACATCAATTGCTTCAAGTTCGGAACGACTCGGTCCACTGTTCGTCCCAACTGATTCTATCGCGTGAGAGATTTCCGAAGCTAGCGTGACGACTTTGACGATTTCCAAGTCGGGAAACCTTGGTGCCAAATACTCCTCTGCAAGCGGGCTCCATGGATTCGCTGTCGCAACAATGAGCTTATTCTCACCGGACCTACACAATGGAGCAAAGAAGCCGCGCGTCATAACGGTCGCGTCGCAATAGGTATGCAGGGAAGCATCACAAAACTCAGCGACCTTCGGGAAGAAAGGCAGGTCATTAATTTTGGCGATCGCCGCCATGAAGCAGAAGCGGGTCACCCGGTTGGGCACCTGGTCCTGCGATAAATCTGTGAAACTGGGATCATGCTTGCCCAGCTCAGACATTATCTGATCACTAATCAACTCATTGAAAGAAATGCCATCGTAGTCAATCACTTCGGTTTAGTATCGTTTAAGGGAGTTCAAAGTGTTTACGGCAAAGGAAAGCCCAAGACTCATATTCCATTGTTGAGACGGTCATGAATGGACGTATATCGAATCGCTTGACCACGGCCTTATAAATTTCACGACTCAGCGTCGCGGCAGCGATCGGATTGATCGATCCCACTCCAATCGCATCCGTATCTTCTGCGTAAAGGACAGGAGTCAGAAGTAACTTCCCTAAAACGTGCACAGAATCGAAGGACTCGTAGAAAGCCGAGGGCGCGATCAAGCGGCTTGCAAAGGGGATGGATGGAGCCGGCGGACTCATGGTCGATGCAATGGAGTGGCTCAATTTTCCAATCACGGAGCCAAGACGCTCTTCGTCGGTTCCCATCACGCGCGCAAGAATTTCAAGCATATCAGCGGGTTCGGCACTCGCCTGAGCCTCCCGCACTTTAGTGAGTGCGTTCATGATATCGGTATCATTCGCAGCGCCGGATATACTCAAAGCCTCAGCAGTACGCACATAACAACCGTCTAAAACTGCCTCATGGTTTTCAACCGCCGGTAAAATGGCGCCATCAGATGGCTGTTGAGAATCAGTCGACATATGGGTTTGTGGGCTCAATATCGCGATTACCTACGTTTTGCTCTACTAAATTTGAGACTCTCCCGCTCTGCAGCTTCAAATTCTGTTCGCGCCTCCGGTTGGTGAAGGTCGCTGGTGCGAGGATAATATGGTGCCTCAGCAGGTCTCATCCCACGGATGGTGCGGCGTAGATTCGGTTCATGGGCAGGCCCAGGATTATATGGGTTAATCGAATGGAAATCCGCTGGAAGTTGCGCTTTTTTGTTGATTAGGCTACTCGCTCGATCAGACGCAGCACCATTCGTAGGGTCATAAGACGTGGGTGTAACGATGAAGACTAGTGAGGTCTGCTCTTTGGTTGCCTCTTTACTCTTAAAGAAAAAGTTGATGATGGGGATATCACCGAGTAACGGAATCTTGTTTTTATCGTTGTTTTGCACCTCACCGTAGAAACCGCCCACGACGAGGGAGTTCCCATCAGGAATACGCGCAAGCGTCTCGATCATGGACTCAGTCACACGTGGATAACGGTTACCTGGAACACCACCAACGCCCACACCGATCACTTCACCAGTAATTTGCGCCGATCTTGGGCGCATTTTCATACGAATCGTTCCGTCGGGAAGTAAGGTGGGAGTAACAGCAATGGAAATACCAATCTCACGGTGGTTATCAGGGTCTTCGGTGATCGCTTTATCACTGGTATCAATCTTGTAGCGAACTTCTTCGCTGACTGTAGGCTGGCCGGTCGCACCTCCGGGAGTGGTTGTTGAGGTGATGATGGGAATTCGATCAATAATCGAGATTGTTGCCTGCTCGTTATCCTCAGTGATCAAAGTCGGGTTTGAGATCTGATTGGAAATACCACCGGCATTCAGTGCTTTAAGAACGCCGTTTAGCTGTATCGGTGTGAGAATGATTCCACCCTTATCGGCAGCAAACGCAGCTGGAGAAGAGCCTGTAATTGGCGCGGTGAAATCGGTGGGTAGACCGAACAAATTACCCAAGTTACCGCTGAGTTGTAGCGGGATACCTTGGGTTCCAAAGTTATCGATCCAGTTGACCCCAACCTTTTCACTAGCTGAAGAATTGATCCGGAGGATTTTGGTTTCGACAATAATTTGGCCTTTTGCCTTATCAATGCCGTGTAGGAGCTTACGTGCAGCTTCGATCCGAGTGGCTGAGTCCACAATTACGATGGTGTTGGTTTTAGGCTCGAAATTTACGATTCCGGTGCCAGGCGAAAGCATCGGTCTAACCAATTGCTTGATTTCTTCGATGTCAGTAGGGCGGAGATATCGCAGTTGATAATGCCATTCGGCGCTCGGTAATTGACCGAGTTGCGCTTGAGTCAGTGCATACACGGTATTACCCTTGGTATGCAGCGAAATTCCATACATGAAGGCTAGCTCCTCCATCTGATTTAACGGATCACCGTCGTCAAGGTGTCCTGTGACGTTGAACTCAGGTCCGCTAATCTGCAAGTTATGGAAATATTGGCGGCCGGCTGATTTGGCTAAAAACTGAAAAATATCATTCAGAGCGGCATCTTTAATTATATAGCCCTCAGTGGTTTCTTCCAAGTTTTCAGTGCCGGGTTCTGTATTTATAGCTACAGCATCTTCAGAAGTATTATCACCAATAGCAGGAGTTTCAGGGTTTTCGAGGGCTACATTGGCTGTCTCGACTTCGGCTTCGAGCTTGTTGAGACCACTACCAATTGCGGAGCCGGGAGTGTCTTGTGCGTTCGAAAGAATCGAGCCGAAAAGCAGGATCGCCAGCGGCAGGTATTTTCTATGAGCTTTCATTCGTAAAAGTTAACAGTTGTTTATAATAAAGTAGAGTTAAATTTTTTCCTAACGCTGACCACTTGGAAGACCCAATTGGAGAGGTATTTCTTCTCCAGAATCCACCATTCCAGGCGGCCTGAGATCATCTCCAGTAGCACTCATACCCGGAGGTAGAACTTCGAGTTTGAGAGCTGCTTTCTCGTTCCCATCAACATCAAGGAAAACTACCTCGTTACCAGTGACACTGAGAATCTTAAGTGTTTTGAGCCGTCCTTGGTAGACGATCGAGAATTCATCGGATTGTTTAAATTCCCGCCCACCTACCAAGAACATCTTCTCAGCCGGCATAATTGTCGTGACCTTGATAAGCTTGACGATTTCTGCAAGGGGAATTGAAGGCAGGCCAGAGGAGTTCCTAGCAGAACCGATCGATTGCGTCCTTTTCACAGCGGGTTTCGCTTGTGGGTCTTGGAAAAGACCGAACGGATCCTTAGCACGCTGTTTTATCGAAAACCGATCCGACCTAACCTTGATAAAAAGTTTTGTTTCGTTTCCAGCAAAACGTGAAGCTTTATCTAATAATGGATCGATTTCAGTAGGCTCGCTGTTAGTGTTGCGATTTACTTTTTCGATCACTTTTTTCTCAAGTTGCATGAAGGCACCTGTGCTTTGTGCTCCGACAATTACCGAGAAAACCAACCAATAGGATATGGCTGACAATATTGCTCCATTCCTGGAGCAGAAAATACGGTTAAAATTAATATTCATAAATATATGAAGAGGTCAGTTTTCCCAAACGGTGTAAACAACTTCGAAGTTTAGGGGAGACACTTCAGAATTTCCGGCAGGAGAAATCTTTAAATCTTGGAGTTGCAGATTTGGCATGCGCGTTTCTAATTCTAACAAGGCCTTCTGAACTGATCGGTAGGTGCCACGCAAATTGAATCGCATACCAGTGGATTTCTGAGCAGTTACGCTCCCAAGACTCCCTGAATTACCGAGTCTCTCGAATGCAGTTTGTTGGAACTCTTTGGGAGGAAGATCTTCACCGATCAACCGTAAATTGGTCGTTACCAACGAAAAAGTATCTTGGTCCAGAAGCTCCTGCCAACGCTTTGAATTCTCCCTCTGTTCACCCAACTTGCTTTCAATCTGGGCTGCGGCCGTGAGGCTTCGCTCATTGCCTTCGTAGTATTTGACCTTAGTTTGGTAACTCTCGGAGAATTTGCCTTTCACAAAAACGCAAACTCCGACGAATATCGCAGCGAGTATTATAGGAACGACGATTCCAAAGATTATGATTGGTTTCTTATACATTGCACTTATGGAGCTTTGGCTACCGGAATTGCGAGTGGATCAGCAGCCTCAAAGCGTTGACTTATAGAAAGATTGAACGAAAACGGGTATGTATTGGCATCGAAATCGTCAGCATCTTCTCCTAGAGCCCGGCGGAATCTTGCGTTTTCCCTCGTCTTAATGTTAACGACAATACTTCGTGTCTTAGGAGACGGGTCATACGCGCTATCTCCAGTGAATTTAGCTACCTTGCCAAATTTTGCTGAAATTCCTTCGGTCGAGTTTAGGGAGTTCAGGTAACTTAACGCTTCCTCTCGTGCCATTCCTGAAATTTCCCACTGCTTGATAAAACCCGCTTTCACCTGACCTGGAACGGGATCAGGCTTAACGGTGTGTGTGAATGTTTGAACTAGGATCCCAGATTTTGCCGGAAAGAGGCGCGAGACCATTTCCATCGAGCTCCATCCTTTAGAGCGATCCTCAAGTAAACTATTCCAGTGATCCAAGCGTTTACTCTCTTGGCCCAGCATCGTCATCCGTTGCTTTACCTTCATCGCCTGACTTTCATCAAACGACCATTCCTCCTTACTGATGATGCGGATTACCGAAAAACTCATTGAAAGCAATGACAGTAAAACCAGGGCAACCAAACCTAGCTTTGCAAATTTGAATAGACGCAATAGGCGCATCTCATTGCGGCTTGGGAACAAGGTCACTTCCTCTTCAGAAGGAGATAGAAAGTCTTGAAGATACCAACCCTCCGTGCGAAGCGCCCCGAATGTGTGACTCTGGTTTTCTGCATCTTGTTCAGAAACTTCTGCCACTGATAAAGCAAGCTCAGGGGCCCAAGAAGGGAGCTCCGGAACTTCCGGAAACATAATAGTTTCTACATTGGAATCTGGGAAATGATACCGCAGGTCTTCCGAAACACGGGTGCCTATCTCTGCACCCAAAGGTAACAGGAAAATATCTGGGTCGACGAATTCAACCGACGCGTTGGAAGTTGCCACAGCACTCCAGAAATTGGATGGGCATGGCTGTTTGCGGTGCTGGATCGCGCGGATAAGGCGGAGGTCCGAGTGCTCATTGAAAAATGCCATCGCAGTGAACCAGGGATACTGAAGCACCGCAACGAATGGCTTATCAATGCCCCGTTGAATCATATTCGGCAAATCCATGATCGCGACCAGAGGCGCGCAAACGGCATGAGTGATAAGGGGAAAGTTTTGTTCATTCCCCAAATCTCTTAATCGCTTGAGAAACTCGTCAGATCGGCGCGATAAACTGATGGTTGTGGCAATAGTATTACCGCCAGCAGCTGGATATGGTAAAACCCTCCACGATGCCTGATCAGTGGGCATCGAAGAATCTTCGAGAACCTCTTCCGGTTGCTCGTAGATCATTTCACGCAGTTCATTTAGATCACCTGGGTTATCGTATTTTGGTTTGAGCTCAGCAGTGGAGAACTCATCTGCGATGTGTAGCACGCATCCAACCGATTTCCCTTTAAGGGCAATGGCTTTGGCTATCAGGGTTTCACCGAATTCTTTGGTTTTTTCCGAATCAGTAAAAGTGCTGTTTGAAATCTGTAGACCTTCGCTCCATTGGTTTTTGGAGCGATTATAAAAAAAAGTGAGGACGGAAGCTCCGTCCACGAAAATGTGTTCTTGGAAATCGAGTTCCAAGGCGGATTTATACCAGGCTGGACGTGTCGACCTACTGGTTTTCTGCAGGACCTGTGCTGCCTGCTTGTATTGTTCTAAGACGTTTAAAGACGCCGGATGTTCAAGGTGTTTCAAAGTATTGAAATATTGGGCTTCTTAGGCCACGAATGAAAAGGATATACCGGCACGTCCAGAAGAGGACGGGCCGGTAGATCAATATAGGATCAAAAATCCTATGAGATATTACCAGTTGGCAACGTCATTTGGGTTGAAGTAAACGTTGTCGTCACCGCCAGATGTTACGATGTAGAGAGTTCCAACGGCTGGAACAGCGCCTGCGCCATCAGGTCCATTTACGAAGACGTATGGAAGACCTGCAGGATGGCTCGTAGCGGTTGTTGTCACGTTACCGTCTGCATCAGTTACCGTGGTCGATTCCGTTGGATCCGACTCGAGGAATTTACCCGGGCCAAAAACATCGCCCACGGTGAATGAATCGCCAGGATTAAGACCCAGCATGTTGGCGTTGGAGCGAACTGCTTGTTGAGTATTGCGGATCAATAGGATGGATGCGGCACGATCAGAACCTCTTTTCCATGCGCGAGCGCCGATGAAGAGGATGGAGATGAGTGATAGCAAGACAAGGATCACGACGGTGAGCTCGAGAAGAGTCATCCCAGGCTTGATCGCTTTGACGTTGTTTGTGTTTGTTAGTTTCATGGTGTTTGTATTTTGTTTTTCGGTTATTCAGAGAATACGCATTGGCCGTAGTTCCCAGAAGGTTTTTTGAAGCCTCAGAGGTCAGATATCATCATCAGACTTGTTCATTTTGGCAGATTCTAAAGTTTCAGCGGAGATAAGTCCATTCCTCAAAAGGCGTTCGAGATTTGCATCCCACTGCACGTTTCCAGCACGGCGAATGACGTCTTCAAGAGAGCGGGCCCCGCCGTCGTAATTACTGATTGCGGAGGATACAGCATCGTCGTTGTTTTGTAAAAATTCATACGTCAGAACTCGGCGCTTCGTTCCATTGAGAAGCCCTTGGGAATGGATGAAGATAAGAATCTCCGAGAGACGCGAGAGAACCGAAGCATGATTTTCGCGTGGATACAGCTCTAGAATACGTCCAATGGTTTTTACCGCACCGGTGGTGTGGAGCGTGGAGAGGACCAAGTGACCGGTCTGAGCTGCTTCCATGCAGGTTTCCATCGCTTCGCGATCGCGAATCTCACCAAGGAGAATAATGTGCGGTGCTTTCCGAAGAACATCTTTGAGACCTTGCTTGTAGTTCAGCACATCTCGGCCGACCTCCTGCTGAGTGACGATGGATGGTGCGGGGGTGCGGTGCCCGGGATAGACCGGATCTTCCATATCGTCAGGATATTGATACTCAATCGGGTCTTCAACTGTGACGATATGCTTGGGATGGTTTTGTCTTAACCAGTCAATCAGCGAGGCGAGCGTGGTCGATTTACCTGAACCAGTTGGCCCGGTAACGAGGCAAAGGCCAGCGCGCTTGAGGACACCGTGTTTCAGCGTATCACAGGTATCAGGATCAATTCCAAGGGTATCAAGTCCGGGGATGAAATCATTTAGAATCCGGCAGGTGACTCCAAGTCCAGAGGAAGAAAGGTGAGCTTGAATACGGAGACGACCAGAGCGTTCACCGTTGTCCCCCATGGGTATGCCGTCGCAGGAAAAGTCAGCCACCATGGTTTTGGTGAATTCGTCGATAGCTTGCTGAATCTTATCTTCAACGCGCATTTCCACCGAACTGTCATCACCAAAGCCGTGGGAGCCAGACTCACGATTGCGTATTAGTTCTTTGAGAACCTCATCCATGTTAGCTGCGCTTAACGGGCCGAGTGACTCAAGCTTTTCCATTCCCTTGTTGGTATGGATGTAGACAGGCCGATCGGAACGCATTTGAATATCCGAAACTCCGAGCTCGCGGCAGACGGTAAAGATCATCCCGAGCAACTCCTGTCCGCTCATACCCGTCGCAAAGCGTGTGCTTGTTGCTCCCGGTGCGAAGTTTGGAGGTGGTGGTGGTTGAATGTCGTGCATGATCTTAAATTATTTAGTGATAACGGAAGGTGTGTCAGTCGGATAGAATCCACGCTCCGTTGTCTTTTTCAATACTTCAAAGGCTGCTGGGCCACCTTGTTCAAGGAGCAGAATCGCTTTTTCCTGACTGTCTCTGATTTTTTGGACAAAGCGAAAGCGATCGCTAGCTTCTATGGTGCGCATCTCGGAAAGGTTGCTCCAGAGGCCACGCTCATACCACTGGTCGGAAAGCTGATTAAAGTGATTGAGGCTTCGGTCTAATATTCCGAGCATATTGCGCATTTGCCCAGTTGTGTATTTAAGACTGTCATCCTCCTTATTGATGCGATCATTCAACATTAGCTCCAACACGTTACCCGCAGCCGCGGCCGCAGTCAGTGCTTCTCGCGGATCAACTTCGCGGCTGAGACAGTAATTAATGGTATCAATGGCGAGCTGTGCCGCGCTCGAGGTCAACTCCGCATGTGTGCCGAGTTGCGGCTGGGTGAGGAAAAAATGATAAGCGTTGTAGTTGCCATAATGAGCGGGATCCAATTCGTAAGCGAAGCGTAACTTCTTCTCAATCTGGCGTCTCAGGTAAAATTTATGAGCGTCCGAAGCTGCGAATGCGTTGGTCCTTTCTTCAAGCCCATCCGAGAGATTTTCCAAAAAGAAGCGGAAGCCACCGCTCCAAGAGCTATAATCTTCAATCGCTCGTAACTCTTTTTCTTTTAAATGTTTCAGCTGTCGTCTTTCCGGCTCCGCAGCAATATTGGGCTGTCTGGTTTCGACTTCGGTCCAGTAGTTGTCAATTGGTCCCTGCATTGCCATCGCCACGACTTCACCGTAGGGACTCCGCTTAAGGCCCATCACATTCAAAGGCACATCCACATCAGGATTGGAGTGCAGTTTGTTGGAGCCATTGGCAAACACGACCATACCTCCCCCGATGAGGGCGATAGAGATAATGTGTGCTGGAGACTTCATTGGTTGAAATAAATTAGGCGGTGGCGCTAGTACGGAAAGTGAGTCGAGAAATTCCGGTATGGATCGCGAGTATAGCGGAGAAGTAGAGCACCATGTTTGCGAAGACATCCGCGCTGAGGGCGCCGGTCTTGAAGTACAGACGTTGAGTGAGGTCCGCGAAGCGGTATTGAGGAGAATACAACCAGATCGCTTGAAGAGCGGCGTTCGCTTCCAATTTCAACATGTTGTCAAGATAGCCGACTCCGTATAAACCATAGATCCATAAAAAGAAGGTGACTCCGAAGCCACTGATACCACCGAATCTGGACGCTAGAGAGCACGCAAGCGCGAGCAACGGTCCGATCACGAGAAGAAAAAGAACAAGGAATTGTAAGTTTAGCACCCACCACATTTCTTGCTCAGCAGGGTTTGAAGGCATGGCTGCGAAAAGGCAGATACCCGTGGCGATCAATGCCATCGGGACGATGAAACAAAATAGCGCTAGCCAGATTTCAAGCAGTTGCCGTGTTGGAGATACTCCCGCTGTGCGAAAATACTCGCCCGTTCCAGATTGAGCATTGGACTCCCCGAGGCGGGCAGCGGAGTAGAGGCCCCAAAATAGCGAGCATATCATCAAAGTTGCCCACGCTGCTTGAATTCTGGCTGGCTGGATTAATATAGGCTTCTCCGAAGCACTGGATATTTCCGGAAGCACAAATGGAACCAGCAAAATGGCAATCAGACAAATCACCCAGGCTTTGCGGGTGAAGATTGTCGAGAATGTCAGTTTAAAAAGGCGCATGGGTTTGGGGGAATTAGTGCTCAGTTCAGCATGTTTTTGAGAGCCGACCAATGCTGGCCTGACTCGTTATGGTGACTGATAACACTGCTTTCTATCATGAGAACACTTGGCATTTTCATGGATTCATAATCTGGATGACAAGAAACTAAGCGGAGCACGTTCTCGGAAGACTCACGCCAAATTTCTTCAAAAGTTTCACGAGCAAACGCATCTAGACCGCTGAAGGGTTCGTCCAAAAGCAGGATATTTGGTTCATTCCGATCAATCGAAAATTCAGCCATAATCAAAGCGGCTTTGCGGCGATTCCCGGTTGATAGTTTCCCATAAGGCTTGGTGAGATCGAGTTCGATGCGATTCGCTAAGTCGAAAGCGGCAGCACGAGAATTTTTAGAAATCAATGCCTTGAAAATGGTTTTCGTCGTAGTTTCTGCGTCAAAGCGCATGTCTTCCGGAAGATATTGCAAAAAGCCCTGGATTTTGAAAGTTCCAGAGAGCGACTTTAAGCTGCCAGCCAACGTACGGAGAAGTGTGGTTTTACCTCTTCCATTTCGAGCGATTAGGAAATGAGTCCCCCCTTCTAAACTAACGGATTCATTGAAAGTTCCCAACGGATCTTTGTAACCAATCGCCAGACCGGAATTGAAGTTGATGGTTGGAACTAAGGATGTCATTGAAATGTGAATTTAATTTCGGACCAGCTGTCTCCTGCTAAAGAATTTAAATATTATCAAGGGGGTTTAACTTTCAAGAAAACTTATGCTTTCAACATAAAGATTTGCATGTGAAGTCGTTTCGTGGATGAATCATAACCACAAGGCAGAACAAAGCAACTTCTTTTTAGAAACTTTATTTATCAATTCAAGTAGTAAAGTTTTACGTCGATAGAACTCAACATTCACCCCATTTACCTATCATCTTATTTTACCTAACCCTCAGCGACTATGCAGCAATCCATTGATGCTTTTCTAAAATTCCTAGCGATCGAGCGAGGCCTTTCCGAGGCCTACCAAGTTTCTGTCCAACAAACCTTAACGAGTTTGACGAAATATTGTTTCGATCAAAGCACTGAGCTAAAGGAGCTAGATACGGATTTTCTCACCAGTTTTCTCAATCAGAGGAAACTTCAGGGCCTTGGAACTTCTTCACGCCGACTCACAACAGTTCATCTGAAGATTTTTTTCCGCTGGATGGCCTCTACCGGCACCCTAGCTATGGATCCGGCAGAGCCTCTGGAGGCTGCTAAGGCGAATCAAAAGCTACCATCCACTCTCTCCGCTCAGGTTATCGAGCAGTGGTTGGAGAGCGTTCCCCTCGATAAACCTTTGGGTAGGCGAGACAAAGCGATCCTTGAGCTATTTTATTCATCCGGCTTACGTCTCGCAGAATTGTGCGCAGCAAGCTTGGAGTGGCTGGATGAAGACGAGGGTTTCCTGCGCGTGAAGGGTAAGGGCCAGAAAGTCCGTTTGGTCCGCGTAGGCAGCCGCGCACAGCACGCGATCACCGATTACCTTAAGAACGAGCGGCCTAAGTTAGTAAAACGTAAAACCTCCTCGCACATTTTCATTAGCATCCGTGGCGGACCGCTCACACCCGAGCGGATACGCCAGATTGTAAAGCAACGCGCCAAGTTCGCCGGCATCGACC
>Ga0307935_1000205_pt1 | contig 28704 bp, 21 predicted proteins | sample OrgLakmetageno92_FD_201827 | JGI IMG/M metagenome (GOLD analysis project Ga0307935, IMG submission 201827) | Saline water microbial communities from Organic Lake, Antarctica - #92 | ecosystem: Environmental > Aquatic > Non-marine Saline and Alkaline > Saline | place: Antarctica: Organic Lake...
ATTGATGCTCTGCCAGAGCATGCTCGGCCCGGAACGGTCCAAGTCGTTGTCGTCACCGACGGTGACGAAAACGCCAGTGGTGAATACACCGGTAAGACCATCAAAAAGCTCGTCACCGAGAAAACCGAAGAGGACAACTGGGACTTCGTTTTCTTAGGCGCCAACCAGGACGCCGTCATGAAGGCTGCGGAGATGGGCATTAACGAAGGCAGCTCCATGACCTACTCGGCTGATTCGACTGGTGTTGCCAACGCCAGCTCGTCCCTCAATCGCTATGTCAACGATCGCCGCTCTGGTAACAGGACTGCTTTCAGTCCTCAAGAGCGCAGAAACTCGTCGGGAGAGTAGAAGAGCGATAGCTCTTTGGGTTGGGGTTGAGCCACGGTGGCGCAGCCCCAACCACCTCTTTCGCAAGTGAGCTTGCGCACAACCACCAAATCATGATCCACTGTGATCAATACTCAGTTATGGAGAAAAAATGGAACTTTCAGCAGAACAGTTTTCCCTCAGCGGACTTCTCGGCGGAGGCAACAGAATCAATATTCCCGACTACCAGCGCAACTATGCCTGGGATGCTACCAACATCGATCAGTATTTCGAGGACCTGACAACGGTCATCGAATCCAAGGAGGACCACTTCTTCGGCCCAATAGTGCTGCTGGACGAGGGAGACCTCACATACAGCGTGATTGATGGTCAGCAGCGCCTCACCACCACCATTATGTTGCTGTGTCTCATACGAGACCGTCTTAGCGAGATGGAGGATCCCAATCACAGGATTGGGGATACCAAGCTGCCGCTGAAGACTCTCGTTGACCAGATGCTGAAGTTGAACAACTTTGTTGAATACCGCTTCACCGCGAACCGTCAGATTCGCGACATTTTTCATTATTACATCCTCATTGACCCGGGCGTCCTTCGGAAAGACCTCACCAAGGGTGGGGCAGGCCTGGATCCTCGGGAAAAGGAAGCCACTCGCGCTCTTCGCTCTGCATACTTCCGACTGAAAGACAGTCTGACCGGGCTCCTCCAGGAGCATGCCGGTAACGAAGACTCCCTCAAGCAGTTTATGTTCGAGCTCATTAACGCCCTCAAGGATTCACTGAAGGTGTTACGAATTGTCGTTCCTGACGAAAACGACGCGTACGTGCTCTTCGAGACTCTTAACGACCGTGGTGTTCGCCTGAGCGCCGCGGATCTCCTCAAGAGCTACACCCTTCGTGAAGCAAAGGGGCTGGATCTCGTCACCGTTGAAGACGTGATCGCACAGTGGGACCTTGCTGGTGAGAGGCTCGGGTCCTACTCTTTTGAGAAGTTCCTCCGCCATTACCTTTTGAGCACTCAGACCGTGGGAAAGGTCCAAACCAAAAAAATATTTGCGATGTTCAAAGAGCGGATTAACCAGCGGGGTGCGCTGCAAAATCTAGAAGACATCGCCGAGGCCTCGTATAGCTACGCAATGCTGATCAACAAGGAAATCGAGACACTAGATGACGATCTCAACGCAACACTGGATCGCATCAATATGTTCTCTGAAACCCACCGGGTGTTTCTCCTTCCCGTCATTGGAGGCACCTTCTCGGACGAGGCAAAGAACTATGCAGCACGCGCAACAGAGATGCTTGCCTTCCGCTGGACTCTGCGCGGCGGGAACGCCCAGGTGCTCGAGAATCTCTACCAGCGCTATGCAGGCCGAGTCCGTGAAGAAGCGCTTCCCGATAAAGCAGGCGCTCTCACGCAGATCCTTGAAGATCTGATGAACGAAGCACCCTCTGATGAAGAAGTGCGAAACGAGATTCTGTCTTCTGCCCCGAAGGCTAATCTGCTGAAATACGTGCTGACACGGGTCGAGGGCGCCCTCACAGGCGATTTGTTGCGCTGGACAAAACAGCCAACGTCTGTGGACCAATTCGCTCCCAAGAACCCCTCTGACGACTCAGATTGGTATGACCTGATTGCCCCGGCAAAAGGTGGGGTCGATCAGAAATCCTATGGGGAGTATTCCCAGATGTGGGGAAACCAAACTCTGATCGAGTTTGACCTTCACGGTTCGCTCAAGCACACGAGCTGGTCGAAGAAAGTTCAAGGCTTGCTCGAGCACAAAGGGCTGAAAGAGTCACACGTCGACATGAATGCCGATGTGTGTCCTAAAGACGAGTGGACCAAGGACCTCATCGTCAAGCGCACGGAATGGATGGCTGAAGCTGTCGCTTTGATCACCTCAGTCGCCGCTGCTCAGAGCGCCGAGGTGCGGATTCAGAGTTTCTCGTGAGCCATGAGCCAGTCGTGCTTAGGAGTTAGAGCAAGAGGGCCACACTCAACCCTCTGCTGTGACCAGAGAACCGACGAATAGGTTGCAGAAAAACTTAGTAGCAAAGAATCTGGCAATTTGTTGCGAAGTGAACGTGGTTTGAAGTGAATGTCCATTCGCGGGGCTGGCAATGGAGCGACGAGCAGACTGATGACAGGTTGCAGGTCGGCGTAAGAGGTATCAGCTTGGATCGCAATTGGAAACGAAGGGGAAGAGATGATGAACAGAAGCGATCGGGACTCTGAAATGAAGGTGCTTTGGGAATCCCATAGCCTCACTCTTGAAGAAATAGGCTCACGCTTCGGTCTGACTCGCGAGCGTGTTCGTCAGGTTCTTCGCGAACTTGGAGCGGATACCTCTTCAGAGGTGAGGGGTCGCCGGCGGGATAATAAGGAACGGGATGCCGACGCACTTTCCAGAAAAATATTGGGCGAATCGATTGAAGTCCTCTTGACGTTGTATGACGCTGGTGCTACAAAAAGCCACGCAGTTTTACTGCTCTCAGCTTTTTATCCTGATCTCACTCGGGGTCAAGTAGAGGACGCTGTGGAGCGTTCCAGTTTGCGGTTCCACCAGGAGAAAGTTGCCCCTCGATTCAGTGACGAGTTCTTGACAGCTGGTGTTCATTACGTTTTAGGAATTCGAGATGAGTTGACTGCTTCTAGGAACGAAGTGGCAAGGCTTATACCAGCGGGATTACTGGAAGAGATGATCGATCACGTCGCAAAATTGCTAATGCCGACCTTACCTTTGGCAGATATTCTCTCCACCGTGGCTGGATCGATGCAGCGTGGTGAACTCCTCTCCGAGGTTTCGCTACCGCACGGCAAGTACGAAGAGATCCGCGTAGAAATTTGGACGGCTGAAGGCTGGAATGGCGCTTTGCCGGGTTACTGGCCACCCACAAAACAAACCGTGATGAAGCGACTTGGGGGAGGGTACTGGGGCGATGCAATGGAAGCCCTTGGGCTTGGCCGCTCCGTCCGAAAAGGCAGGGCAAGAGGCCTGCTTTTTTACCAGGAACAGGATTACAACGATACCGTTCGGGATTTTGTAATGCATTGTGCTGGGAACAACATAAATCCCACCTACTCGTTATTCGATGGCTGGCGCCACGAGGAGAGCGAAAGTGGGAAGAGCCGGCCATCGGCGGTGAGCATCAGAAATTTCTTCGGCTCCTGGATCTCGGCTGTGCAGGCTGGCCAAAGAAGGTACTGAGCTCACATGGTTTGCTTTGGGCAAAAAAAGAGTTCTTCCGGCCGGGGCTATCGACGTATGGCTTGGGATATCTCCTTGGCAAGTCTCTCAATAACCGGAACAACCACGGAGTTGCCCGCTTGTTTATAAAGCTGGCTGTCCGCAAGGTCGGAGGGCAAAACAAAGTCTTCAGGAAAACCCATGATGTTGAAACATTCGCGCGGGGTTAGTTTCCTGATGCCGTAGCGGGACTTTATTATCGGTACGTTGTGGCCACCCATACCCATGTTTGCCGTCAGGGTTGGACACACACCGGACTTGTTTTGTCGCACGTACTGCCTGCGCCACTGATAAATCGTGTTGGACTTCGTTACTTCCTCCTTGAGCAGACCCCAAAAAGGACGCGCATCGGTGTAGTAATACTTGGATTCCACTTTCTTCTCGAAATCAATGAGCTCCCCGAGAGGTTTGCTGAGTTTCACGGGCTTAGGCCACTGGAAATGAGCGTTTGCCTCCGGTTCGCGGAACCCAATGATGTACACGCGCTCGCGGTTCTGCGGAATATTCCCGTACTCCGAGGAGTTAAGTACCTTTGCAGCCACGGTATACCCCGACGCCTCTAAAGATTCTTGGATGACCTTGTAGGTATTGCCACCGTCGTGCCCTCTCAGGTTCTTCACGTTCTCGAGAAACACAACTTCGGGGTGCCGATCCTGTATTAGCCGCACAATGTCGCGGAACACGTTTCCACGATCATCCTCGAATCCTTTTCTGTAGCCTGCAACAGAGAAAGGCTGGCAGGGAAAACCGCCCGCCAGCACGGTCAGGTCTGTCGAGATTGCGTCGCTTGCGAGCGAACCGATATCTCCGACGTTGAGTTCGTGAGAGTGATTTGCCTGATAGGTCTTTGCGGCGTACTTATCAATTTCGTTCGCAAAGATGGGGGTGAAACCAGCCTGCTGGAAACCGAGCTCGATACCGCCAACTCCAGCAAAAAGGCCGGCGATTGTAGGTTTTGATGAAGTCACTTCATTACCCTAAAGGCAACCACCACCACGCAGTGGCATGACATGCTTAGCGGAGGGGGTAATGACAATGAATCAGTCTTTCTCGGGGATTAACCTCGGCCAGTACAGCAAATTACTGCAGTTTGCCGCGAAGATTTCACGATTGTTTTCCGATAGCGAAATCCCCCTTATCGATTATCGCTTCGTCGAAAAGGCCTTTGTGAGGGTCTCCGGGGCCCGCGACCTTAGCCGGAAGGACATTTCTTATGATGCGTCGCTCACGGACGGCCGAGGGGTTGGGATAAAGACCTTTGGTTTTTCAGTGAAGTCGGGGCAAAAGACTGAAAAAGTAGCGGAATTCACGACGGACGCGAAGAACGGCGCTTTCGCGGGGCTGCCCCCGGAGTCCATCGCAATGGTCGTGTCGGAGCTCCGAAACGCGAGAATGCTCTCAGATGCGACGGAAGTGGGGATTGGTCTTGAAGGTAGTTTCTACCACTGTTTGTTGCGCGTGCCAGGTGGCGCTCTCGTCCACGAAGAGAGCATGGAATTGATTCGTGAAGGTCAGATCATGCCGTTATCTCCCGCTGGGAAACATCTATCCCGTTTTCCCAAGGAATTGAATGACCACGTTCGTTTCACAGATGGAAGGAAGAATTACACGTTCAATCGTTCGAAGAACGTCCTGATGCAGCAATTCAAGCTCGAACCAGGTTTCACCTCTGAGACAATTCTTCTCCCCATTCAGGAAGACATTTGGGCCTTCATCCAGGGGGAAGGCTTCTGGGAGCTAATGGGGGAGGGGATCGAGGAAATGCAGAGAGAGAGCGCAGAGTTAGAGGCTGTGATTTTGCCTTTGTATAGTTCCCGAAACTCACCTTTGAAAGAAGTTCCCTCAAAATCAGGAATCAATCAATGGAATGCGGGAGGACGACAACGAAGTTTCGGTGAGGCGTATATTCCCATTCCTCAGAAAGTGCACCAAATGAAACCCGGCTTTTTCCCCGGACGAGATCAGAAATTTGAGCTTCGGTTGCCTTCTGGGGAAGTGGTGAAGGCCAAAGTCTGCCAGCAAGGGTCAAAGGCACTGATGTCGGATCCCAATACGGTTCTCTGTAATTGGCTTTTCGCCACGATCGACGGAGATCATTCCTATTCCCAGTCCCGGTTATCCCGTCGCTTGCCCTATACCTATGACGACCTTGCAAGAATCGGGAAGGATTCCGTACGATTGACCAAAATTGCCGGGGATGACCTTGTCTTTGAGTTGGAGTTTGCCCCGGTCGGCTCCTATGAGGATTTCGTCAGCCCGGATCCAGATCCGGATGCTGAGTAATATTTTCTCTCTGTCGGCCCTGGTTGGTAGACTTTGTCTAGAGCAATAGGAGTGGCAATGGAGAAAACATGGTATTTCCCCAGCAATGCTTTTGGCAAAAAAGCCGGGTTCAACGACGCGGCCATCGATACATTCCATGGTGACCCAGTGGGCTCACTCGTGAGGGAGTCGATCCAAAACTCGTTGGATGCCGCGGACCCAGACTCCGGGCCGGTACGGATCGCCTTTACCTTGTCTGATTTAGATTCCGAGTCGGAACATATTCCACTGGGTTTGAAGAGTGCTTTCGAGCTTGGGTTGGCCAAAGCCGAAAAGAAGAATGACCCAAAAGCCCGGTCGTTTTACTCGAATGCGCTTGAAACGCTGAGGGGGAAAAAGGGTAAACAAGTACTGGGAATTCATGACTTTGGAACCAGAGGATTGGGTGGCACGACCGACGACACCCTCGATGAGAATTCCGCCTGGTTGGCTCTGGTCAAAGGTTCGGGAGACACCTTTAAAGAGAATGCCGGAGCTGGCGGTTCTTATGGGCATGGGTCATCGGCGCCGTTAGCTCTGAGTGGATACCGGTCGGTGCTTTATTTCACGAGGGTGCCTTCGGGGAATGGCTATGAGGAACGTTTTCAAGGTACAAGCCGCCTCGAGTCCCTTCCGGCTGGGCCCCTCATCGGGAAGCAGGGATTTACGCAAGACCAAGGTCACTTTGGGAATGGCGAAACCTGCGGGCCTTTGTTGGGATCCGAGATACCTTCCTGGTTCGGCAAGGCGCGGGATGAGGCAAAGCCGGCGGGGGCAATAACTGAATTTGGGACCTCTATTTTTGTCTTAGCTCCACGGACCGATAAACGCGCATCAGATTTTTGGAAAAGAGTCGCCGTATCGGTTCTTGCCAACTACTTCTACACGATTGGAGTAGGAAAGCTAGAGGTCGTGCTGGGAGATGGCGAGTACAAGATAGACGCGTCGTCGCTCGAGCAGTACTTGCGAGTTCTTAGCGAAGATGTAAAAGAAAATCAATCCGACTACGAGGTGAGAACGAGAGGTGGGCTAGAGACGGCACGCACCATTGCTAGCCCCACCTTGACCCGCAATCTCCAGGTAGAAGGGTTTGGATCGATAGAATTATTGCTCCGTTTGGACGACAGCATCACGCGCAACCACGTGGGTATCGCTCGCTCAAACGGAATGCTCGTCACCCGGGAACCCTGGCTTTTGAGGTCCGAGGGATTGAGGGGTTTTCGAGCATTCGACCTTTTTGTCTACGTGAAGGACGAAGAAGGGAGCGAGCTTCTTCGACAACTTGAGCCCCCGGCTCACGATGCGTTCGAGATAAATCGAATCGAAGATGAAGAGCTGAGCAAGCGAATCCGAAAGCAGTACAGTGCCTTCAAGGCTGCTATTTGGAAGTTCATTAAGGTGGAGGCCAAGCATCAAATTGTGGGTGAAATAGTCTCGAAAGCGACCGCCAAGTACTTCCTCTCGAACTGGACCGGCGAGCTGAGCGGCGATAACGATCCCACCAACTACGCCCTCGTTTACGGGACTTTCAAACGGGTTAGCCCTAAGCAGGGGATCGCTGTGTGGGGGAACCCCGACGATTTCGTCGGTGTAAAGTCGCGCCTCGGAGAAACCTCACGGGGTGGTAAAAAGAAGGGCTTGCCACCAGGGTTTGACGATCCTTTGGGCGAGGACGAAAAAGCTGGAAAGAAGTCAAGGCGTCAGGTCACGAAATTTAGGGTTGTTCGGGACCAGAAAGACCCGAATCTGGCGACAGTGCACTTCAATCCGGTGGACAAGATCCACAGGCACTTAGTCCTTCTGCAGTCGGGCGCAGATTCGGCAGATGAACCATTGCGTTTTCGAACAGAGAAATCCCGAGAATGGTCGGTCAGTCTTGATCTAGCGAGCGTCTCCCCGCAGGCAAGAAAAGTTCTTCGCCTCGTATTTGAGCCCGGGGTGCTCGATTTTGCCATGGAAGCGAGGCTCGAATCATGAGTTTCCGGCCTCGAGCTTATCCGCATCCGGTCCTTCGAGAAATCAGTGACGACTATGTGGACAGGTCCGAGTTTTTCGGGCGATTCACCCATTCAAGTGGGGAGGGGATGTTCACCCTCGGCATCGACATTACCCTCACCTCTGATCGGCTGAACGAGGCGCGTGCAGATGGGATAGCCCAGCTAGCAGTGGAGGTTGAGTGCGCGGGTGCCCGTTGGAAAGAAGTGTTTACTCTGGAAAATGTGTCAGCAACCGTCACAATCCCAGAAGCCAATCTGTTCGGAACTATTCGGGTGACACCGCTCCTCATTGCTACACAAGAGATCAACCTTGAATTCGCCGGAATCAACAAGGAGTTTAACACCACCACGTTCCATCTTTTCGAGGGTGACCTGCTCGCTCACGGGCCTACGGAAGCGGTAGAAACCAACCACGATCGATCTTCGGGTGACGACCATTATGGAATCAAGTTTTCTCTACAGTCCGACCTTGATCCTGATGAGTATTGGGTCGTGTGTGATTATGACGAGATCATTATTCATTGTGGCTCAAATGTTATGCAGGTGACAAAGGCTCTGACCGAAGACATCAGGTATTCGCCTTTTGTGTTCATGAGCTACTACAAAGACGCGTTCGTAAAAGGGATGCACTATTTACTGCGAAGCCTGTCAAGGGGGGAAGAACTTGAGCAAACGTGGGCGAAGGGCCTGAAGGGTTACATCGAGGAAAAGGGCCTATCTCTCGATTCACTGTCGGCAATTGGTCAGGATGATGAGCAGGGAGACCACGAGGAAGTCGAACGTTTTGTGCACCGTTTAATTGCGCTCGACGGTGTCCAAGCGCTGGCGAAGCGAATTCAGAAAGAAGGGCTTTGACATGACGAGCAAAAAAATGAGGGTGTTGACAAAACAGAGTCTCGTGATTTTGCGGGGGATTGCGGCCGCAGAGCCCAGATCTTTGTGGGAGGAGCCCCTCGATGCCCTTGTCTCAGAGCACAAACTCGGGACGGTCGAGGTTCAGGTCGAGTTTCAACGCGGTCATGACTTTATAGTTGGAAAGCCACGGGATGGGCAGTTTGATCTCCGCAACGCACTGAATCTTCGCGCGGCCCTGCCCGAATTGACGGCTTCTCAGGCTACCGATGAGCGGATCTGGGCAACTTTAGCCCTTGGCGAGTACAAGGACTATGTGATGACGCGGTGGGCCGCCAGCGGGAGCCTTACTGATGCTGTCCGGAATAAAATTTTTGCCAGCGGCACGCGAAGTCTCGTTAGAGAGCATTCTCTTGCGCGTTTGTGGTGGAGAGTCCACTTCGCCTCATTCGTTGATCCCAAGCATTCCAAAAACCCGCTTGAGGTCATTTTTTCCCACGAAGATATCGCGGGTGAGATTGCAGGGCGAGCGATTCTGACCGACCCAAAGGTGTTAAGCGCCTATGTCGGGATTATCGAAAATGGGTTAGCTCAACTAGAAAAACAACCCAAATCTACCCGCCTGAGCTCAAAGCTTTTCATTCAACGCACAGGCAAGAAACTTAATATGTTGGCTGGACGTTTTATGCTCGGATCAGTCACGCCTGAGCGGCTTAGGGCGCTGATGGAGGATGCACATGTGCGCGTCATGGCAGATCGTGCCCAGGAGTTAGAAGCCATGTGATTGTGTAGGACCACCTCCATGGGCTGGCGACGGCGTCGCGTCACACGTGGAGAAAACCGCCAGCAAGAATTCTGAATCGAGTGTGGGTACTGCTGGTGGAACCTACTTTCACCCCCACCGCGACGGCCTCAACACGGATTCTGGCCGAGCAGATGCCCGGGATCGGGGATTTACAATCCATCAGTGGAGCTCCGTGGGGTGGTCAGGAGTGTCCGACACCCGCGCTCCCTGCCGGGTTTGCTTCGCCTCCGCGGCTGAGCCGGAGCAAGCTCTCGAGGTGTTCGTCAGAAATCCATCCAGCCTTATAGAGTTGCGAAAAGATGGCGTAGACGGACCGTTCGCGCGTCGACGCCATTTCTTCGAGTGCCATGCCACCACGGTACTGTTTCTCAAGATCGGCAAGTTCGTCTGCTGTCCACCGCGCGCCGCGGTTGAGGGGAGCATTTTCTGATTGCACATAGTACTTAACCTTGTCGAGGTCGATTGGCGGCAGGGACTGGCTCGAAAACAGCGCCTTCACCACGCCCGGCTCACTTAACGATGTCTCACTGGCTATGTTCGCGATTGATTTTCCGTCGAGGTACAGCCGGGATACCGAGGCGGTTTTCCCGAAGGATAACTTCTTCTCGTGATCAGGAATTCCCTGAGTAGATAGGCCGGGAAAGTGAATGTATAAGTTTCTTACCCGGGCCGAAATTCCACCCCGTGTGCGTCCTAGTTTCGCTGCAATTGCTTCGTACCTTTCGCCAGCAGTGAGCAGGGAAATCAGGGTTTTATCGTCGGACTTGGTCCATGTCGCACCCCGCATCTCGGACTTTTTCGCGCCAATGGGATCCTGTGGAATCGGAGTCGCGCTCAACCTTCGGGCATTGGTGGCTTCAGTGTGAACGCCGGAAGCGGACTCAGAGCACGCATCGCTACAGTCCATGGTGTGTCCGCACTCACAGATTGGGATACTTGGTCCTCCACAGTCGATGCAGACGAATTTGACAGTGGGCCGGTCGCGGGTAGTCCCGTCCAATCCACTTTCGTCACCGAGAGGTTCATGCTGTTGATACTCAAAATCACGCATGTCGGGTTGTCCAGCTAGGTCACGATCGATACGCGGATTTCCAGGTTCCACAATCAATCTGCTGTCTCTCGGGGAATTGCTCGCAACAAGTCGCAGTGACTGGTCATTGTCAAATAGCTCATAGATTGGACGCAAATCACCCGCCTGGGCGTAGTAATTGGAGGCATCCATCCGGGTTCCACGTGACCCCAAACGGTCGCCCTCTTTCAGAATGAGGGGTGTAGAAAATATCTCTTTAAGCTCTTCCGGGCCGAGGAATCCGGGAGAGTCAAATTTCCAGGTTTGCGCTTCAATCTCCTTTACTATGTTGGCCCGAGCGACATCATTAGGACTCGTGTTGGAAAACAGTCTCGGCACATGCTCGGCGATGTGGGGCGAAACTCTCACGAGAATGATGTGGGTAATGTCAACAGGTGATCCCGCTAGACCGTGCCTGTAATTACCATCCCCCGTCCAATTTCCCTGCTCCAGGAGGAGCAGATTGCTGAAACTCTTTGCGGACTTAATTTCAAGTGCGTAACCTGCCCCGACCAAGTCGGGCCCCTCCCAAAACCCCAGCGGGGAGGTGCCGAGTCCCGGCTTGAGGTGGTGTGCGTCGATCATGGTCTCCAGGAGCTGGGCAATCCCAAACTCGGCCAGCTTTCCTTGAAAAGTGTCAGCGAAGATTTCCCCCAAGCCACGCCGGTGGCTACCCCCGGTGCGCGTGGCTTTGTGAGCGCCTTGCCCCCCGAAGGTCATGTCCATGGCAAAATTGGTGCTGGCAGTCACCATATTCGGCTTAAAGGATTCAATTGGGCTAAAACGTTTGGGACGTGTAATTTCGAAGTATTCGGCGCCATCGTGGCGTTCACCGAGCTTTTCCATGTCGAGGAGTTAGATCGCTTCGGCCGGGCAGGAAGCCCGCAAGTAATGCGCAAAGGCTTCACCAATATGAAGCGCCTGCTCGGAAATACCGTCAAGAGATTGGGACACCATATTGCTCCTCTGGAACCTTGATTATTACTAAGCTACGCCTTCAAGGGCGCCCGGTAAAGCGAGATTTTCTGCACCCTGGGAACTGAAGGCAGTGCGCCTGCGCGGTTAACGACGCAAAGATCTAATCAGGACAGAAAGTTCCCCCCGGAAGCGAGGCCAGATCGCGTGAGGACCAGGCATTCGTTTGCGTCAAGTTATCGCCCCAAGTACGCTGAGAAAAATTCATAGTGCTCCTACTGGTAGAGGGCGGTAAAAACGTGGCTGAACCTTTCACAATCGGCGTGGTCTCGGTCACTATTCATGACGACCCAGTCACCGTCCAAGATGTTCCGAGTAAGGGGAAGCCTGCCGAAGAGGCGACGGCTGCTCAGCCAGCTGCCTTCAAGACAGTCGATGGCTGGTTCGGACGATTCGGCTTCTTCGAATATCCCGAGGAGGGGACAATCGTCGGTAAGTTCTATTGGCACCGGGATCCGCTATTACCTCCATATGACCGATTGAAGAATGCTGGTTCCGTATCCGTCGTTACGGCGGGAGACCGCTGGGTTGTTCCGCTTCGGGCGATGATGATCAACGGTAAGGACTGGGCGACGCTCAATCGGGTTAATGACTTACAACTCGACGCCGTGGCGGGCGGAAGCTTTAGGGATCTTGTTGGGAGCCTCGGGGACACCGATGTGGGTCTATACGGGGACATGGTGCCCCAGGCGGGAAAAAATGTGGCCGGTGGTTTGGGCATGTCTGTTCCTGCAGGCCACATCGCTCCGCTGATGGGCATGATTGCGGTTACGAGGCCTCTGGCATTGGTCAAGAAGCTGTCTGCGTCCTTATGATTCTCAACCCTTATGTGCCTAAGGTGGCAAGCCTCCACGAGGCGATGTATGTGTATCTCTCTGTTGAAAGAGCGGTGTTTGAGGATCTTCAGGTCCTTGTCACCAGTTGGGCGAAAGAAAATCTTGGCCCGCATTGGCACCAAGAGATGGTTAATGACCCGCTGAATTTTGCTCTGAAAGGGTGGGATTCAGCCGGAGACCCGTATTACATTGTCAAAGCGCTTGCCAAAATGCCCCACACTCCTTTTTTACGGGCGCTACCTCTTCACCCTGACCTTTCAGACTTAGCGTGGCGGATCTTTCACAATAGGAATGCGTGGGCCCACTACGGCAACGACGAGCGCATGAATTCCATCAAGGAGGACATTCATCAGCTGGTGAAGTTTGCCGGTGCCGCAGAACTAGACGTAGGAGACGCCGTGGAGCGGGCCTTTGCAGCCTTGAACAGTTTGACCCATGCGGCTGCTGCGCTGAAGGTTCCCGTGCATGTCCCACCTATTAATATCGACTCTCTCACTCCCGCGGCGGCCAGTGTCCCCGCGTCCAAGGAGCGCACGCCACGACCTCGAATCGGTGCGTCATGGGGAGGGCTTCTGCCCGAGACAACACTTGAGCTCAACTCCAAGCAGCGAGACATTCTCGACCCCCAAACCGGAAACTCAGCCAGGGAGCGGTGGCCCACACCGGAGTTGGCCGAGCAAGCGGTGACTCGATGGTTTGAGCTCAAACCCTCGACCCCTTATGTTCACGTGGATCCTGTGGATGGGGCTGCGGTCGGATTCCTAGACGGCCACCCCTACCTGATCGGATATGTCGGAGAAGAACCGGAGACCCCGGAGGGTCAATACCGTGGGTTCCAGTCCAAGGCAATCTATGTCTATGACGGCACCGGTTTGGCGACAAAGGAACATGGAACCCCGGCGGATCTCAGCCCCGAACAGGTTGGGCGAGTCAAAGCAGAAATAGACCGGCGTGGCCTGGCACACGGTGAGGCGTTCCGAATCACCAACTATGGTGACTTGGTTCACCAGGGTGAGGATGGGCCTGTGCGGATTTTGACACTGCATGCGGTAGGGGCTTGATATGCCGGCCGCTGGATTGGACGACGAGGCCTACTGGCTCTCGGTAATTGTTCTACAAGATCTTGTGGTGCGCCGGAATACCCACCTTCTTTATGTGGTCGTGAACCTCTCCAAAGGGGCTGCGAAAAGCCTATTTGAGGCTTTGAACCCGTACCCGATCAAACGGGTAAATGGTCTGAAGCTGGTGTGATCATCGGGCCCGGGGTTCTCGCCTGAAAGCTTTGCCCGACGAAGCGACGCGTTGGCTCGGTCACAAGAGCTCCAGAAGGAACTATCGACACTTGGATTCGCTGTAAATCCCGACCCCACAGCAGAACACTTTCATTATGTACTCGACATGGAACCTGCTGTCGGCGATCCACCTGCGAATTAGTCTGTGTATGTCTGCAAGACTTGCTTCGCGCCCGAAGAGCGTTTTGAGCAACAGATGTCCGGCTAGGGATCGAGTCGTTACCGTCGCCGATTCTTGAGAACCAACACAGACCTGTCGCCAAACGGACAACGAGTTCCTTCTCTCTCAGATGCTGAAGCGGAAGAGAGGAATTTTGGTCTGAAGTTGACTGGAGAGGGCTACGTGGTCTGCGGACCGAATTACTAGGCCTAGGGCCTCGGGGATAAGACAGACGGCGAAACGCGAAAGTGCTGGGTTCCTCGGGTTTTTCCTCCCGCAAAAGGGCATCCGTCAGTAGTTGAGTGTACGTTAGGGATGGGAGGGCTTATGAGTCGCATTATCGATAATTCCACGGTGGAACTTGCCGATGCTTTGTCTGCCGTTTTGCCTCATGCTCACCGACTTGACGCCTGCGTGGGGTATTTCAATCTCCGGGGCTGGAGCCATATTGCTTCGGCTGCGAAGAAAATGGAAAGGCCCGCCGCCTCGGGTCCCAAGGTGAGGCTGCTCATTGGTATGGCTCTTTCCGCCGACCATGAGCTCCGTAATGAGCTGAGAAAACTATGGAGCTCACATGACGCTGATACTCCCACCGTCGAGCGCGCGACCAATTTGGCGCGTGAAGCTGTAGAGGGGTTCGCTAAACAACTGGTCTGGTCCAAGGCCTTTGCGCAGGATGAAAAAGGGTTGCGCGAGCTTCTGAAAGACCTGGACTCAGGCTTTCTTCAAGTCAAGTTCTACTCGAGGGAGCTGTTGCACGCAAAGCTCTACCTCGTCCACCTAGGTGAGGGCGGCCTGGCCCATTCTCAGGGGGTTGTTGGCTCCTCGAACCTCACCAACGCGGGGCTCAAAGGCCAGGGTGAGCTCAATCTTGAAGAAACAGATCAACAGCTGACCGCAGAGTTGTCGCAATGGTTCGATACCCGCTGGGACGACATTTTCTCGATCGATGTTTCTCAATGGTTGGCGGATGTGCTGCGAGATTCATGGGTTGCCCCTGAGCAACCCAATCCCTATCTCATTCATCTCAAGATGGCTTACGAGCTCTCCGAGGAAGCACGGAGCGGGCTAACAGTAGATATTCCTCCCGCCTTTTCCACTGTGCTCCTCGAGTATCAGGCCAACGCGGTACGAGTGGCGAACAAGATGTTGGACCAGCGGGGCTTAGTTGTCATTGGTGACGTGGTGGGTCTCGGTAAAACCATGGTGGGAAGTGCTGTTGCCGCGTCACAGACCGGCTCAACGCTCGTGATTTGTCCCAAGAATCTTGTTGCCATGTGGGAGGGGTATTTTCATCGATTTGATATTCCCGGTCGGATTATGTCGATCAGCACGGCGCGAAGGGATCTTCCCGAGATGCGTCATTACGGAATGGTCATTATTGATGAGTCACACCGCCTGCGAAACAGAGGAACGAAAGCGTGGGATGCGGTCAAGGAGTACGTGGAGCGAGGAAATTCAAAAGTCCTCCTGATGACGGCGACTATGTACAACGCCTACTACTCGGACATTGCCGGCCAGTTGGGCCTAAAACTTGATTTCGACGAACCCCTCGGCCTGCGACCTGAAGTACTAATCGAAGAAATTGGGGAACTTGAGTTAGCGAAAAAGACCGGTGGGCAACTAGACACCCTGCGAGCGTTTTCGAAGTCAGAGCACAACGAGGACTGGCAGCAGCTCTTGGGAATTTTCCTCATCAGGCGAACACGCAAATTCGTCGAGGAGAATTTTGGTAGGTGGAAACCATCGGAGTCTCGCTTTGTGATGCAGTATCCCGATGGAGCGGAGTACCGATTCCCACGTCGGGTTCCCAAACCCCTCGAGTACCAGGGTGGACCAGATGATCCAGGCGACAAATTGGCTAGTCCCGAAAACTTCGATGCAATGGCAGAGCTCACCTACGCGCGCTACCGGCTTGGTCGCTATCTCAAAGCAGACGTGCCCATTCTCGAAGGGGAGGAGTCGGAACTTATTGATGACCTGAAGAGGTCCGTCAACTCGTATTCGGGGTTCATCAGGACCACAGCACTAAAACGGCTGACCTCCTCCGCGCAGGCGTTCCTAATGACTCTGGATCGTATGCTTTTACGTTCGTACGTCCTCGCTCATGCTCTGCAAGAAGGCCTCCCGCTTCCTGTTGGAACGCTGGCTAACTCCGCTTATGAGCTCGAAGATGATGGGCCAACTGATGACCAAGATTTTGAAGAAATCGAAGATGGGGCGGCAGAATCCCGAGGTGCGGTTTCAGGCTATGCCGGGTCTGTCCGGACTCCAGCTGAATGGAAAAAGGTGGCGGCCAGCACCTACGAACATCTCGTGGCAAAGAACCCTCCTCGTCTGAGGTGGGCTGACCCGGGGTGGTTTGACGTGGAATTGTTGCTCTCTGATGTGGCCTCAGACGCCAAAGTTATGCAGGCCATCATCAGCGAGCATGGAAATTGGGATCCGGCCTCCGATTCGAAGTTGGCCGCACTCGCCGATTTTTTGAACGGACGTAAAAAAGGACAGAAGGTTCTTGTTTTTAGCGAATACAAGGACACGATCGATTACGTCTTCGCCCACCTTCCAGCTATGGTTCCCGGAAGAGAGATTGAAACGGTCAGCGGGCAGTCGACTCACCCGGGTGAAATAGCGCGCCGTTTTGCGCCGGTATCTAATGGGGAGCTCGGCGGTTTGCCAGAAGGTAAGAGTGAGATTGAGATTCTCCTTGCCACTGATGTGTTGAGCGAGGGCCAGAATCTGCAAGATGCAGATACTGTCATCAACTGGGATTTACCCTGGACAATAATTCCGATGATTCAGCGGGCCGGCCGTGTTGATCGAATCGGTCAAAAGGCAGCAGAAATTTCTGTGCTGTCCTTTCGGCCTCAACAAGGCGTGGAAAACGTCTTGAAGCTCTATAAACGTCTTGGAAATCGACTGCGTGACAACGCGGAAATTTTTGGTGCCGGAGATAAGTTTTTTGACGACGACGGGGTCGTGGACGATGACTTCATCGCGAAACTCTTCGACGGCACAGCCGACCTCGATCTCGACGAAGGAGACGTCGACTACCCCTCGTTCGCTCTTGGTATATGGAATGTTGCCCTGGAGGGGGATAAGAAGAAGGTCTTGTCGATGCAGGACGCCCGCTACTCCACGACGGCAGAGACCCTTCTCCACGGAACAGGAACAATGGCATATTGCATCACTCACAAGGGCTACAACGTCATCGTGTCGCGGATCGGGGAAAAGTCCATCCACCTGAGCCCTCTTGCTGCGCTCCGCGCAACCAGCGTGGCAGCCGATATCGTTGCGCTTCCGCGCCGAAACGAGTTTTTCTCCGAGTTGGAATTCGGCCTAAGTTACGCCTTCTCTGATTCCCGGGACAAGCACTTTCTCGCTGTCAACAAGGGCCTTCGCAAGAGGCTGTACGAGTCGCTGGTTCATGCGCGCGACTCATTGGAGGAAGGTAGCTCGTTGAAGAACGGGGTGGGGCACATCGTTGATTCGCTTTTGGCAGGGCCGATAGTCGATAGTGCCCAACACGCCGTGTTGGCGATTCTTAGGTCAACCAAGAACTTGACCGACGGTGTTGACGGAATCGACCAGCTTCTGGATCTGCATCGAGAAGGAAGATTATTTAAGGCCCTCAGTGATGGCAATGCCGACGTGCGCTTCGTCTGCGCAATGGGGTTTGGCACACCGTGAGCGCATCCACTGTCGCGGCTGATATCCCAGTATGGAAGAAAATACGGGCTGCATTTAGCGAACACGGTCTTCGTCATGTTTTTTTAGAGCACTTGGGATGGAGCTCAGGGAGCGGACAAGCTCTGCCAATCGAGGTTCACGGCGACACCTTTGCGCCCACGGTGCTGGCTGAAGTTAAGGGCTACAGGGTCTTCTTGATTGAAACGTCAACTCTTCCCACACCAAGGGTTCAAACGATCGTTGACAGCGAATTGGGGGCGCAAGCGCCTGAGCGAATTACCATTTTCTCCGATGGGGTAACCCATCAGTGGCGTTGGCCCCATCAAACCCCGAGCGGTGGGGTGAGTTTCGAAACACTGAGCGTGAGTGCCACTGCCATGCCCAGCTTCCTGGCTCAGCGTCTCGTGGGGTTGAAGTTCAGTGCTGAAGACTTTGCCAAAGGCTTAGGCCTGCTCGATGTGCGCGATAGAGTTCGCGGGCGTTTCGATGGGGCTAAAGTCACGAAGAAGTTCTTTGACGAGTTTAAGAAACGCCATCGTGCCTTGGCAGAAAGCATTGAGGGCCTTGAGGTTGAGCTCGACCGCTCAACCTACGCAACCCTGCTGATGAACAGGCTGATGCTCTTGTATTTTCTACAAAAGCGTGAATTTCTGAACGATGATGCTTTCTATTTGGAGAATTGCCTCAAACAAGTTCAGGGGTTGCAGGGCAAGGATCGCTTCTTCACCTTCTATCGCGACCTTCTCCTGCCGATGTTTTTTGACCGTCTAGCCTCTTTTGCGGGAAAGGAACTCGACCCAGAAATCTCGGCCATTCTTGGTGATATTCCTTACCTCAATGGCGGCATTTATGAACCATCCGCTCTTGAGAAGGAGTTCGGAAGAGCCCTGAACGTCCCTGACCATGTTTTCGAGGAGATTCTTAGCTTTTTTGGCCGGTTCAATTGGCACTTGGACACAAGGCCGTCAGGATCAGAGAACGAAATCAACCCGGAAGTCATCGGGTACATTTTTGAGCAATACATCAACTACACAGCCGGCGGGAAAAAAGAGAAGGGGGCTTACTACACGAAGGAAGACGTCACCGGCTACATGGTCGGGGCAACTCTTGTGCCCCGAGTTCTTGACTACTGCCAAGAACTCTCCATCCCCTTCACAGATCTCGTGGCCGGAGATCCTCGGCGCTACATTCACGCGGACATGCTCCACGGATACGACCAGGACGCCAATTCATGGCGTGGTGCACCTGAAGGGCTCGTTTCGGTTTGGCAGGATGACCCCATCGAGTGGCATGCTCTGGACGACGCGGAGAACATCCCAGACATTAATCTCCCTGGTGAGACCTGGGTTGAGGTTTTCTACCGCAGAGAACGGGTTGACAAGCTTGTCGAAGACCTGGGAAATGGCTTGGTCGTTGAAGTCAATGACCTCGTAACACACAACGTGAACGCGCGATTGGTCCTCACTGATGCCATTGATCGCATTGAAGACCCAGACACCGTGGTTCGGTTGTGGGAAAGTGTCAGCTCACTATCTGTCCTTGACCCCACAGTCGGTTCGGGAGCATTTCTTTTCGCTGCGATGGAAGCGCTCGAAGACATTTACCACCACATCATCGACATGCTCAAGAGCAGTGTTTCTTCATCGCCTGCGGCCGAAAGCATCGTCACAGAAATAAATCGCCACCCCAATGACAGATACTTTGTCAGAAAATCCATCGCTCTCAACAACCTTTATGGCACAGATCTGATGGCAGACGCCATCGAAACTGCTCAGTTGCGTATTTTCCTTGCGCTCGTCTCGTGCCTAGAGTCCCGGTCTGAGCTTGAACCACTTCCTGACCTCGACTTCAACCTGAAATGCGGCAACTTGCTCTTGGGGTTTAGGGATTCTAAAGACTTTGACAGGTTTGACGGGGATGTGCTCAACCCTCTCTTCATAAGGGACCTTAAGCCTGAAATCGATGGCTACAAAAGAAACTACAAACGGTTTGTCGCTTCCAGCACTGGGGAAAATTCTCAGCAGATTTCCGAGCTGAAGAGTTCTCTTGGCTTGCTCAGTCAAAACTTAAGGGAGAAAACCAATACAGCTTTCGCCCGAATGAACCAGGTGGAGCCAGCGGAGCGAGAAGTTTGGGTTGATCGCTATAAACCGTTTCATTGGTTCATTGAGTTTCCCGGAGTGATCGAAAAGGGTGGTTTTGACGTTGTTGTTGGAAACCCGCCTTACATTACCCGCAGTTCTCTGACTAGAGAGGAATTTCGCCAGATTTCGAATTATCGAACGCGAGACTGCCCGGACGTCTATGCCGCTTGCGTTGAACGCTCGCTTGGGTTGGCTAGCGCAGAAGGAGGTCGGGTTGCTTTCATTACGATGCTTAGTTTGAGCGTCGGAGCATCCTTTGGGTCCCTCCGGGAAGTTTTTCAAGAATATTCATTCGGGGAATGGTGGTCCACCTATGGCAATTTCCCCGCGGGTTTGTTTGCTGGAGCGGCTGTTCGCAACACCATCATTATTTTATCTCCGGGTGCCGGCGCTCATGTCACCCGCCACCACATTTTCTCGGCTCGAACCAGGTCGTCACTTTTTGCGTCCGTGGAGTACTTCGAGTCGGGCCGCTCGGATAATGAGCCGCCAATTCGAGCCGGTGTTGCTCGGGGGGTGACCGATCTTTTGGCGGGCATGGCTCTGCCGGCCGCTCCACCCGGGCGCACTGCTGTCTATCTCAAACCGGCGGGGACCTATTGGTTCCCCGTCTTGCCTTTTCCGGTGTCGACCTACAGCGAAGCGTTCGAAGTGGTCAAGTCGGTCGACCCAAACCTCAAGAAAGTTACTCTGAGCACGAAAGAGAACTTGGGTACTGCCACCGCAATTCTTGCTGGCAAGATTGGCTATCTTTGGTGGTCTGCGACGGGTGATAATTTCAACGCCCTTGTCGGCCAGACGGAGGCCCCAAGGGCGCTCGCAGCACTGATGTTCGGCAAGAGTGATTCGATAGGCCTTGCGGCAACAGAGTTGCTTCAAAATATTGAAGGGGCCATTATCTTGGTTTTTCATAGGGGGCTCTTCGTAAACATTCGTTGGAGCAAGTTGTCTGAAAGCACGGACCTGTTCGATAGAGAAGTTTTGAATGTGGCTGGGCTTTCTGCTGAATGGAGAGATTTAAACATCTGGTATCGACAGGTGATGAGGTCCTCTGGGTCAAGCGCAAAGGACCGAGAGCCCCCTCTAGGCTTCGCAAGATCACTTGTCACAGGTTTGGGGACTCAGTTGGATGCATTTTGAGTTTCTTCGGTTGCTGGGGCTAAATCTGTTGGAGAAGCGACGACAAAGCACATTCCTCAGGAGGAAGTGCTAGAGATTTTGGTCGCGAGACACAAGTCGGCGGTAAAGCTTTCTCGGGGTTACTTTGAACTGTTGTTTCGGGCCCACTAGCCAGGGGGCATTTCCGTAAGCGTGCTGGACTCGATAAGGGAGGGCAAAGATGGGGATTCTCCGCGAATAACACCTTGGTGCATTGCGGTCTTGATTTGCTCAGAGGGGTTCAGGTTCGCTGATACCGGGGCGTGAGCTGGATTTGGATTCTTGACCTAATGGGACGTCACCCCCGTGGGATTGAATTGTTTGAAAGCATTTATCCCACTTGGAATGTGGCGTTGCACTTGTGTCCGGTGAAGTCCAACCGTGGACGCTGCGAGCGCTTCAGCGACATGACCTATCGAAGTAATGAGTCTGGTCATGTTGATCTGCGCCACGGTTGTGAAGGTGGACGATGCCCTCATAGAAGATGGGGTGAGCAAAAACCAGATCTCCGCTTCAACAATCTCGAAATCCTGTTCTCACACACACGGCGCGCCATGATTCCCAAGTTGGAGGAATGCATTGGTGTGGGTGCGGTTAGGAGCACGCCCTCCACACCGTGGCGCCCACGATCGGGTCACGACTTATCGCCTCGACTTTCTCAGTATTTCTTCACACCAAGACGCCGTTGGAGGCGAAAGGCGCCCATTACGATTGGGTCCATCCAATGAGCGAACTGGCGGCTTTTCCTCAGCTGACACACCTTTCGGTGCCTGAAGCCTAGTTCAACCAGACAATGAGGGATTCCGGCTATTCCGATGAAGCGCAGGCGCAACTCGCTGCGGAGTTTTCTCAATGACGCTATCACCGGTTTGGCGGAAATCGAGGAAGCGCGGACACCGGCTGTAGCGATTGAGATTGCCAGGGGCCATGTTGCTGGTGAAGTCGAGTCTCGACCTAGTGCAGGAAGATTTTCGCTGGGGGCAAGGTATCGATCAGGTGGCCTTCTATCTCGTCCCGCGCGCTCGGAGCGAACGCACCTGATCTTCAGCAGGAGCATGAAATCTCTGTCACTGCGGTTCCGGAGAGGAGGGCCTTCATTCGATCAGTGTCACCGGTCAGGCTTACTCTGGTGAGCGAAACTCGTGAACCGATGGGTGCGCGGGGCAACCCACAGGAGAGGAGGAATCATGGTGGTTACTGGTGCACCTCAGGTGTATTCGTTCACTGTGCAGGATAAAGACGCAGAGGCTTTGACCTATGGCTGTGTTGCTCAATCTCTGGAGCATGCCAAGAAACTCGCTTCGCTAGCGGGCTTGCGGGAACTGACGTTGCTCGAAGTGCGAGGACTGGAGGGTGTTGAGCTTGCTACTGTCGCGCGCGCAAACGCGCTTGAGGATCCATTTACTGGCAGCGAGTGGCTTCCCCTGATTGACTTTATGGGACAGAACCTGTCTTTATTCAGACCAGAAAGGTGCTGGATTATGGATATTTTTCAGCACGCTGATCCGCTGAGTTCCGCAAGCCCGTATGCGCAAGCACTGCTCATTCCCGATGGAAGTCTTCACGTGGAGATAGGCCCGACGCCCGAGTTGCTCGAGCTGAGCGCTGACAATAGCGAGCTCGCAGAACTGTTGGGGTGGAAGAAACCTATTGACGGTGGTATGCCCAATTTCTTTCGATTTTTCGACCCCGGCTGCAGCGGGGAATATGTGGCAGCCACTGTGGTCCAAACTCTCTCCGTGCTGTTCCAGGTCTCGCTCAAGGATGGTTTTTGTTTCCGTCATCCTTCCGGAGACTTCGCCCCTCCGCCCGGTTTGGAGCGCCTCGAGCCGCATGGCTTCCAATTTTATTTTCCCGTTTTTGGCATCGCTACCCATCATGATTTGCGTTTTCCGGCGATTGACTCGGAAGCATGGTCCAACAGGTGGCGGAAGTACAAAGATTGATCCAGATGTCAGATCGTTGCGCCGATTCCCCGGTGATTGTCCTGGCCCCCCACGCGGGCCGTGAAGTGCCAGAGGATGACCGAGAAGCCTTCTCCATCAGCCGCTCCGAACTCGAGGCTGAGCAGGACCGTCTTGTTGACCACCACACCGACTCCTTAGCGCGTGGTATCGGTGAGTCTGTTAGCGCAAGTGTTGTGGTCAACACACTTTCGCGTTTTGTGGTCGACGTGGAGCGTTTCCCTGATGATCGCGAAGAAATGAATGCGGTGGGGATGGGCGTGTTCTACAGCCACGGCAGCCTCGGGCAACCGATCCGCTCTCTAGAGGCCGTCAACCGCGAGCGCCTGATGGCCTTCTACGAGCGCTACTCTCTCGCCGTCGAAGACCTTGTGGCCCGCACTTTGGATGTTCACGGAAGAGCGCTCATTATTGACATTCACTCCTACCCCCCACAGCCGCTGCCTTACGAGCTCCACTCCGATGAGCGTAGACCCGAGCTCTGCCTCGGTTTTGAGCACCCCCACGAGCCAAAATCTCTCGTCGACGCTCTTCACGCGTGCCATTCCTCTCTCGAGGTTGTCGACAATCAACCCTTTCACGGATCGTACGTTCCGCTTCGCTTCTTTGGGCTTGAGTCCCGAGTCAGCTCGATCATGCTCGAGATCAGGCGAGACATCTACCTCCAACCGACAACTCTTGAACCAAGACTTAGCGTTATTGACGGCTTGGTCGAAAAGATGTGTCAGGCCCTCGCGCAGTCAGGCTGGGCTTGAAGCGCTAAAAATTCAGCCACCGCAATCGTGAGAATCGCACCGCGTCATTAATGAGCTGAGTCGCCCACACCGTCTGCCGGTCATTGAATCCGAACTGTTTCACCACGGGAATAAAGACTGTTCGTCTCGGCCACACGCCAAGACGTTTAGAGGTCTGCCTCCAGGGCCAAGCTACCCCGACTGTTCTGGCACTCGGGAGCTCCGGCGTCACTGCTCCCCTCTACACTTATCTCAGCATCACGAGTCGTAGCTGTAGGTACCTAGCTGGCTATGCGGCAACCCGCTTTGTACGAGCCGGGTGCCCTAGGGAAAGATGTGGCCCCGAGCTAACCGGTCTGGGGCAAGTCGTCAATCGTGTGGCCAGTCTTTTGGCAGCAAGATTCCCCTCCGCTGATGCGGGAGTAAGAAGAAACCATGTCAACACAACCCCTATCCGAGGCATACCCGCTGGTGAGCTTGCTCTATCACCCGGGTAACCCCGGCAATCTGCACTGGATCTTGGAAGATTCCCTGCCCGATGAAACGGTGGTCAGAAGCTATTCCAGGCAATGGTTCCGCTTCACCTACGAAGGCCAGCACTATGCGCTACGGCCCACGGACTTGGCAGTGAACCCGTATAACGGGATGTGGCCCGGAGCGGGCCCTGTGCCCCAGAGCCTGATGGATCGGTTGCCTCTGTTCATCATTGGTTACTGGCACTCCGGGGGTAAACCCAGTGATCTACAGAGCCGCCACACCCAAGAGACGCTCGCTCGCCTGCTCGCGAGCGACTCTGGAGCAACCTTCGTGGGGGATGCGGTCACATTTCAGAAAGACTCGAGGTGGGTGGAGCCGGCACTGTTGCTGGTCGGGGTAACGGATGCCGATGCTGCCCAGATGGCCCAGAAGCTTGGGCAACCGGCCTATGTGAAGGTGGGGTCTGAACGCGCTGAGTCCCATTTTGTGGGTGACCACAGCGCCAGGCGCAGCGGCGGGTACGCCTGGCAACTGAGTGCCCTTGATCGGGAGCCCTGCCCGATGAGCCTGGGGTGCGAAACGGAAGTTTCCCCCAAGCGTCAAGGTGGGCCCTGGGGCTCACAGGCGATGGCTGTGGCGGCGATGTGGCAGGCCCACTTTGCCCTAACCCATCAGCTGGTGGGATGTCATCCGTGCAGTGGTGGCTCAAACGGTGGCCGGGCGTCAGAGAAAGGGCGAGCCCTTGCTATGCATGAAATCCTGCCGGCAAGCCGGTATGGGTTCATGCGCTTCCCCGGCTCTGCCAGGGATCAAGAAGTGCTCCTGGACATTCCCCCGGGCACCCCGAGCTTGTAGCGCAGAGTATGCCAGAGGTGACCCACACTCTAGGGCGAAGGCGCCCAGTCCTCTGAGAATGCTTAGCTACGGACAGCAAAGAGACGCCCCACGGCGTTGGAGAATGAGCTGCAAACCTTTCAGGACGCTGCGGCCTTGTGTGATTTGGTGGTGGTGGTTGACGGGGGAGAAGGCGATCCCTCACAAAAAACGTCGTGCCGGTTGGCCATTCCATCAGGAGAGGGACCAGAGTGTGCGGTGTGAAGCGGTCCACGTTTGTGTTGCGGGCCAGGCCACGCCCTCCGGGAAATCGGCCGTCGGTTACCGTTCCCGGTCGGCTTATGCGGAGGCACACCAGCAATCGCCCGAGTGTCGCCAACGTCATGACCACCCGTCTGGGGTCTCCACAGCGCGGGATGCAAACGTTTCATTCAACCGTTGGCATAGCCCCACCTCATTCCCGCTGAAGGGTGGATACGGTGCGGGAATGGAAGACGACTTTCCCCAAGTCCTTTCAGAATGCAAGCACACCGTTTACGGTGAAGAGATGAGCCCCAACGTCCTCATCAGAAACATGGCAGCAGATGTCCACGAAGTGATTGTGGCCCGTGCTCTTGCGGAGGGATTGTCGCTCCAGGAGTATCTGATGCGACACTTCAGGGAGTTCGCCGCTCGACCCACGATGGCCGAGCTGATGGACGCGGCAGCGGAGCGAGTCGCAGACGCTGGTGGAACGGACGCCAACGCTTCGGACATCGTGGGATGGATTCGTGAGGCGAGGGAAGATCGCGACGCTCGGCAGTGGTAGCGCTCGTCGTTGACGCCTCGGTAGTCGTCGATGGCACGGTTTTTTCTGGAGTCAGAGGTAATCGGTGTCGGGCAATCCTGCAAGAACACTGTTTTGTTCCAGAACTTTTGTTCTCCGAGGTCGCCTCAGCCCTAGCGCGGTGGGAGCGCCATACAGGTCAAGCGGCGGAGGCCGAGTTTTCGTCTGTTCTTGCACTCGGGTGGACGACGGTGGGCCACGGTGAATGGGGCAACCGGCTGTGGGGCCTTCGCCATGATCTTTCTCTTTATGACGCAACCTATGTGGCCATCGCGCAAACACTCGACATTGCCCTTGCGACAACAAATCGCAAATTCGCCACCACCGCCCGCAAGTATTGCGATGTGCTCTTCCCCGAATAGAAGCTGTCCTCACCAGAGCTTGGAGAAGCCTCAGTCGGTGAGTGCTCGCGGTCTTAGCCCCGCCATGTCAGACATGACATCATTTCTTTTCGCAAGCTTGTGACAAAGCAGCCGATGTCTGTCGAGCGGTTCGCGCCACAGACCTCGGCCTACTCAGATTGGTGAGAAAACCGCTCCCACTCGATCAGCGTCACCGCTCGCTCTCAGACCTATCTCAGCATGACGAGTCGCACCTGTAGGTACCCAGCTGGCTATGCGGCAAGCCGCGTCGTCCGAGCCGGGTGCCCGAGGAAAGATGTGGCCCTGGGCGCCAGGAGCTTGTAGCGCAGAGTAGGTGTCAGAGGCGACACATACTCTGGGTTTGCGGGTAGTGCACAGGTGTGTGGGGTGATGTGCCTCTCCTCAGGTGACTGTGTGCCACCCGCCCCGGTGCGCAAACAGTGTGACCCGAGATTGCAGTGGAGGGAGAGCTCATGGCGGAGGAAAAGTATTGCCCGGTGTGTAGGGCGCCGTGGGTGTGGGGCAACGACTTTTGCGTTCAGTGTGGTCATTCTGTGCCCCACCAGAGCATGCGCGCCCGTGGTGATGGCTCTGCTGTGAGGGCCCACGAAAGGCTTGGCCACCGTGGGTGACATTCTCTATGGGCTGACGTGGTGGATGGGGCTCGCTCTGGCCTCCTGGCTGGTGTGGTCACCACTGTTGCTGTATTGGTGGCTCAAAAAGCGCAAGAACTCCCGTCGCCCGTGAGTATTCTCGCTCGCCTTGCGCAGTATCTGGGCCTTGGCTCCCAGGCTCTGGTGTTTGCAGCTTTCGTCGGTGTTTCCGCAGGTGGCGTGGTGCTCGCGGGGGTCAGTGCACCCCCAGCGGCAGGCACGGTGACAGCCGGGCCCACCACCCACAGTTATTGCCCCCAGATCCAGCAGTTCACTTCGCCCTATCTGCGGGAATGGAGCGGTTTTGTGGAGGGAGGGGACTTTGTTAGCCTCGGAGTTTTGTCCTTTTTGTCAACTCAGCTGGGTCTTGTTGTGGACAATGCTGACGCTGCCGGCGTTGACCTGGCTGATCCGGCCAATGACTGGTTTCGACTCTTGGGCGTTGGCTCGAGAGGGTTTGAGGCGCTCGCTCAGCTTGATCGTGGCCAACTCGATGATGAGCGCAGGTTTGAAGTGTTGGAGCGTATTGCCCGGTGGGTGTCTGATGCCCACTCCACCTGTGTGGGGTGGGAAGCCTAAGCGTTTGATTTATTGTTCATAAAGATGCGCCCAGCTAAGCGGATAATTGTTGTTCGAGGGACAAAGCGTTGAAGGCCCGTCATCACCCTGCTGGATTTTCCCACCACGGCACTGGGAGGTGATTTCTTTTTCTCCAGTGCATCAAAAGCGGTGTCGATCACGTCGCTAATGGGGGCCAGTGCGCTAACGGCCACTCTGCCTCCTGCAACCTCAAAGAATTCGGTGGCGGTGCCACCGGGGGAGAGTGCGAGCGCTGTCACCCCGGTGCCCTCCAGTTCACCCCACAGAGCCTCGGTGAAAGAGAGCACATACGCTTTGGTTGCTGCATAGATGGCCATATTGGGAATGGGTTGGTAGGCAGCGGTGGAGGCCACGTTAATGATGGTGCCGGTGTTGCGGGCAACCATGCCCGCAACAAAGAGGGTCGTCAGTTGGGTGAGGGTGAGAACGTTCAAGGTGATTTCTTCGGTCAAAAGTGTGAGGTTTTCCTCGGCCACCCGGCCGATGTGACCAAAGCCTGCGTTATTGACCAGAATGTCGACCTGTGTGGAACCAATCTTCTTGGCCAACTGGGCTGCGGAGTCGGGGGTGGAGAGGTCTGCTTCGATCACTGTCACCTCCACGCTGTGGAGGGCTCGAATGTCCTTGGCGAGCTTTTCTAGCCGATCACCTCGACGAGCCACAATGATCAGGTTGGCGCCTCGTGCAGCAAACTCTCTGGCAAAGGCGTCACCGATTCCGCTGCTGGCTCCGGTAATCAGGGCTGTCTGGTTGTCATATCGCATAGGGCAAAGCTAACAGGCAGTGCCAGATGGACCGGGCGGCACCCTGCCGCATGAGTTGTCCATCGGGTGGAAATCAGTCCCCCCGTCAATGCTGGGTTTGTGGTGTTTTTTCTCGGTCAACGCCAGCCATTTTTACTCACGAGCGGGCCGGATTGCTTCGCTTATGGCGGATTGAGATGTCTGCTCAGATAGAATTTAACTCTGGGAGAGGTCTCTACCTGGAGCTGTCCGGTCACAAGAGTTAGGTCGATGATGATTCCACCCACCGCCTCCGACGTGCTCTCACTTCTCGTTGGTGCTCTAGGAAAATCCGTCATTACGGAACCGGAACAACTCCTTGTCGTGCAAACGGACAAGTCAGGCCAATTCAGTGAAGGGGCTCCGCTGTGCATCGTAGAAGCTAAGAGCACGGAAGATGTGGTTGCCGTGGTGAAGATTGCCAGTGAGACAGCGACACCTGTTGTTACCCGAGGTGGCGGAAGTGGACTGGCGGGCGGCGCGATTGGGGGTCCAGGTGAAATTGTTCTCTCTCTCGCCAAAATGAATCGAATCAAGGAGATTTCCGTCGATGATCGTTGGGCAGTCGTTGAGGCCGGGGTGATTAACCTAGACCTGAACAACGCCGCTCGCGAGCAGGGTTTGT
>Ga0307935_1000206_pt1 | contig 28623 bp, 23 predicted proteins | sample OrgLakmetageno92_FD_201827 | JGI IMG/M metagenome (GOLD analysis project Ga0307935, IMG submission 201827) | Saline water microbial communities from Organic Lake, Antarctica - #92 | ecosystem: Environmental > Aquatic > Non-marine Saline and Alkaline > Saline | place: Antarctica: Organic Lake...
GTGCGCCGCCGATGGCGGTGCCGTTGACGAGTGCTTCGGCCAGCTCAGGTGACAGATCCTGATTGGTTTCCAACAGCTGGGAAGCTCGATGCAGCTCATCGAGCGTCGCCGTATCGCTCCGCGGGACGTACACATCGTTGCTCGCCTGGAAGTCGATCGCCCCGAGGCGGTTAGAGCCAGAGCGAAGCAGGTAGGTGCCTTCGGCGATGTCATCAACGTCCCGGTCGGCGTCTCCAAGCACCGAGCGGGTGACGATGACGCGGCGCCCCCAGGAGTCCGGTGCACCTCCACATCGGAATCGAAGCCCTCGCCGAATGCGTCCGCCACCACGAGGAACGCCACCGCTACCTCGAACGAGGCCGCGCAGCTGGGAGCAAAAACCTGATTATCGCAAGACAGTTCATACCGAAGAATCGACCTCGATTAGCCGGTCAATGTCTCGACAGCGATGTCATGGAAGGGTTCTTCAGCTACCTCATAGAGGAAGGGTTTCGCATCTAGAAACCCGGAATACCCGACGAATTTCACTCGGGGCTGACTGACTACCTCGGATGGTGGAACACCACACACGTCCAACAGACGCTCGGCTACCTCAGCCCGGACGAGTACCGCGCCCACTTAACCCCCATCGCGTAGAGTTCGATTAACCCGTCCAATTTTCGGAGACCACTCCATACCGGGGTGTAGCTTCCACTCCTCGCTGAGTCGCGGAATGCAAAGCGCACCTCGTAATCAACGAGAAAGCACAGAGTGCATCTAACGGATGGCAGCCTGAATCGGCCGTGAAGCATTCCGGTCCTGTCTCTCTTGGCGAATAGGTGGCTTAGTTAGACGGTCGGGTTGTTTTTCTTTACCCTGCGGAGCTCATGGAGAAGCGGCTCGGTATAGCCATTCGGCTGTGTTGCCCCTTCAAGGATCAAACGTTTGGCTGCTTCGTAGGCGATGCTCGGCACGCCACCAGGCAGGAGGGCCTCATAGTCGTGTGTATCTGCGTTCTGGAGATCCACGGTCGAGGAGAGCCGCTCGAGGGCATCGTCGATCTGGGCCTCGGAGGTGATCCCATGCGTGAGCCAATTGGCTAGGAGTTGCGCAGAGATGCGCAAGGTGGCCCGGTCTTCCATGAGGGCGACCCCGTGAATGTCTGGAACTTTCGAGCATCCGATGCCTTGGTCGATCCACCGGACCACGTAACCGAGGATCGACTGCACGTTGTTATCAACCTCCGTCGCGACAACTTCTGCAGAGAGATCGTTCGGGCCAGCGAGGGGAATTTGCAGCAACGTGGTGAGGCTATCAGCGGGCAGCGGCTTGAGGGAATGACGTGCTTCGAACGCGTCGAGCTGGAGGTAATGCAGTGCGTGTAGCGTTGCGGCTGTCGGGGAGGGAACCCACGCGGTCGAGGCACCCGACCGGACGTGTCCGATTTTCTGCTTAAGCATTTCGTGCATGAGATCAGGCATTGCCCACATGCCCTTGCCAATCTGCGCGCGCCCGTCTAAGCCGCACGAGACTCCAACGGCGACGTTCCGGTCTTCGTAAATACCGAGCCAGGGCTCGGTGCGAATGTCAGCTTTTGGCAGCATCGGACCCGCGTAATGGGAAGTGTGGATCTCGTCACCCGTGCGATCGAGGAATCCTGTGTTAATGAAGACCACTCGATCGCCTGCGGCTGCAATACATGCGGCCAGGTTCACGGAGGTGCGACGCTCTTCGTCCATGATCCCAATTTTTACAGTGGATGCAGGGAGATCGTAGAGCTTCTCGACGCGGGCAAAGAGTTCTGCCGTAAACGCCACCTCATCGGGGCCATGCATTTTCGGCTTCACGATGTAAATGGAGCCGGTTCGCGAATTGCCGCCCGCCTGTGCGCAACCGAACTTTCGAAAGTCTGCAAGCGAGCCGAGCACTGTCATTATTGCGTCCAGGATGCCCTCACCGATTTCGCCTCCGTCGCGATCAAGTACGGCGTCGGTGAGCATGAGGTGCCCCACGTTGCGAACGAAGAGTGTGGATCGACCCGGAACCGTGAGCGAAGCCCCCACATGAGAAGAGTATTCGCGATCTGGGTTCAGCGACCGCGTAAAAGTCTGGCCGTTCTTCGTCACAGATTCGGAGAGTGTGCCGTCCATGAGGCCTCGCCAGTTGCGGTAACCGAGCGCCTTGTCTTCAGCGTCAACCGCCGCCACCGAGTCTTCTAGATCCATGATCGTTGTGAGTGCAGACTCGACGAGGATGTCTTGGATCCCCGCGCGGTCAATGCGGCCAATGGCGCCTGACGGATCTCGCGTGAGCTCGACGTGCAGCCCGTTGTGACGCAAAAGCACCGCGGTGGGCGCTTCCGCATCACCGCGGTATCCAACGAATGCCTCGGGGCGCTGGAGCAGGGTGGAACCCTCATCTAGGTGGATTTCGAGCATGCCGTAGCGGACTGTATAGCCTGTGGCGTCTGCGTGGGAGCCCTCGTTGAGGGGGGTAATTTTATCCAGAAGCTCGCGACCAAAGGCGATGACAGCAGCGCCGCGTTTCGCGTTGTACCCAATGACGGGTGCGAGGTCGCCGGTCAGATCGATCGCATCGGTGCCGTAAAGCGCATCGTAGAGGGACCCCCACCGGGCGTTCGCCGCGTTCAGAGCAAATCGGGCGTTGAGCAGCGGTACCACAAGCTGCGGGCCTGCGAGTGTAGCGACCTCAGGATCGACGTCTTTGGTGCTGATGGCCACGCTTTCGGGTTCGGGGACGATGTAACCGATGCGTTCGAGAAAATCACGGTATTCCGAAGGGTCGGGTGCCCCAGGGGTCGCGCGGTGGAATTCGTTAATCTGCGCTTGCAACTCATCCCGTACGCGCAAGAGTTGGGCGTTCTTTGGCCCGAGGTCATGGAGCAGGTCACTCACGCCCATCCAGAACGTGTCCGTATCTAGTCCCAACGACCGAAGCGTTTCTTCTGCGAAGGTTGCAATAGGTTCGGCAATCGAAAGATCTGCACGTGAACGGTACTCGGGCATGGGGCTCCTTTTCTGCTGGGCTCACACAGCGCGCCGTGGCGCTACTGCGTACGAAGAACCAGCGTCATTTACTGAGCCTATACGAGGATGTCATTGTAGGGAATACTGGTTCCATACTATGGAATGGAGTTCATATGAGTAAATACAACCCACGTCAGTCCTTGCCCGGCGGATCATCTGCTGGTGCAGTCGTGCGATCTGTTGTTCGCGCATTCGACGTGTTGGAAGTCCTCGCACGAGCAGAGCAGGAACTTCAGGTGGCAGAGATCGCCGCTACGACCGGACTCGCATCCCCCACTGCTCATCGATTACTCAAGACGCTGTGCGCGCTCGGTTATGTGTACCAGGCTGAAACGCGAGGGTACCGGCTGGGGTCGGGTTTGATCTACTTGGGAAAGCGTGCAGCTCCGCAGCTCGCCACTATCGCCCAAGGCATCCTCACCGAACTAGAGGACTTCTCTGAAGAAACAGCGAATCTTGCGGTGCTTGACGGTGACCTCATCACGTACATTGCACAGACGCCGTCTCGCCATCACATGCGCATGTTTACCGAGGTGGGGCGACGTGTCTTGCCGCATGCCGCAGGAGTCGGGAAAGCGACGCTCTCAACTTTGCCTGACGAGCAAGTGCTCGAGATCATTCGGCGAACTGGCCTTCCGGCCTACACAGCATCCACTCTGACGAGCGAACAGGCGCTCCTGGCCGACCTACACGAAACACGCAGGCGTGGGTTCGCTATCGATGATGGAGAGCAGGAGGTCGGGGTGCGGTGCATCGCTGTTCCGATACCTGGATCTCTGCCACCCGCGGCGGTTTCGATCTCGGGGCCTGCTGCCCGCATCACAGACCAGAAGAGCCCCGAACTAATCGACTCGCTCCAGCAGGCCGCCAAAAGGTTGAGCCTGTGACCTGCCCACCCGGGTGCCTCAAGCGAAGAAACGGGCTGCAGTCAACGCTCAAAAACGAAAATTGTCCCAGCTGCGGCAGCGATTTGGCCGGCTGTTCGTGTGGGGTGCCACATCCTGCCCGCGCCTCGCGACGAGCGGGCAGGATGTGGGTCACCACCAGTCGCTGTCGACTGACACGCCGGGCTGAAATTTGCCGGCCGGCGTCTCGGCAACAAATAGTCCGTCTTCGACGAGTGGAACACCGGCTGAAATAACGTAACGCGCGCGAGCACGCAGTTGCCAACCCTCAAACGCGCTGAAGTCGGACATCATCGCGAGCTGCTGAGGGGCGATTGTTTCGGGGTCGAGCTCATCCCAGATCACGAGATCAGCGTCGCTTCCTGGCTGGATGATTCCTTTTTTGGGGAACAGCCCGTTTAATTTTGCGGGGTTCGTGGCAGTTAACTCTACAAATCGTTGTGGTGTCATCTCGCCGGTCTGTGCGAGATGAGTCATCACGAGCGGGAGTCGAAGCTGTACGCCTGGAAGCCCATTGGGTGCCTGTCGCACATCTGAACAATACGGCAGTTTTTGGGAGAGCCCGAAGTCACAGTGGTCAGAAGCTATCGTCGAAATTCCTCCGTTCGTCGTTGCACGCCGAAGCTCCGATACCTGTTCTTCCGGCCGCAAGGGTGGTGCGCAAAGGTATTTTTCGGGTTGTTCGGAGGCATACATCTCTTCATCGAGCAGCATGTGGTGTGTGAGTGCCTCCCCGTGCGCACGAACTCCACGCTGCTTCGCTTCAACCAGTGAGCGTACAGATTGCGAGAGAGAGAGATGAACGAGATAGACCGGTGCCTCTGCATATTCGGCCAGCCGAAGGATATGTTCAACGGCGGCGACCTCCGCAATTTCAGGCCGCATTTCATGGTGGTGCGCCGCAGAGGTTTCACCTGTGGAGCCTGCGGCGTTGCCAGCTGCCTCAATGATGCTGTTGTCTTCGCAGTGAATAAAGCACAGGCCGCCGAACTCCTTCACCGTCTGTAGCACCGAGAGGATAGTGTCTGAATTCACCATTGTGTCGCCACGATTGGTCGTGAACATCTTCACGGTGGCGACGCCCTGCTTCGCTAGGGTCAGAAGTTCTTCTCGAGCTTTCGCTGACCAATACGTCACGCCGAGGTGCAGCGAAAAGTCACAAAAGCTGCTTTCACCTGCCCGGAGTTGACGTTCAAATGCATCCGTCATGGTTTCGACCCCTTCGGGGATCGCAAAGTCCACGATGGTAGTTGTGCCGCCAAGGAGCGCAGCTCGTGATGTCGATTCGTATGAGTCGAGCGTCGCTGTCTCTCCACTCAGAAATCCCACATGGCAGTGGCTATCGACTCCGCCGGGAGTCACGAGCCGCCCCCCAGCATCGATGATCCGGGCGCCCTCCGCCAAGGAGCCCGTAGCCGTGATACTCGCGATCTTGGCGTCACGAACATGGATATCGCCGGTGAAGATTGACTCTGGAGAGACAATCTGGGCATTTCTGATCAGCAGGTGTTCATGCCTCGGCATCATCAGCCGTTGCTTTGTATGCGAGCCAACCACCAAATTGCGTTATCTCTGTCACGCCTTCCTCAGCCAGGCGATCCTCGCGCATGCGCATTGAAAGGCTGCCCGAGCCGTCAGAAAGTTCGATGAGGGTGAGTTCAAGTTCTTCAGGTTCGAGCGGCAAGAGCTGGGCGCGCACGACAGAGTACTCGGCCTCGTAAAGCTCACCGGCAATACTTGCGCCGTTCTCGTCGTCTGGGTACAGTCCGGGAAACTCGTCGCGGACGGAAAAGAATCGGTATCGAGGTGCGGTCGTGACCGGCCCGACAAAAGTGGCCGCCCTCAAGCCGTGGCTGATCGACCCCCCAGACATGGCTTGTCCGTTTACAAACATACGAATCTTCAACTCTTGCTTCCTTTCGATATGTGGACGTTTCAGTGCATGCGGCCGGTTGAGGCCGAGATCACCGAACTGCCCTAGGGGTAATTGGAGGGACATGCTCAAACATGATGGGGCTCGGGCTTTCAGTTTCTTTCAGCTTAGAGGGTGACGCGCACGAGTGACGCGCAATCAGGCTCGCGCCGACGCGATAGGTGCGAGCCTGCTTCCGCTTGCCCTCCGACGATTTCTTTAAGTTGGAGACTTGTTTCAGAATCAAATCGACAGTCAACTCGGCAATCTCGGTTGCACCGGTGTCGATTACGGTGATCGCGGGCTGCCACGTCTGTAGCAGGGGCATATCTTCGTAGCAGATAACCGAGAGATTCTGCGGGAGCGAGATGCCACGGGCAGCGAGAACCGGGAGAATCCCAAAAACAGCTTCGTGGTTCGCCGCGAAGAGGGCAGTCATCCCATTTTCGGTCGCGAGGAGTTCCTCGATCGCCTTCGCGCCGAACTCGGGGTCGAATGGCCCGCGACGCACCATTATTTCATCTACTTCGATACCGTTGCGGTTAAGGCCTGAAATATACCCCAAGTATCGCTCGCGCCCAGAATCGGTGGTCTCAAGGCCTCCGACATAGCCTATTCGGCGATGACCGAGCGATACGAGATACTCTGTTGCCATGCTCGCGCCGTCTCTGTCGCCGGCGAGGACGGTCGGTGCCAGGCTGTCGGGCGACGAGCGGATTACGTTTACAACTGGCACGCCCGATTGAAGGATTGAGTTTAAGGTCTTCGAGTTTTTACCACTTCCAATCACGATCACTCCATCGACGCCGTGGTCAGTAAGCTTCATCAAAAGCTCCCGCTCGACTCCTGCATCGCCTGAAGTGGTAGACAGGATGAGCTGATAGCCATGAACTGAGAGGCGCTGTTGTACGACTTCTGCAATTGTGTGGAATGACACGTTGAGCAGGTTGTTCAGGACCAGCCCGATGAGGCGGCTTTCCCCGGACCTCAATGCCCGCGCTGCCTGATTTGGTCGATATCCGATATCGACCGCGACTCTCTTTACGTGTTTTTGGGTCGCGGCAGAGACTCGCGGCGAACTCCGTAGGGCGCGCGATGCAGTACTCACGGAAATACCCGCTTTAGCCGCGACGGTTTTGAGTGTTGCTGCCATGTTGAGTCTCCCCATTTTCTGTTTGTGGCGGCTGAGCCGAGCGGTATTCCGAGACTTTTGATAGCTTCAATGCCATCGATTGCACTAATCGAATCATACGTCGTTAGCTTGTCTTCAGGGATATTTCTCGAGAACCAAGCAAATGCCCGTAAGAATTTACCTTTTTGCAGTAGACATTTATTCTTCTCTAGTGTAAGTTTTGGCAAAGGTTTGTATTGTCGCCGCGTCAGATTGGAGCACCGAGTGAATCGCCACGACGTCGACTGGTTTGGTTATTGGCCCGCCGCACCTACACCCTTCCAAGAGGACGGGTCGCTTGACGTTCCTGGAATCAAGGAACTAATGGAGCTCTACCTTTCCCAGGGGGTTCACGGCGTGCTGGTGAACGGGAGTACCGGTGAATGGTTTAGCCAGAGTGCCGAAGAGCGGCGATCTCTCGCGGAAGTCGCTCGCGTTGCAATCGGCGGTAAGATTCCCCTCGTGGTCGGAGTTACCGCCTACACTCCGGCAGAAGCCATCAGTTTCGCGAAGCACGCCGCCGAAATCGGGGCAGACGGGGTGCTTGCGACACCTCCGCCTTACGTCCACCCGACACCCGATGAGATCGTGGCTTTTTACGCGGAAGTCAGCGAAGCGACGGATCTTCCATTTATGGTCTACAACTGGCCACGGGGGGTAGCGGTCGACATGGCTGGCCACCCTGACTTGATGAAGCGGCTCGCGGCGCTCCCGAACGTCGCCGCGATCAAGGACAGTACTGGCGACTGGAACCGCATGGTGAACACAATCGAGGAAGTTGCCAACGAAGTCCGAGTGTTTGGCAGCCTCACCCATCGGAAAGGGCTCGCGCTCATGATGGGGCTCGGTGGGGATGGTGCAATCGATGGCGGTGGCATTGGAGCTCCTTTTGCTGTGCAGTTCTTCGACGCAGTCAGAGCAGGGAACGTTGAGCTAGCGCAATATTGGGTTGACCGATATCAGTCGATAAGCCAGCGCATGGTGTCACCAGATTACAGCGGACTTTTTGCGTCACCAATTTCGCAACTCAAGGCTGCGATGTATCTACTCGGTCATCCGGCAGGCCCGGTGCGCGCGCCGCTTCAGCCGGTGAACGATCGAGAGCGTCTGACGGCCCTCTCGGAGATCTTGTCTTCAGCCAGCCTGCGTGTCATTCCGGGCCGCCTCGAAGAGCTAGTAAGTGGAGGAGAAAAATGACGGCAAATTTTGATGTCGTCATCGTAGGTGGTGGCGTGCTTGGCGCGGCAGCTGCCTACGAGCTGGCGGCACGCGGTCACTCGGTCGCGGTACTTGAACGAACTTTTCCCGGCCGGCAGGGTTCAGGCACTACTGCGGGCAATCTGCACATGCAAGCAATTCACACCCGTCGCCCTGGTCAAGCAGTGCCAGTTGATGCCACCAGATTGCTCCCCTTGCAGCGAGCCTCATACGAGCTTTGGAGTCAGATTGAGGATCGTCTAGGAGAGTCTGTGGGCCTTGTCGCATCCGGCGGCTTTACCGTCGCAGAGACAGATGAAGACGTAACAGCCCTACACGATAAATTTCAGTGGGAGCAGGCGGCAGGCATCCCCACAGAAGTGCTCGATCGAGCTGCAGTGCGTGAGGCGGCTCCTGAGCTGGGTCAGACGGTGCAAGGCGCAACCTGGTGTGGATGGGATGGGTATGCCAATGCCCTGTTCGCTACTCCTGCTTACTTGCGTGGGGCGCAACGAAATGGTGCTCGCATCTTTACTCAGGCACCTGTCGAACGGATTGAACGAGTTGGAGGTGACTGGCGTGTAATCAGTCGGGTCGGCGAGTTCACCACGTCTGCGGTAATAAACGTTGCGGGCCCATGGCTTCATGAAGTCAGTCGCAGGGCTGGTTTTGATCTTCAAATGGCACCGTTGGCTATTCAAATGCTTGAGACGGTTAGAGCTCCTCGTTTCCTTGATTACTTGGTGCAGCACGTCAGCCGGGGACTCTCGGTGAAGCAGGTAACCAATGGCAACTTGGTGATTGGCGGCGGTTGGCCGTCGGCTGAACTCGTACTCGGGGGATATACCCCGGTGCTGGAGAAGAGTGTAGAGGGCAATTTTGCAGATGCAGTTCGCGTCGTACCTGGAATCGGCGAATACAGATTGAGTCGGGCCTGGTCTGGCCCTCTTGCCGCCACCCCTGATGAGATGCCGGTCGTGGGCGAGGTCGGGAACAATAGTGGTTTTTACGTCGCCGGCGGCACTTATTCCTTTACATTCTCGCCGCTTTGGGCAAGGACCCTTGCCGAGCTTGTCGAGGGCGTCACCCCAAGCGTCGAGGTCGCTGACTTTGGCCCAGCGCGTCTCGTGCGCGAAGGCACTCTCGAAGCTTCCCAAAGTTAGGCGAAAAGGAGAAACATGGTGTATAACACCAATACGCGACCACTGGCTCCGGGCATGAAAGGGCATCCGGACGCCCTTTGGCTCGTCAACGGAAACGTGGTAGACGTAGTCGCTGGAGTGAGCCGTGCGAACCAGAACGTCGAACTTTTCGATGGGCTCATTATAACAGTGACGCACGACGCGCCGCCGGCAGGCGCAGGGACTTTCCACCTCGGTGGTCGCTTTATCGCACCCGGTCTCATCTCGGTGCACACCCACTTGACCATCGTCTATCCGTTTGACCAGACCGAGGAGCACGAGACCTCTGGGGCGAGTGCGCTCCGAGGCGCCAGCCGAGCGCGCGATGCACTGTACGCCGGTGTGACTACGGTACGCACGGTGGATGAGCAGAATCAGGCCGACATCGTCATCCGCAAAGCAGTCAAGGAAGGTTGGCTCGAGGCTCCGCGCATTTTTGCATCAGGGCGTGCGATCGGTATCACTGGGGGACACGGCAAGGGGATGGCCTGTGTGTACGCAGATGGTTTTGACGAGTTTCTCAAAGCGGCACGTACTGAGCTTGAAGACGGTGCCGACCACATCAAGGTCTTCATCACTGGGGGTATCGCGCACGCGGATGAGTCCTTTAACGGCGCTCAGATGACAATTGATGAAATGCGTGCGGTGGTCCGGGCAACCTCAGAGCAGGGAACATATGTCGTCGCTCACGCAGGTGGCGGCGAAGCGATACGCGAAGCGATCTCGGTGGGTATCAACGCCTTTGAACACGGCTATGACCTTGATGTACAGACAGTAGAACTCATGGCGGAGAACAACTCCTATCTCACTCCGACTTTGTCCGTAACAAGTTGCCCTGAGTGGATGCGGTCGCATGGCTTCACCGAATGGCAGATAGACCTCGCGCTTCGCGTGCACCCGACGCATTTAGAGAGCATCCAACGTGCCTTCGGACGCGCAATCACGACAACCCAGGAGCTTGATGGTCAGGGAATTCGTATCGTCGCAGGCACAGATTACCTCCCGGGAGAACCAAACGATGGCACCTCATGCGCCGTGAAAGAAATGGAGCTGCTGGAGCAGGCGGGCCTCCCAGTAGCTGCAGCGCTGCGCGCCGGTACCTGGGAAGCTGCGCGATTGCTGCGAGCTGAGGGACGCATTGGCTCGATCGCTGAAGGGCTGGCCGCAGATCTTGTGATCACGGAAAGCGACCCAAGCGAAACCGTTTCCGCGCTTCGCACCATTGGGACGGTCATACAAGGTGGACGAATCGTGCGCACTGACATCTCGACGTCTCAGAAGAAACTTGTAGGGGAAGGTAACCAATAATGACAAGTCAACCCCATCTGAAAGTAGCCGTCGATATCGGCGGTACCTTTGTCGACGCTATCTCGTATGACACCCTGAGTGGTGAGGTCAAGGTCTATAAAGTCGCCACCACGCCAGACGAGCCCGCCCGTGGTGTGCTGGGGAGCATCAATGGCTTAGTAGACGACATCTCAGCCATCGAATCTTTCGCGCACGGTACAACACTTGGCCTGAACGCAATTTTGCAGCGCAGCGGAGCACCCGTCGGTGTGATAACCAACGCCGGATTCAGTGATCTCCTTGAGATTGCACGAGCGGCTATCCCGGTTTCTCACATGTATAACTTCAGCTTTGCGCGTCCAGAACCACTCGTGCCTCGGCGGCATCGACGCGGGGTGCCCGGGCGTCTGGACGCTCAGGGAGATGAAGTCGTCCCGCTCGACGCCGCATTACTTATTGCGGCGGCGCAGGAGCTGATCGAGGACTCCGGACTTGCTTCGATCGCGATCTGCTTCTTGCACTCCTACACCAACCCAATGCATGAACGACAGGCCGCTGAGATACTGCGGGCGCGTTTTCCTCAGGTGCAGATCTCGATCTCGAGCGACCTGACCCGCGAATACCGAGAGTACGAGCGAACCAGCACAGTCGTCCTTGACGCGAATATTCGGCCCGTTCTCAATAATTATCTCGAGGCGCTTGAGACCCGACTAGAAACTGAAGGCTTCGCGAAACCAATCCACATCATGCGATCTGGCGGTGGAGCTATGACTGCCACGCTCGCAAAGCATGCGCCGCTCACCACCGTTCTCTCCGGTCCGGCAGGAGGCGTTGTCGGTACAACATTTCTAGCGCGCGAACTGGGCATGTCCAATGTGATCTCATTCGATGTCGGAGGAACAAGCGTCGACTCCTGCGTGATTGTCGATGGGAAGCCAAGCGAGGTACACGAGGCGGAGATCGACGGTCTCCCCCTGCTCATACCGATTTTCGACATTCGCACGATTGGCGCGGGTGGGGGGTCAATCGCGTGGATGGACTCGGGACTACTCAAGGTCGGGCCGAAGAGCGCGGGTGCTGTACCTGGACCTGTCGCCTATCAGAACGGGGGTGTCGAGCCTACAGTTACAGATGCCGCATTCGTTCTCGGTTACCTCGATCCAGAGGGGTTCCTCGGTGGTCGAATCAAAGTCAGCGCCGAGGCCGCGCGCAGGGCGATTTCAGATCGGGTCGCAAAGCCTCTCGGTCTCAATGAAACGGAAGCGGCCGCGAGCATCCTCCGCATCCTGGTCGCCCGCACAGTCGGAGCACTCCGTGAAATCACGATCGAGCGCGGGCTCGACCCCCGCGAATTCACACTGCTCGCCTTCGGCGGTGCCGGACCGCTGCTCGCCCCCATGCTTGCACGCGAGATGGAGATAGCGAAGACTATCGTTCCACGGGTACCGTCAGCGTTCTCGGCGTTCGGAATGCTGATGTCAGACTTGGAATACGAGTTCTCGGCTACGTCATTGCGCCCGTTGAACGACGAGTCACTTACTGCGCTGCAGCCGACCTTCACAGAGCTGCATGCTCAGGCCGAGGGAATCTTAGCCCAGCAACAAGTCGAGGCAGCGGCGCGGCGGTTCACCCGCACCCTCGATGTTCGGTATCAAGGCCAAGAGCACTCGCTGCCTGTCGATTTCGACGAAGGTGACGATGCCGCCGCTATCCTCGCCCGGTTCAACGACCTTCACCTCGCACGCCACGGCCACGCTATGGGTGAGCCGGGCCAGATTCTGAGCGTTCGCTTGCGCGCAGTCGGAGTGCAGACCAAACCGCCGCTTATCACGGTCAAGAAATCGAACGGCAGGGCGTTGGACCCACGCGGATCGCGCCGCGCCTTTGACGTAGCGACGAACGAGTGGGAGGAGTTCGCTGTATATGACCGAGCAGACATGTTTGCGGGCCACACCGTCAGCGGACCGGCGATCATCGAAGAGGGCACATCGACGACAGTGTTCTTCGGAGACCAACAGCTAAGCGTTGACGGATACGGACTCCTCGTGATCACGCAAACCGGCCAAGCCGCTGCAGGAGAAAGCTCCGCACAGACCACCGCAGACACCTTCACATTAGGAGCCTCAAAATGAGCACCCAGGAACGGCTCGATGGAGCAACAGTCGAAGTTATCCGGAACTATGTTGTTTCGGCCGCCGAGCAGATGCGTCGCACGCTCGTGCGAAGCGCGTTCAACCCAGTCATCTACGACGTCCTTGACTTCGGGATTTCAGTTTACAATGCCGATCAACAGCTCATGGCAGAGGCGACAGGAATCACACATTTCTTGGGCGCGAACGATCGTGCGCTCCTCGAAGGGACCCGCTATGTCGGCATCGAAAACATGGCACCGGGTGATGTCTACCTCCTGAACTACCCCTATTGGAACGGCGCACATAGCTACGACGCGATGCTCTTCGCACCCGTCTTCAGCGGTGGGCGAGAGATGCCAAGTGCATACCTCGCCGTGCGGGCGCACTGGATGGATCTCGGCGCGAAAGACGCTGGCTACGTGCTTGACTCCACGGACATGCACCAGGAAGGGCTGATCTTTCCCGGTACCCGCATAGTGCACAAGGGCGAAGTCGTTCGGGACATCACGGAACTGATCCGGTTCAACTCCCGCTTGCCCGAGCTCACCCTCGGCGATTTTCACGCTCAACTGTCGGCACTCAGGGTTGGGGAACGAAGCTTGCATCAGATATGGGAGAAATTCGGCATCGACACCGTCGACCAAGCCATCCGGCAGGTCATTGAGCACGGCGAAGCAGTGGCGCGCAAGGCCGTCGCTGCGCTTCCCAACGGCAGTTGGAGCGCCATCGACTACATCGATGACGACAACATCACTGACGACCTCATCGAGATTAAGGTGACCGTCAGCATTGCCGGCGATGAGATAACTGCAGATTACACCGGCTCATCTCCTGCTGTTAAGGGACCGGTCAATCTACCGATCGGATCGACGGAAGGTATCGTTAAGGCAACTTTCAAGAGCCTCACGACTCCGAACGAACCGGCGAACGCGGGTCATTTCGCACCGCTCACCGTCATTGCCGAGAAAGGCAGCATTTTTAATGCCCAGTATCCCTCCGCCACTTTCACGCAGTGGAGCGCGATCGTCGCAACCGAGCTCGTTCACAAGGCGTTAGCACAGATTCTCGAAGAGATCCCAGCTTCTTCTGGTGGTGATGAGCCGGGGTTCATGGCGCTCGGGCGCGACTCGCGCACCGGCCTCGATTACGTAGTGAGCAACAATGAGGGCATCGGCTGGGGGGCCACGCGCGACCACGACGGAGGCAACGCTCAACAACACCCGTCGCAAACCACAGTTCGCAACACTCCGATAGAGGTTCTAGAGCACAAAGGCGCGATATTCCATGAGCGCCTCGAGCTCATTCAGGACTCTGCAGGGGCAGGCCGATACCGCGGTGGGGTAGGCGTGCTCCGCGAAGTCCGTTACCTAGACGAGGGGGAGGTTCTTTCGATGAAGAAGAAGTCGAAGACTCGCCCCTGGGCGCTGTGTGGAGGGCTAGAGCCAGAGCCCAGTGAAATGGTCATTTGGCCAGACACACCTGAATCCAAGAGGGTGGGAATGTACCGCGCAGCGATGAAAGTCGGCGACAGATTTATCAACCGGACGGCAGGCGGTGGCGGATACGGTAATCCGCTCGAGCGGGAAATAGAGGCCGTCGTCTCAGATGTCTTCAACGGCTACGTCAGCATCGACGCCGCCAGAGACACTTATGGTGTGACGTTTTCCGCAGACGGCAGCGGAAACAAGAAACATGCCGGAAACGCAACAAATGCTAGGTTGCACTACGCAAAGATCCATTCCATGCAAATTGACGAATAGGGATAATTGATGATGAGAATACAATCGGCGGCAACGCCACCCACCACAGCACACAGGCAATACTTTCTGCTAAAAGCAGTCGCAGTCATAGGGGTAGCAGGGCTGTTGGTCGGCTGTACTGCAAACGGTTCAAACGATGCGACTTCTCGTGACACAAGCATTGTGATCGCCGAGAACGAACCCCCCGCCACTTTCGACCCCATACAGGCAGACAACTCGACGGTAGATGGGGTGGTGATTCCCGCCTACAATAGCGTGCTGACCTATGACGACAACCTCGAGCTCGAGGGAGAGCTCGTCGAGTCATGGAGCGTCTCGGAGGACGGACTCACACTCGACTTCAAACTGCGGGATGACGTTGTATTCCACGACGGCACCGCGCTGACCTCGACCGACGTAGCCTACACACTCGATCGCATCAAGCGAATTGGGATTGGCGTCGCCTCGTACCTGTCCGCGTACGAATCGTCGGAGGCGATCAGCGACACCGAGGTTTCGGTGCGGCTTAACCGTTCAGACTCATCATTCCTCGCAGCGCTCACACGTGTCTACGTGTTGAACTCGGCGCTCGTGGACGAGAACGCTGGCAGTGATGATGGGCAGTCTTGGCTGGCCAACAACAGTGCGGGCTCTGGGCCGTATGTCCTCAGCGCCTACAGCGCCAATCAATCCACAATGTATACAAAGTTTGCGGATTACTGGGAGGGATTCGACGGACAAGCCGAGACCGTAGAGTTCCGATACCTCGCGGAGCCGGCCACGCAGAGCGCGGCCCTGAGCAGCGGTGACGTCGACATCGCGATGGATATCGCGCCGACCGAATGGGAAAAGTTCGAAGGCACTGATGGTTTCACGGTTGATAAGGCCGGTACCAACGTCGCGCTTTACGTTTTCTTTAACATGGGAGATTCGGTGACATCGAACCCTGTACTGCGAGAGGCCATCTCCTACGCTTACGACTACGACCAACACATCGATTCAATACTTTATGGTTCGGGAAGCCCGATGAACGGACCGGTTCCCACTGCCATGAAGTGTGCGACAGACGATCTGACAGTCCCGACCTTTGACCTCCAGAAGGCGAAGGAGATCATCGACACCAACGGCCTGGCGGGTACGCAGTTGACGATGACCTTCCTCGGGGCACTCGTCGAGATGGAGCAGGCTGCTGCGCTCTTGCAGTCGAACCTCTCGGAGATTGGGGTAATTCTCGACCTCCAGGCGATCACTTATCCTCAGTATGTCGAAATGTCCTTGAACACGGAGACACGTCCGCAGCTCGGCATGATATACGCATTCCCGGCCTTCCCGGACACGAGCGCGATTCTCTTCCAGAACTTCAATTCGCAGACAATCGGCGGCCAGAACTGGGGAGCATATTCTAACCCTAGGGTCGACGAGCTCACGAGCGCCGCCCAGATCGAAAATGACCAAGACGTACGGTGCGATTACTACGTTGAAGCTCAACAGATCATCACTTCGGAGTTCGCAAGCGTCAACTTGTCTAACCCTCAGCATGTCGCCGTGGTAAACGAGCGCGTGCAGGGCTTCAGTTATCGGCCGTGGCACCACCAGACGGTCGATGTCTACGACCTCACACTAAGCGAGTAGCGGTGCTGAAGATTATTCTGTAGCGCTCATTCCTACCCTGCTGTGCGGGCCAGCGATGGTCCGCACAGAGGGGCACCACCCCATGGCACAAGGAAGAGGGGCCCGAAATGATCAGATATTTCGTGCAACGCGCCATCCTGAGCGCCGTCGTGCTGCTTGGCCTGCTCGTCATGGCGTTCGCGATGGTTCAGATACTGCCCGGTGACCCAGCGAAAGCAGCGGCAGGCCGAAACGCACTGCCAGAGCAGATCGACGCGGTCCGACAGCAACTAGGCCTCGACCAGCCTCTCATCGCCCAGTTCTTCTCGTTTATTGGGCGCGTCTTTCAGGGCGACCTGGGTAACTCCATCTTCACCCGTCGCCCCGTAGTCGAAGACATCGCCCAGGTGCTGCCGTCGAGCATTGAACTCGTCGTCACGGCCATGATCATCAACGTCTGCATCGCAGTGCCCCTCGGTGTTATTGCCGCGTACAACCGGGGACGTCGCGCGGACGTTACTGCCAGGCTCGTAGCCCTCCTCGGTGCAGCGGTGCCCGTTTTTTGGCTCGCGCTGTTGATGCAGCTTTTCTTCTCGGCTTTTCTGGGCTGGTTGCCACTGTATGGGCAGCTCGGATTCGGCATCACAGTGCCCCAGATTACGGGTGTTGTTCTGCTGGACACCCTACTTTCCGGTAGTCCCGCCGCTTTCGGTTCAGCAATACTCCACCTCATTCTCCCTGCGCTTACGCTGTCGGCGGCGTTCATTGCCGTGATTGTACGGACGGTTCGCTCAAGTATGGTCACGTCGCTTGATGCAGACTATGTGACGCTCGCCCGCGCGACCGGCGCGAGCGAAACGCGTGTCGTCGTCCGCCACGCACTCCGCAACGCGCTTATCCCGATGAGCACCATCCTTGGTATGCAGCTCGGGTGGATGCTCGGAGCCACCGTCCTCGTGGAGTCGACCTTCAACCGAAAAGGGATTGGTGCCTATATGGTGACAGCTGTGCTTCAAAACGACCTCTATGCCGTAATCGGTTCGATAGTGGTGATCGGGCTCGTCTTCGTCATCACCAACCTAATTGTTGATACTGTTCAATTGTGGATCAACCCGCGACTGCTTGATGGAATGATGAAGCCGCGAAGGTCGGCCTTGGTTTCCTTAACGACCCGTGGCATCCGTAATATCCCGAACAGCGCAAGAAAGTGAGTCTCAAGATCGCGCTCCGCCGTCCACCGAAACGGCGACGTTCCCCCCTCGCCGAGCGAATCGCGCTTGTCGTAATCGCTTTGCTGGTGCTGTTAGCTGTATTCGGTCCGTCTTTCGCCCCTTACGACCCACTGAAGGTCGACCTAGCGCTGGCACTTCTGCCGCCGAGCCCAGACCATTGGTTCGGAACTGACATGAATGGCAGGGATGTGTTCAGCCGCACGCTCGCCGGGGCCCAGATAACCTTGTCTGCGACCGCATTCGTTCTAGTTGTCACTCTCATCATCGGGGTCACCGTCGGAACAGCCGCCGCCCTCGGTAACCGAGTTGTCGATGAAATTCTAATGCGGATCACCGACGTCGGCCTCGCATTACCCTCTATCATTCTGGCGCTCGGGTTCGCTGTCGCCCTAGGGCCAGGCCTCCTATCTGCGATCATCGCCGTCGCTGCGACATGGTGGCCCGGATACGCGCGACTTGTCCGCTCCGTAGTTCGGGAGGTTCGTCATGCGGATTATGTTGAGGCGGCGACCGCCTTAGGCGTAAGCCGATGGCGGCTAGTGCGTAAGCACATCTTGCCAAACTCGCTTGATGCAATCTACGTGCAGGTCACCCTTGATGTCGCGTCAGTCATGCTCGTGATCTCTGGCCTGTCGTTCATCGGCGCGGGGGCTCAGGTTCCTTCCCCGGAGTGGGGAGCGATGATCGCGGGGGCGGCTGGAAATGTGACAAACGGTTGGTGGTCTCTATTTTTCCCGGGACTCGCCATGATGATCACCGCAATGGCGTTCAATCTGGCTGGCGACTGGGTAAGAGTTCGTCGAGATCCGACCCTTCGTGATGGGATCGCGCGATGACAACTGATGGAAGAGGTACAGGAATGCTGGAAATCAGCGATCTCAGGGTGAGCTATCCGGCCACTGAGGGTAGGGTCGAAGTCGTTCACGGAGTCGACCTACGGCTCGAACGTGGAAGTAGGGTAGCGCTCGTCGGCGAATCCGGGTCAGGCAAGTCTGTTACCGCTCGAGCCGTGCTCCAGCTCGATCAGGACGCGGCCTATAGCGGAAGCATCCGCCTCGATGGCGAAGAACTCCTTGGCATGTCGGCCCGTCGGATTCGCAGTATCCGTGGCTTCAAAGTCGGACTCGTCTTTCAGGATCCACTCACATCTCTGAACCCCGTCATGAGGGTTGGTTGGCAGATCATGCAACCTCTCGTAATCCGAGGAGTCGACAAGAAAGAGGCTCGCAGGCGCGGGGTTGAGTTGCTCGAGCGTCTCGGCGTCGCGGAGGCTGGCGTACGGTTCGACGACTACCCCCATCAGTTCTCCGGAGGGATGCGGCAACGTGTAGTCATCGCTATTGCTGTAATCGCAGAGCCCGAACTGCTAATCGCTGACGAACCGACTACGGCGCTCGACGTTCGTGTGCAAGCGCAGGTGCTCGAACTATTGCGCGACATCGCCGAAGAGCGTGGTCTGAGCGTCCTGTTAATCACGCACGATCTAGGAATCGTTGCTGGGTTCGCCGAGCATGTCGTCGTGATGCGAAACGGGCTTGTTGTCGAGAGAAATGATGTTGACACTCTGTACGCGTCACCGAGTCATCCCTACACGCGGGGACTGCTTAGGGCGGTACCCAAAATCGATGGAGACCCAGCGCAGCGTCTGCTCTCTGTTGACGAGATTGCCGAGGAGACCCAATGACTGTTTTGGCTGTCGAGCGACTGACGAAACAGTTTGCCGGACGAGATAGCCCCGCCGTGAATGCAGTTTCTTTTGAGGTGCAGACGGGGGCCACCGTCGGAATTGTCGGCGAGTCCGGTTCAGGGAAGTCGACTCTAGCGCGTTGCGTAGCGGGTCTCATTAGAGCCGATTCAGGCAGTGTCAGGCTGAATGGAGTGGAGGTTGTGGGCGCGTCACCACGGGAGAAGCGGATTTTTCGGCGTGATATGCAGATGGTGTTCCAAGACCCGTTCGCTTCGCTCAGCCCGCGCATGACTGTAGAAGAGCTGGTGGGGGAGGGGATTCTCGTGCACGGCCTTGAGAAAAACTCCACGAAGAGGCGGGACTTGGTCGTGTCCACGCTTGAGAAGGTCGGCCTCTCAGCCGAGCATCTCAAGAGATACCCCCGATCGTTCTCCGGAGGCCAACGCCAGAGAATTGCGATTGCCCGGGCGATTGCGGTGCGCCCAATGCTGCTGATTTGCGATGAGCCCGTCTCCTCGCTCGACGTCTCCGTGCAGGCACAGGTGCTGAATCTGTTGCGTGACCTCCATCGCGATTTGGACTTGTCGATCCTCTTTATTGCTCACGATCTCGCGGTCGTTAAGTATCTGTGTGAATCCGTCGTCGTAATGAGCGACGGGGTCGCGGTCGAGTACGGAAGTCGGGAACAGATTTTCGACGACCCGCAGCATGCCTACACTCAGTCGTTGCTGAGGGCTGTTCCCGTTCCCGACCCCTCTATCGAGCGGGCTCGTCGTGCCGCGCGGCAGCAATGAGCGTGTCAGTAGTTTAGCGTTTCATCTGTCCTGGATCCCTATCGTGCTTCAGATGGCTGTACTCCATCTAGGAGTCACAACCACGACTAGCGCTCTTTTCTGGGGACTGCTTTTTTTAGGTTATGCCGATATTGGCAGAACCTAAATACTGCCCAGACGGTTCGTTTATAGCTGTGTTGTAATTGGCTCTCCTGTCTGTTCCGTGGATGAATTCCTGCCGGGGAGCACGGGTTTGTGCCTACCGCTGCTGAGTATCGCGAGGGCGATGAGGGCGATGAGGGCGTCGGGTGATTTGAAACTAAACGCGATGCGGGTTACGAGGCGGATCTTCGTGTTCATCGACTTTGCCCGGCCGTTGGAGGGGCCGTGCTCAATCGAGGCGAGGATCGCAAGTCGGTGTTTGGCGATGCTGCGTTGTAGTTTCACGAACGCGCCGCCTGGCCCAGCCCACCCACTTACCAGGACTTCAGCGGCCTCGGCGTTGGGCAGCGTAAAGATCACCCAGAGGCCTTCCTGAGGTAATACCCCCACCCAGATTCGGGTCGGTCTGCACGATCCACGCGAGCTTTACTTTCCGCTTTTCGGTGAGGTTCTCGGGGTTCTTCCAGAGCGAGTAGCGGAGTTCTTCGCCCCGGTAGCACGGGCGCTGTTTGGCCGGACCGCAGCGTCGGCCGCGGTGCGACGGGCCTCATTTACCGCGTAGCTTTCTGGGCGTCGCTGCAGGCCGATTGGTGGACTTCATGGAGGGTGTGTGGCCCATTTCACGACGTGGAACGGATCCCCGCGCACCAAACCGCATTGGGGGCTTTGGGACAACTATCGCCGGCTCCACGGCGAGATCGGTCATATTCCGCCGGTCGAGGTCGAGGCCCACCTCTATTCAAACCTACCCGCCGTCAGAGAGATGGAACGGGTCTAAACGAGCCTCTAAAAAACTAGGGGCTTGAAAGGTCACCGCCCGCCAGCGCTACCGTATTCCCGAAATCCTGCTACCAAGTCCCCGGACTAGCGCTACTCGCCAGTCCGACCATCACACACGCCCTCAAATGCAGAGTGCTGCGACGATGACTGGACTGCAGGGTGAAAACCCAAAAGGCAACCAATTTGAATCTGCATAGTCCATAACGGCTGGCGAAACTTGCCGCGAAGATCAACGCCCGGTCGTGCGAATCACGCAGCTGGGAGCCGGCGGGACTGGACCTCGGTAGGCTTATAAAAACAGTCCGCCTTTGATCGACTGTTGCGACTTTCGCTAGAAAACGCCGTATGTTCGTAATTCCCCGTCACCTTGCAGGTCAGTGTTTTTTGACTATGTAGAAAATGCGGTATGGTCACGAAACTTACCCACGTCAGAGCATCTTTCACGTTTTAAAAAGGCGTTTCGAGCCTACCTTCACGAAATATCGAGGCTAGTCGTCCTTGTCGATCAGCATTTCGGCCAAGACTTCAGTCACTTGATTCATAGAGTCCAAGTCGACCCACTCATCCGGCCCATAGAAACCACCACCACGCGCACCAAAACCCACCGTTGGAACTCCTAGAAGCCTAATTGGGAATCGCAGATCACTCGCGCTGTGCCAACCATAGGGTTCTGGTTCACTTCCCGTCACCCGACCTATAATTTTAGAAACTGATCGTATGAAGCTCGAACTGATTTCCCCAGCTGGGTTGGCGCGAAGTCCTACCAATTCAACCGAAACCTTTCCACCTTCCAGTATGGTCGATAAGTCCGTGTCTGAGATTTTACGTTCAACGAAAGCTCGCCAGTACTCCGCATCCTTTTCGGTGAACCAACAAGCTACATCAACCCTTGCAGTACAGGGGACCTCGAAAGGAGTTGAACCCCCACCGTTGATACCGGTCACTTCCCAAATCGTTGACTCTGATGGGAAGTCCCTTACCAGCGCAGCAAACTTCATTGTCGCCTTGAGTGGATTTAGCCCGGTACGGGGATCCGCGCTCACCGGAGATCGTTCCTCACGTGGCTTCGGCGTCCTCCCGTGGAAGGTGACCCGGACTGTTGCCACACCCCGCGAAGCGGTCTTAAGCTGCATTAACCCCTCACCACTCTCAGCAGGGTGGCAATACACCGCTCCTCGGACGCCCCGTACGGATTCCACTGCTTGAAGCATCCCCAAGGCCCCTCCCTGCTTAGCTGCGGCAAAAACAATGACTGGCGGGTTTTCGGGGAATCTTGATCGCTGTTGCAACAATTTGAGAGCCCCGAGGATCGAGACAATGCCCGCTTTTGCGTCCGCAGCACCCAAGCCATATGCGTTCCGTTCGCGCTTCGTCAAGTCCAGAGGCGGGGTTGCCCACCCGGCGTGGGCTGGTTCGGTATCAAGATGAGAGAAGAGAAGCAGAGGGCCTGTTGTCGCGAGCAAAGGACTGGCGCCTCTGTCCACGCTTCCCGACTCCACAGTAGAATGCGTCGCCACATAGGCAGTCCCAACTGGTCGAATCGTACCTGGCGGACTATATTCCGCATGTCCGGATATCGAATCATCCACTTCAATGGCCCGCGATATGTAGCCGAGGCCTGAGAGCACCTTCTCAATAACGCTCCAAATCTCCGTTCTCTCACCAGTTGCACTTGACTCGTGAACAAGCGCCGCTAGGAGTCGCTCCGACCATGCGCAGACATTCTCGTCGAGTTCATCGGCCACTGCCCCTAATTCAACCGAAACCTGACCATCTATCGCAGACACTTCGTCCCGATCCGGCATCAGCGCGACTGCTTTGGAGTAAAGATTGGCGCGGCTTCGATGAGTCGCCCGAATCGAGCCGATGCGACGAACTCACCGTCCCGAACGATCGCCCGTCCGCGAACAAAGAGTGAGGCTGGCAAGCCGATCAAGCTCCTGCCTTCATGGGGCGTAGAATCTGTGGTCATATGCAATTTTTCCGCCTGTATAGTAACGCTCGCTTTCGGATCCCAAATTGCGATATCGGCATCCGAGCCAGGCGCGATAATCCCCTTTCTAGGGAATATGCCATTCAAACGCGCCAGGCTTGACGCAGTGGGAGCCACGAACTGCATTGCAGACATACGGCCAGTAGAAACGAATTCACAGATTTAGGCAAATTCCTGCTCATATCGTTCTGGTCGCCACGGGCCATCTTGTGTTCTCCTCGGTCTCGGCGCCTGTCGTCACTTTTTGCAAGTCCGCTTGTGGTGTCGCTCCATGACTTCGGTTCAAACGGTACTCAATGCGATTCTGGATCGCAGTCAACACAGTTGTCATCAAAAAGACTACAGCGTCCTTACTGACGCCGATGACCATTGCCCCATATCCTTCAACGGCCGTCGAGGCGACATCGGGCATTCGATTGCCTGCACCGAGGATAAATTTGGCGATTTTCTCCTTGTCCTTTTTGGTTGAGAGATCGAGCGTGGAGTTGAGTTCAAGGTAGTGACGCTCAGCCAAATCGCCGAGCTTAGCAATGACGGCAATAAGCTGCTGAGCGGCAAGTACGCCACGCGGCGCACGCGAGGTGTCCAGTTCTGTCATCAGATCCATGCCTCCTCAGCCAACGGCGCACCGTTGAGCTCTTCCCTTGTCGCGCGCCAGTTCGGCAGGTGCGTGTCCATCAGTCCCACGAAGTAATCGAGGCACGCAGGGCGCTTCTTGGCGAGGGCCCAGGTCGCGTTGTCCTTCTCCTGGCCGCAGATTGTTAGACCGTGTGGCGCGGCATCAGCAACCTTCAATAGCAGCGATCTATACCCATAAGTCGGGTCATAGACCGTTGCGGAGTAAGGCGTGTAGAACTGGCCCTTGGACTTGCCAGATTCGGTCGCGAAGCGACGCATCAGGTATTCGTAGGCGTCGCCGAGTAGGCCATCGCCCTCGGCAAGCTTGCTGATCGCCTTGTTGGTCTTGTCGCCGATCGCTTTGTCACCCTTGAAGGTCACTAGATCGTCAAAAGACCTGCCAGAAGGCACGTCGATCAGGCTGTTCTTGTCAGACTTGGACTTGACAGACTTGGATTTGTCAGCGACGTACTTCGCAAAAAGTAGGGTCAGGACATAGTCCTTGTATTGCGAGGCATCCATGCCCCCGCGGAGCTCATCTGCGCCTTTCCAGAGCGCGTCATCGAGGTCTAACTTCTTGAAAGCCATTACCTAAGTCACCACCTTCGGTGTGCGGCGTCCGGTTCGATATGCTGCAGTTCTCTGCTTGTAGATCATGGTGGGCGTCGTTTCCTCCACACTCTCGAGCGTGCGCTAATTGTAATCAAAGCTTGTTTCAACGATAACGGCGCGTGACGACACGACGTAGGAGGTGATGCTTCGGGCGATCCGCGTATCGGGAGATTGACTCGAACCGGTTGCTTCACAATCGAGGTCCGCACCAACGAGGACCCTGCTCATTGTTATGACAACGGCCGCTACTTCGATGACATCTTCGAAGTCGTCATCGAGGCGGTAAAATCTTAGGAGTGATGAAGCCAGATCCGAGAAGCCAGATCCGGGAAGTTGGTGTCACGCCTGCGTGACACCAGTTCAGCCCCGATCCTTTCCAGACGCAGGGCTTATCAGACGCGGGGGGCTTTTCACGTCTGCCCGGCGATAATTAACGGGCACATCCGCAATCACTGCGTACCGCACTACCCGAGTCAGTGCCATCGAGACTCGTAGCTGCAACGGCAGTCCGGTAAATGTTAAAGCGTTCGGCGTACCGTTCCACTTCCAACCCGGAGAATCACCATCCGCATGGTTGTAAACAGTTGACCCTTCCGTGACGCTAACGTTGTCCCCACTTAACCACTAAGGCTTTGGGCTGTAGTAGCGTCAGGGAGCCTCTGCCTATTTGTTGACATGTTTTGTCCTAGTTGTCCTAGTTGTCCTAGTTGTCCTAGTTGTCCCAGTTGTCCCAGTTGTCCTAGTTGCATTGGCTTCTGACACTAGCTTTTGTTTTCGATGATCCACTGCCGAGGTCTTCTGCAAAAAGGCCCATGCCTTCCTGAAACCTGGAAAACCCTCCGACCCAATGGGAACAACTGGGGACTTGCAAATTGCGATGAAGAAACGCCTGAGATCGTACATACCTATGTAGCGCCTAGGCGGGGATAGACGCTCGTCGGCCGAGGGCCGACCGGAACGGTCATGTTTGGATGGCCATGTGCCGAGACGGGGCGGAACGGGTAGGCACGTTGTTTGGGCTGGCCTCCTCCCACCGCAAGGCTCGTTTGAGTCCTTGGGAGTGCCTAAGTCCAGGTAGACGCAAGAAAAGTATTTTTATAAATATGCGCACATACCGTAATGCCCGAACAGTATGTCCGTTACCTTAGGACTGTAAGGGTTATCTATCTCCTGCTTGGTTGGTGGTAGCTCTCTTTTACAGCCTGCAATCAAGAGATTGTGGGCAAACCAAGAAATAAAGGATAAACATGACTAAGAACATGACTCGTAAGGGTCTGGCTTTTGGTGCAGGTATCGCCTTGGTTGCTTCCGGGTTGGCTTCAGTGCCGTCTCAGGCGGCAGCAGGGGATTTAGTAGAACTTGCTCCAAGCGTTGGATCCAAACTGGGCGTCTTCCTCAACGATGACTTCCAGCTGACCAGCTCGACCTCGAGCCAGGTGAATGCCGAGCAGCAGGCATTCCGTATTGACAGTCCAGATCAGGACATCCTTCAGATAACTCTAGAAAGAGATTCGACTGGCAACGGGACTGTAGATGCCCACCCAGACACCGTGGATCTATACGGAGTGACTTCCACAGGTGTGTACGAGACCATCAAGCTTGGACAGCGTTTGGATGGGGTCGAGGACGAGATCCAAAAAGTTGCGGGCTTGACCGTGGCAAACGCGGAGACATACTCAATCGACCTACCCAATGAAGATATTAGAACAACGGCAGCCTCGGATTCCAGCAACGCGTCCATAGAGGGAATAGCAACTCTCTTGAATGACCTCACCACCACTGCGGAGATAACAGCTGTTGGGGATGACCTTCTGATCACCTACCTGGGTAACCAGGGTAAAGTGGCTAAAGCAGTAGTCGTATCAGACGTAGACGACTCTGATAATGCCGAGACCGTAACTGTAGTAGTTGAAGGTGTCGATGCAGTTGAAGATGAGGGAACCTTTGTCGTAGACATGGAAGCCGCGGGATACACAAGTTTGATCGTGGCCAACCTCAACGATGCAACTAACGTAAATGACTATGCGGTGTCCGACATCGACGTGAAGATTCTTGCCAGCGTGACATCAGCTGCTTTGCCGGAAGTTCAGCGATTTGCTAACTTGACCATCACCAACTCGGTGGATTATAAATTAACAGTCGGTGACGGCTCTGAGGTTACTTTCGGATCGGGCACATCAGCCACGATTGAAGAAATCGCAACTGGTCTTGACATTGCCGCTTTTGAGGACGACCAAAAGGCAAGAATCTCGACTGACGGAAATGACTTGATCATCAAACACCAGGCTGACGGAGATGCATCTGATGCTGCTTTGACGATTGACGGCAGTGCCGCGACTGGCTTGACCACCACCCAGCCGGGAAACGGTCTAGTCGCATTCGCGGAACAGCCTGCTGTCGGGATCTTTGACGTCAATCTCGCTAACGATACTGAGACCAACCTTGTCTATGGCGCCGGCGACAAGTCGGCAACAGTAACCTCATGGGTTGAGTCTGAGTCTGTATCTGACTTCGAAACTATTGACGCAAATTACGCAAGCCTTCCTCAGACCATTACTTGGTATGACCCTAAGGGTGTTGTTGTAATCCCTCGTATTGAGCGAATCAACGCAGAGCTGAATGACAAGGACAACACCTTGCATGCCTCAGTTGAGTTCAACAAGGAAATCAACCTGGTTCAGTTTGAAAGTACAGAGTGGACTATGGTTGTCACTACTGGCGAGCTACCTGCATTTGCCGATCAGATTGATTTGACTGCTACGGAAATTGTGCCAGTTGGCCTACTTAACGCCGATGCTTTCGGACGTTATGCCTTTGCTACTGATGTGACTAACATCGCAACTGACACGAGCTACACGGTTAACATTCACAGCAAGCTAGCGGAGGCGGCAACCGATGTCGAACGTTGGTTTAGCTCAACTGGTTACAGTATTTCTACTGGCACAGCAACTACAACTATGGTTGTCGAGCCACAGATCACTGACACCGCAGATGTTGACTTCACTGCAGTCACCGACACCGATAGCGCAGACAGCTTCGCAACTGCATCTCTTCGTGCCGGCGTGAAGTCAGTGACCTATGAGACTCAGCTTCAGTCTGGCGACACACTTGCAGACGACGAGACCGCGAGTGTTCCAATGCTGGCAGTAGTCACCAACGGTGCATTCATGCCAACCGGATCAAGCATTTCTGTCCAGGGTAACGCTTCGGCGATGACCCTTGCGGATGAGCTTCGTATGGTTACTGGATTCACTGACTCCGATGGCAAGTTCGACGTAACTGTTGTTAGCTCAGCAGCAAACAAGGACGAAAGCTACAACGTTGACTTCTATGTTCTTGTTGGTGGAAACTTCGTAGGAACCTACGGCTCCCCAGACTTGACAAGAGTCGAAGCATCCTACTCGGCTGCTGATGCTTCAGCGACTTCACTGGAAGCAGTGAACAGCGTTGTTGCAGGTGAAGAAGTGACCGTTTCGTTGACCGTGACCGATCAGTTCGATGAGGCAATCTCTGAGACTGCTCTTGGTAAGCAGCTAAACATTTCCCTTGAGGCTCCAGATGAGGACAACCTAAATGAGAATGTTGCAGTTTCTGCCGACGGTGAAGCCAGCTTCACATTCACTAACTACCTAACTACTGGTTCATCGGACTTGCTAACAGCAACCCTTTACACCGGTAGCTCATCAGATCCAACCGTAATCGACACCGTTACTGTGACCCTTTACAACACCGGTGCAACTGGTGCTGTGCAGGTTCCTGAGGCACTAAGCGGATCTGTTACCTACGATGACTACATTGCAGATGGTGAAAAGGTTGTTGCTGGAGTAAACGTTGATCCTAACCAGGACATCGAATTGACCGGAACCGTTGTTGATGCAAATGGTGTTGGAATCCCAGCAGCAGTTGTAATAATCAGCGCACCTGGCATGCAGATTCAAGAAGAGGGTGCAACCAAGTACTACATGGACACTCACACCATCAATGCAAACTCTGCTGGTGTCTTCGATGTGAACCTAAACGCTCACATGGTAAACACCACTGGTGTTGACGTAACAGTCACCACTGCCGATGGCAAGTCAGCCACTACCGTAGTCAAGACTTACCTACCAGAGGACACCACCACAGGTGGTACTGTAACTCCTCTAGACGGTGACAACCTTGTCTTCAGTGTCGAGATGCCTGAAAACGTCTTGATGAACAAGACCTATGCCGTAACTGCGAAGCTGGCTGACAAGTGGGGCAACCCAGTCAAGACCAGTGGTGATGCAGTTGAGTTCACAGGTGCTGGTTCATTCGAGCTCAACGGTACTTCTAGCGGAATTCCAAAGGACTTCGACTCCAATGGAGAAGCCCTTGTCTACCTACGTTCTGTAAAGGACATTGCGGGACCTGGAACATTTGAGGCAACTCTGGATGCCCTGGACAACGCAACCTACACAGCGTGGGACGTCACCGCAGGTGAAACTGATGCTACTGACCTGGGTGTGGCTGAGTTCACAACTGACGTAGTTACGACTGTCTGGGATGAGACTGTGTTTACAGGCGCATTCTCACAGGTACTTGAGGTACTTGAGTCTGAAGCAGACATCGTTACTTCACAGAAGG
>Ga0307935_1000207_pt1 | contig 28446 bp, 38 predicted proteins | sample OrgLakmetageno92_FD_201827 | JGI IMG/M metagenome (GOLD analysis project Ga0307935, IMG submission 201827) | Saline water microbial communities from Organic Lake, Antarctica - #92 | ecosystem: Environmental > Aquatic > Non-marine Saline and Alkaline > Saline | place: Antarctica: Organic Lake...
CCACCACCCTTGTTAGATTTGTAGTGGGGGGAATTTAAACCCGCGCTTATTAGAGTTGCATTAAATTTGCCGCAATTCGTATTTGAAAAGGGACTTGAGAAATTAAAAGAACCATCAGCTCTCAAAGCAAGTACATCATCACCCCCTGCTTTCCATACCTGAATACTTTGATTAAAAGGGCTTTGGTAGTTGAATCTATGCTCTACTGTTAGTACTGGTGTACCGCTTGAAACATCCCCGCCTTTTATAGTTGTTAAACTATTACCATCAATTTTAAGAGCTATATTGCCTGCATCGTCTAGTACGTTAAGTAGATCTTGACCAGGTACAGTACCTTTAACAGTAGTTCCTCCTTTTAAAAAAGTATCAGTATTTGTAGCGCCCCCAATTGTAGTAGTGTCTGCTCCATTGCCAGTTACGCCATGACCTATGATTATTTCTCCGTCAACCGCTCCATTTGCATCAACCCCGTTAATTCTATTAAGAATATTCTTGTTGGCATTTATGACCGTTTTAAGATCATTCATATCTGTGTCCCAAACCTGATTGATCCTAGTCTTTTTTTGTATTAATCCAAGCTTGTCGTCGTATGTTATTTCTTGTGCTATTGCCATTTTACAAAACGTCTTTTATAAATTCGTAAATAAGTATTAAAGAAAAGCCCCCAAATATTGTCCAAAAAATATCTAGCTTTTCAAAAGTTCCTTTTCCTGTTGCCTTGTCGTAAACCTCTTTTGCTATGGCAACAAAAACAGTAGATAAAGCACCAATACCCACATATGAGTTTTGCGAATGACCGTAGTCTTTTGCAATTAGCATGGTGCAAAGACCAATAAAAGCACCGAAAGCTAAGTGTAATTTCTTATCGAATGTTAGTTTTTTCATGTTATTTATATATCAAAGTTTAAATCGTAGTTTAAAAATATTAAAGGGTCGTAAACTTCCAACCCTAAATCTGCTAGGCTACTTATTAGCACCCCCGCCTTTTCTTCTTGACCTGTAAAGTCTAGGCTAAACCCGTTAAATTCATTTTCGCTTGCCCCCGAACTATTGCTGGTTTTTGCCGTTAACCCGTTGCGAACCCCGAACATGATTAGCTGATCATTTTCCGTTTCAACAATTACCCTGAAGTCAACTTTCAAAAAGTCGTGTATGTCAATTTCATCGTACACTTTAAAAAGTTGAATAGATACGTTATGATCAAACGAAATAGCACCGTTTTCAATTTTTGAGCTTTGCGTATAATTTCCCCGAACCTCAAAAACATAAATAGTGCTATTCGGAAATTCAATCAAACTCATGCCACTGGTTTTGACTAAAGCCCTGCTATATTTTACGTAAGGCAACAAATAGATCTTTTTAATAGACCCGGTTGTCGTTTTACAATTTTTAAAATAATTGTCAATCACAACAGTCATTCCCGTCATTTTTACAGTTGCAACCTCTATTCATTGTGCCTTCGTAGTTTCCCCACTTCGTACCATCTTGAGAAGTTCCAAAATACAAGCCATTCATTAGCCCCATATTTCTACTGGCATTTACCTCGTCTTGATGTCTTTTGTACTCAGGTAAATGATTTAAGCAAATCCATTTGTAAAATTGTTCTACTATCACTTGGGCGTTACCCCTATAACCGTTCGCAAAGGCTTCAATTTCTTGCCTATCTGGCACTGTTTCGTTTTCTGCTTCATGCTTGTAAATGCCCCCGTTGTCAACCGTATAAGAAGCAACCTCTATATATCTTGCGGTGGTTTGATTTTTTAAAATTGGCTTCACAAACTTTTCAAACAAAACCAAATACAATCCTGCTAAATTGTTGTTTTCAAAATCTGTTTTAAGTTTATCATATAGCTCCGTTCCTAGCAATGGCAGTATTACTTGAAGTTGTGTAGTGTATATTGCAAATTGGTATTTATCAATGTCTACATTACCGCCTATCACAGTGGTTTTTGCTATTTCTTGGGGTGTTATAAATAATAGTTCTGCCATAATTACGCTTTCCAATAATTATTCCCTGAACTAGCAATTTCTGCAACTTCTTTTGGGTTTTGAACCCACTTTGCATCTGATCTTTCGCTTGGAGGCAGTTGATTAATCAACCTTCTAGCTTCGTTTACTCCTATCTTTTTATTATTTCTACGAAGGTATATTTTGCGTTGCCAAAAATGCTTGCAATAAACGCCCCCCTTATATTTTGCTATATCATAGGTGTTTGCACCTTTAAGCCCCATGCCTTTGTTTACTACTTTTTTACTAGCACTCTCTAAATCCTCCCAACGATAAACCCGATTTTCTTTCAAAACCTTTCTGCAAAACTCTCTTTCACCTGTTTTAGTTCCAGCGTATTGGTATCGAACTTTAAAAAGGCTAGTATCTTGCTCGCTTTTCTTTTTTGGCGTAGAAAAAGGGGTTCTAGCTAGTTCAATAATGTTATTTAATTGACCCTCTTTTATGTTAAAGGCTTCTTTATCCTCACAAATCAATTCAAATTCATGCATTAAATCACCCTCATTTTCTCCACTCATGATAAATTCATCTGCGGTATCGTCAATTACCTTTTGTAAGGGCGTTTCATTTAGTATTACACTATCACAACCGCAACCGAATTTCTTTAATTCTGTTTTTACCTCACTATCAATGTCATCACGAACCACCTCTTTAGGTTTTTTCTTAAATATATTGTCTATTTCATCTTGAGGGTAGGATAGCATTGATGATAAAATAGATTTCCCCTGCTCTTCTGTTAGAAGTCCGTTGTTTACGCTTGATATGATATTAGTTGCGGATGCTATTTGCCCTGCATCAAACGATTTATTCACATCTGCAGGAACTTCCGTGTTCGGTATGAAATAAAAATCATATTCAAAGCCGTAAAAGTTAAAAATAGCACTAAAAGCATCTGTGATATACTTTTGTTTCGGACGTACTACCCGCTTGTATTGTTGCACTTCTGCTGTGTCTAGCTCGTTTGCATTGTTTCCAAGCCCTGTATTTTCTTTAACCCCAAAAAGGGCAGCACTGATAACCCTATGAGCCGTGAATAATTGCTGCCTGCTTTCTTTTGTTAAAAATTCCCATTGTTTGTGGGCAGAATTCACATCAAGAGGTACAACGTTCACCTCCATGTCCCTTCCGTTAAAGGCTATCAGGAATTTCCCCGAATTATTGCTGCCAGTTAACTTGTTTTTGATTTCATGCTCAAACTTCCGCCTCTCTTTTTCGCTCCAATTCGCCCCGTCTGGTACGTTTATAATATAGCCAAAACTCAATCCGTTTTTAATATGATTTATGCAGTAGTTTGCTATCTCCTCTTCCATCTCAGCGTATGGCAATCCCGCCATATAATCGGGGTCTGAAAAATATTCTTTACCTGCCTTGTATGGTTTTATTTCATGTATGGTTATTTCAGAAGTTTCTGATAGACCAAACGCTGGAAAATACTCAGGTTTGTTTTCCTTTTTATTTGATCTACTCCAATCCTTACTAAACCAATACCCATTTATATTGCCCTCTTCATCTTCTATTTGTGGAATTATCTTGTTTTTTGCAATATGCCTAATTTCAGGTATATTTTTTTTGTTCTTTTTGGGTATTATTTGAATATTTGCAGATCCAAATAGTTGAAAATCTGATACTATTTTTCTGACTTCACTATCATTAGTGGCTTCATCAAGTGCATTTAATGCTTCTTTGTTGTCGCTGGTAATCCCTTTCCCGTAGATTAGGTCAATGTAAGTGTTAATTATAGCGGAATTCGTTGGGCTGCCGTTAAATCTATCAATGACATACTGGTAAAATATATTTTTTTGACCATTCATAACCCAATCTCTCGACTTGTTTTCATCTAATTTTGGGCGAACATAGCTATTTAGCTGAATTAATCTTATTTCTCCTGCCTTCTTTTCACTCATAGTAATATAAATTATTTGATAGTTTGTATTTTTGAGGGTTTTGGCTTGTCGCAATTAGCTTTCCTCTATAAATTATAATTCCCGCGTCCTCTATTTTTATTTGAAACTTGTCATTATCAGCAAATGTAAAGTCAAAAGTTACCGAAGTAATTCCGTCTATTGTTGATATTACGTTTGCAATATCAGTCTCTATCCTTGTAACTTCGTTGTATAGCTTTAACGTAGCAACTTCTATATAAAACCTAGGTATGAGTTTTATTACATGAGTAGCATCGTTTGGGTTTACAACTTTCATAACAACAGAACGGAAAAGATGGTTTTTCGTTATAAATTAAATTCTAAAAAGTTTTTTTATGTTAAATTAATTACTATATTTACGGTATAACTAAAAAACAATAATATGAAAAAAGTAGCATTTATTTTATTAGTCGCATTATTCGCAAGCTGTTCAAAAGACAATTCAGGTTGTGAGTGCACTGCTCAAATATACCAGTTCAAGCAAAAAACTTACACTGAATTTTACTCAGATGATTGCAAAGATGATGGTAGAGTAATTGGTGGCGGTTCAAATCTCGAGAAACGAGTAACTTGTGAATAAAAAATTATGGTAAAACTAAAATGTGAGTGTTGCGGAATTGGTAGACGTAGAGATATAATGTTTGGGAATAGCCTATAAAAAAACCCCTAAAAAGGGGCTTTAAATAATTGTTTTAAGGCGGGATTTATATCGTTACTTTTTCTAAAAACGCTGTTACTGTTGCAGAATCCAATATAGGAGCGTAATCCTTAGTCATTGAAGTTCCCGTTAGAGTGTATCCGTTAAATTCTGCACCTTCACCTCCAGTAGTTGAAACTCCTGTAAAATCTATTCCTTCCTTTATTCCTACTGCATGATAATTATCATTGTAGTCTCTAATGACTAACATAGGGTAACCTTTAATTAAAATATTTAAAGTAGCGTTTTTATCAGCGGTTATGCCATTAAGTAAGGCTGTGATGGTTTGAGTGTTTATTGTCGTACCAGTGTTTCTGTCTGACGCCATGTTTTGCTCTAAAATATGCCCACCGCCTTTGATCTTAAATTCATAAGCAGTTGTCAACAGGTCACTTATACCTGTAGCAACACCATCTACAACCGTAAAAGGATCTTCCAAATAATTGAACATATATATTCTTTGATTACCTGCCTGCAATTTTTTGCATTGAATGCCAATGCCATTTGTTATATCACTACATCCCATGTTTTATATTTTTATGCTCTATAAAGAACGATTTCACCACCAAAAGCATACTGTACGCCTCCAGTCATTACATACTTCATTCTGATCGTACCGCTAAGATCAGAATCATCCATGTCTTTTATTCTAACTTCGCTCATGTCATCAAGTAAGCCAGTTCCAAAATAGATTTGTGAAGGGTTGTATCCTAACATTGTGTTTGCACTAAAGGCTTTTATTTCTGTTAAAGTATAACCATCAAACTCAGCCTCATTTGGCTTTAAGAATGTACCGTTAGTTCTTGCCTGTGTTCCGTAAAGCTTTTTTAAAGCACGAATTACATTCGTAGATACACCCATTTTATAACCGTCGCTAACAATTAATTCATCTGGAATAGCATCAATAAATTTACCAAGTTCTGCTTCTACATTTGCTGAAGTTATTGCCACAGGTGTAGCCACATCAATAACATCGCCATCTAGCAATAAAGCTGGAATAACTCCTGCAAAATTTCCGTCTAAGCCGTCTCCCTCCCAAATATCAGCGTCTATTTTTCTTGCTACTCTTCTTGCCATATCCTCAAGAATTGCCACTCTTTCGGTTTCAGGTAATCGGTCGTTGTGTGCAGAAAATCCCATTTGCTGCGCAGTCCAAAGCTGAACGAAGTCTTCCTTGCAAACCTCTGAATCCCATTTGATTTTTCTAAGAACAAGTTGCCTCTCAGATAAGGCAATACTGCCTAAAGGATTCCACCCACAAGCGTAATCTGTAAACCCTGTTTCAGTTTCTACCTTTCTTACGTAGGCGTTGTTTTTAATGTTAGGCAATACCCTTACCAATCCTTGTGATATAGTATTAGCCTCTTTAATTACTCTTGCTTGGTAATCTGTTAATGCGTCACCAATAAAATCAGTGTTTATGTCGAGTGTTGTTGCCATTTGTTATGAGTGGTTTTCGTTTAAAAATTCTACTAAAGATTTGTTTTGATTTACATTTGGAGAAGATGGCGCTGACTTCCTTGCAGAACTCACTGGCTGTTTTCCGATGGCTTTCAATTCTGCTTTCAATTCCGCTTTCATTGCCACGTTTTCACCCTGAACCTTTTTCATTTCTTCATCAACACCGCTTTTCATTTCTGAAATTGCCGTTTTGATCATTTCCATGATTTCGGATTTCATTTCTTCTGTAAGAATTGGAGCTTCTTCTTCTTGCTCAATTTTTTCTTCGTTTTTCTCGACTTCTTTTTTCTCCTCAAGTTTTACCGTTTCTTCTTTTAAAGCTACTGGCTCTTCTTTCGCATTCATAAAAGATTCAAAAAGAGAAGTAAGCCAAACTTTCGTTTCGTCGTTTAATTCTACTTTATTCATGTTATTTAATTTGATTTCTTGTATATTTACCATGGCTTCTATTGAGAACCCTTTTAGCAATCCTGTTTTAATAAAGTCACTCCAAAGACCCTCATTATCAATTTTAAGCTTCGCTACCCAACTACCTTTTTTGGCTTTCAGATCGTACTTATTAGATTTGTCATTTTCTTCATCTTCAACTATCCAATTTTCATAAAACGTAACGCCCTTGAGTCTTAATATTTCTTTATGCTCAATCGTTGAATTATTTTGATTTCCATTTTGAGCAAACCCGATCAACAGCTCTTTTATTACCTCATCACTAAAAATAATATTATACTCTTCACCGTTTTTGTTTCGATATATAGGCTTGTTAGGCTCTAGAACCACACCGATCAACTCTCTTTTTTCTTCGTCAATTGATTTTAATTGAATGACTTTATCCTGCTTTGAAAGCTTTACAAAAAGAGCTTCCATAGCTGGATTGTCTACCAAAGAAATTGCGTATACACCTTTGTTTTTTTTTCTATCGTATGTAACTTCGTACGTTTTCATCAACAACAAAACGCTAAACAAGTAGTTCTGTTACACTTTTGAATTATAAAGATGCTGTTTCAACCGCATTTCTATCTAATTCTTGTTGGTTCGTTACGTCTGAACTTACCACAAAAGCCTTGATAGGTCTATCTTGGTTATTGATGCTATTGGCTATCTGATCCGTTCCAGTTCCTTGCACTAAATTAAAGCTAGGCGCTGAAACTTGGGGGGTTGATGGTGCTTGCGCTGATGCTGAACCTGATTTACTTGATGTTGATAGTATGCTTGCCACGTTTGCAAAACCACTCGCCCCCACTATTGCGGCGTTTGCAAATCTTAATGATTGCGTAGGTGTAAAGTCAGTAGTTTCTGCAAGTGCTTTGTTTATACCTTGGTATGTACTTATAACGGCTTGCGATACTGCAACAGCTTTTCCCAATGAAGAACCCTCTTCCGCTAAAGAACCCAAAAGCGAAAGGGTGTCTATTCCTAATTTCCTCTCAAAGTTTGCACTCGCTTCATCTGTTTTCTGCTTGTCTTCATTTTTTCTTTTTACTAATTCGAGGCTTTTTTGCTCTAATTCCTGCTTGTATTCATTTTTTCTTTTTACTAATTCGAGGCTTTTTTGCTCTAATTCCTGCTTTGCTGTTAAATACTCCTGTTCTGAATCTACCCTCGCTTGCGTACCTTCTTTGTAGATTTCTTTTTTATTTTCAAGGTCTTCTAGTAAAAGTTCATTTTCTACCTCAAGGCGTTCCCTTAGTTTTTCTATTTTTCCGTTTTCGGTTTCTTCTTGCGCTGCTTCAAATTCTAATTGATCTAGCCTGCGTTCTTTTTCAGCTTCTGTTGCCGTATTTTGTAACTCAATTTCTTCTTGATTAAGAGAAGCCCTGTTTGTTTTTTGCTCACTTAAAAAACCATCTGTTGTCTCAAGAACATCCTGGTAAGCCAATTCCGCTCTTATTAATTTCTCTTTTGAATCGATATTACCGCCTGTTGCTTGCACTTCTAACTCCGAAAGTTTTATAGAAATATTTGCGTTTTCAAGCTGTATCTTTTGGCTTTCTTTTAATATCTTTTCTATCTCCTTATTTGCCTTTGCCCTTGTTTTTAGGTCTAGTTCTATATCGTCCCTTATTTGCCTTTGTAGTTCAGCTTCTTTCTGTTTGGTTTTTAATATTAATTCATTTCTAGCAATTGCCAATACAGATTCTCCTCGAAGTTTTACTAATTGTTTTGCTAATTCTTTGGCGTTTTTAATACTTATTTTTGTGATATTGTCAACAGCTTTCGTTCCAAAATCTACAATTTCGCTAATAGCTTTAGTGGAGTTTTCGCCAATATCTTTAACACTACCTGCAACCGATTTTCCTGTTTTTATAATAACTTTCTCTGTCTTTTCAATTGACTCATTCAGCTCCTCTATTTTATCCTTGTCTTTGCCGCCAAAAAATGATTTTTCCCAGGCTAACATAGCTTGCTGAACTGCTAGCTTTATTCCATAAAAAGTAAGTTTTAAAGATGATAGTGCTATATTGACTACACCACTTACAACAGAACTTAACGCCTTAAATGATCCATTCGCTTTACTAACTTGATCAACCGCAGAGACTATTGCGTCTACAAAGCCTCCAAAAACTAGATTAATAGTTTCAAACGTTTCGTTTAAAACTTTTGAAACAACCGTATTACTAGAGAAAGCCATCGTAAGTTTCGCAACCCCAGCTATAAGCAAACCTATTCCAGTTGCTTTGATAGCAGTGCCTAATCCTTGAAATAACTTAGCGCTTTTACTTGCAGATTTTCCAGTTTGTTCTGTCGATTTTTCTAATTTTTTTACATTTTTATCAACCTGATTTATTCCTTTATTCGCCTGACTTGTATCCGCCTTTATTACAACTGTTTTCTCAATTGCCATTGTCTTTTTATTTTTCGTTTTGTAGCCCTAAAAGAGTAGTCAAGTTCATGCTTTCCCTTTGCTATTTCTGTAAATTTTCCCGCACCATAGTAGTTAAATCGATGCAATGCTTTTAGTATTTCTATCATACAATATCTCTTAAAACTCCAAACCATGAGCAAGAGGCTTCAGATCCTGCCTGATCTGCCCAGCCGCTAACTTTTACAATTGAAAAAGCTGGTATTTTATCATTCAAAATTATATTATCAGCGCTTGAGCCTTTTAAATACTTAGTTCCTTTAGGGCAAAAAACCCTCGGTAGCAATTCTCCATACATATCTGTTGAACGAATCATAAATGCAATCCTTTGATTTCCTGATTCTGAAATACCCCAAACCGCCTGAATTAATTCTTTACCTGCTGGGATCATTCTGTGAGGTACTAGGCTTTTATTCCCACCCAAAGCAATCATATTATAAACCAATCCACTATCAGATGTAGCGTATATTTTAATATTACCTTCTGCAAATCCGTTTGACCCAACTGTTACCGTGTGCATATCCTGCACAAATCTAATATCTGTTGCAACCATGTTTACTGGCGTAGTTCCATTCATTGTGATGTCCTCTTGCATTTCAACGCCACTAGCGTCTAGGTAATGAATTCTAACCGTATGCACGCCCGTCCCCGCGTTAGTATCGTTTGCGTCTTCTGAGACAACAGTCATTTGTTCACCCACGTCTGGAGGGATAGGTATTTGGTTTATGTTTGTAGGTGCTGGCGAAAGGTCAGATCCCTTCCATATATCTGCACCCTTTGAGTCGATAGGTACATTCTCTCTTTCACCCAAAGCCTTAAACCCTTTATACCCTTTCACATTGCCTGCTATTACCTCGGTAATAAAGTCTGCGGGGATTGATAAATGAGGGTCTAGTAATGTCCCTGCCCCTATTGTTTCATAGAATTTCTCTACCCCGTTTCCGTCTAGAACTTTAATTGTACTCATGTTTTTTTTTGTTTATGATCTTATTGATAAAATTGTGTTTTGATATACTGAGTTTCTTGCTAACTGAAAATCTAACTGACCGTTAAGATTTGGGTTTCCTGTTTGTGTAAATTGAAACATGATTGAAAATAACCCCTGCACCAATTCAACCTGCATGATTCGCGGGTTTACATTTGTATTTTCAGTAAAGTCAAAGAACACATTGCCCGAACTAATTGAAAGCGTAAGCCACCCTGTGCCGGTGCCTTGATCTACTTTTGTAAGTGTTGGGCTATTTAGATTCGTTACAAATACGGATGTTGTCTGTGCATTAAAATCAACTATAATATTTGTACGGTCTGCAACTACTCTATTAATATTCACATCAAATGCCGTGATCAATTCAAGGTCAACCGATCGGCTTTTAAGGTTCAAAGTGAAATTATCTATTCTGAAAAACTGCTCATCTATTTTTAAAATATCATCAAGCGTAATTTTTGTAATTATGTTAAAAGGTAAATATGCTTTATACTTGTAATTACGTCTCTTGATATTGAAAATTCCATTTCTATATTCTGCGTGATAGTTCGAATCAAGCGTTTTTAGCATCGTTGCCCCGTTCCACTCGTTTACTTCTTGGCTAAAAAGTAATGAATGTTGTGGGTCTTCAATCGTATCACAATGCAAAGGAATGTTTAAGGTTAATATCTCAATCTTCGTGTCATTCTCATCTATAAAACCAATAGGTTTGCTTGCAACACTTTGGTTGCTTATGTAGTGTATATGAGGTTTTGGATTGACTGGCTTCCGTTCTTCATCAATTACTGGGGCGTACATTACACTGGTTGTAGTTCCATCGTTTTGATCTACTAACCTATCATAAATAATAACTTCAAACGGTAGGTTTATTTCCTTTTTTTCTCCATCTATCAAGTCAGAATTTGCATCGTTTGGGTCAACCCTAATGGTGCTTTCTTCATTTCCGTAAGCTATATTATTCTGCTTTTCAAACTCTAAACTTATAATAGTGCTAGGCTCTTCAAAAGTATAATTGATCTCATTTAGTAAGTCGCCCCTTTCAACAATGTAATTATCTTGATCTACATATTTTGTAATATCGAAGCTTTCGCCTTGCTTGTAGTAATCTTTAAACGTATTTACATAAAGCTCGTTTTCAGCCGTTGGAATTACTACTAATTTAAACATCTGAAAAATACCTTTCAGGTAGTCTATAATTTTAATCTTTGGTAGGCTGTCCGAAACTATAAAATCACTTCCGATTGTTTGAATACTAGAGGTTGTGTTTACATCTAAACCAACTGAATTATTACCGTCAATCAATCCTAACTGCCTTAAATTAGTAGTAAAACTGAATTTTAACTCGCTTGAAATCTCATAGTAAAATTCACGTTCTTTAAAAGGTGTTTTTAATGTGTTGTTTCCAATGCCAACTCCCCCACCGCTATATTTTTTTGTGTTTACCAAATTCCCATCTCTGTAAAATTTAACTACGTAAGGAGTCGATTCAAATCCTACGCTAGGCGTAACCGTAAAAGTTAAAAAAACATTAAAAAATGTTCCTGCTGGCTGCGGAACAGCAAAAGAAAGAAAAAAAGAAAAAAAAGAAGAAGTAGAAGAGTATGCGGTTGTAAAACTACCTATTTGAGTAATGGGGTCTATGTAAGTTAGGTCTCCACCGTCGTAAATAGGTCTAACAGATCCGCCCCCTGCTGTTTGAGTTGAGCCGTTATTCGCCCATAAAAAAGTATCTGCAAATTCACTTCTACCGAAAAAATCCCTCGAGAATGTGATGCCAGTAAATGCTTCAATGGCTTCAATGATTCTTATATTTTTTATTGAAGGTCTTAAAAAATTGAATTGAACCCCGTTTGAGCCAGCACCTCCCTGATAGGCTATGTTTGTTAGCTCTTCGGTGTCAGTATTGTCAGCCACATCCGAATTGTAGGATAGCTGTTTTTTGTAGAATAAAGAATAAATTAAATCACCTGAAAACAAACTACTTTCTAGCCCTGTTTTTATGTTTGACCCTATAAATGGATGGTCAAAAGCTGACAAGTCTAATTCTTTTAACTCAAAACCTTTTAGCTTCCTAGAAAGATCAAGCAAGTTTCCAAAGAAAAAAAGCGTGTAAGAACTTGGATTCCCTTTTTTTATTTGTACTCTGTTCAGCTGTATTTTCCCAGACCGAAACAAAACGCCGTTTAAATAAATACTTGCATTTGCCTTTACTCTTGCATCAAAAGTATTATCAATCGTTGCATTATAATAATGCTTAAAAATTCTATTATTTACACTCGATGCTGGAACAGTAAAATCGCGTGAGTAGTCTGTTAAGTTTTTGGTAATATCTGAAATATCCGCAACCGCTGAGGTAATTTGAATATTTTCATCTCCAAACAAATCAAGCTTTTGATTTTCAATAAATAGGTCTACTATCATAGCGTGTTAATATCATCGTAAGAATACTCAAACTCTATGGTGTATTTTATTAATTTATCATTGATGGTGTTTTGATATTCTAGGCTTGAAGTTTTTAGATTCAAAGGAATGAAATTTGAATTTTTGTACTGCCATACTTTTTTACTGTAAAGCATTTGTTTGAACACCTCATTTTGATTCTCCTCTACAAAACCGCTGTTTATTTTAAAACTAGACCTGCCATTGATGTTATAGTCAATATATTGATGATCTCCATTTGATACCGTTACGCCCGCCCTTCGGTATGTCTCACGGTCTGTTTTACTGCTTTCCTTTCGCTCTTTAAAAAATGTGAAAGATTGAAACTGACCCTCTTTGTTTACAAAAAAAATATCTACTGGCTCATGTTTACACTCCTCTACCACTTCAATCAAATAACTTTCACCGTTATAAGTTATTGTTATTTCGTTATCATTGGTCAGGTCGCTACAGTTAACCCAAACACTTTTAAAGTAGTCAGCCGTATCTGTTGAAGTGGCAACCGTAAGGTCTAAATTAATCTCACTGTTTGGACTTGATATAATTTGAACATTTGTTCCGTTTGGATTCAAAGGAATTAAAACGGAGCTTGTTTTGCTTGCTTTCATGTAGTCGCCCGCTACCAGTATCTTGTTTGTTGGCAAACCTACATTCACGCCCTCTATTGCTGAATAAAACCCCTTTACCCCTACTTCGGTTAGTATGGGGGTTGTGATTCCGTCAACAGTTCGGTCGACTACGATATTTAAGCTGTTTGAATTATTAACCAACCCAGTCGAAACGCTTGAAAATGGTACAAACTCGATAAAATCATTTAGCAAATTTGAAAGGTTTATTTTTCTTGTAGTATCAAGTGCTGGGTTTTTGTCTGTAATAGTGTACGCTGGAAAGTCTGGCTTTAAACCTGAATCTCCTTTCCAAACATATAATTCAATAATTGTATTAAATGTTGCATCCAAGCCAACTTCTAGCAAATATGTGCTTCTTGTTTTTATCATTTCAATGCTGTTTTAAGTAACCTATCCAAATCAAGACCATATGCAGTTACAATATCATCAGGCAACTTTTTAAAAGCCAACTCAAAAGGTCTAGTAAAAAAACCTGTAGGCTTTATTCCTTTTTGGTAAATGCTTCTAGTGATTAAAAAAGCGGTACTATCATAACTCATAAAACGCCCTGCCTTGTCCCTAAACTGAAAGCCTCTTTTTTTTACCCATCTATTTATCCCGTCCGTTAACCCCCCTTTTTTTCCATTACCGCTTCCAAACCTAAAGGGGCTTTGTGGGGCTTTTTTTGAGCTAGTTTTTCCCCTAACTCCTAAGTCTTGAAATTTTCCATAGTCTTTCATTGAAAAAGAAATCTCGATACTGTTTTTCGACTTTTTAAACTTGTAGCCTATAGAATTGTAAAGCTCTTTGGTTGTGTTTTTTCCTTTTTTAGTTAACACAGTTCTAGCCTGCTTTACAAAACGTTTTCCAAATAAATTAAATTCCTGCTCTACGTTAGATTTCACCCTCACATAAATTTATAGTTTTGTTTGGTAGCTCTACATTAAAAGTCAACTGCCACCCGTCTAGGCGGTCAACTTTTTCATCTGTTATTTTTTGCAAGGTTGGGTTTTCGCTTGATCTGATATTCCGATGATACAAATCATCATACATGATTGCCCAAATTCTGTTTAAACTTGAAAGGGTTTCATTGTGATTGTCCACCTCGTTATCATTCAAAAAGAATTTATCGTTTACAATTTCTTTGTTAGTATCTCTCTGTTGTAAGCAAGTTAAAACCACGTCAAAAACTATCATGCTACCATTTGTAAAAGAACCAGCATCAACGCCAATATGTAACATGGGGTAGATATCTGCTTTGTTTAAAAAAGAGTCGCTAATTTCCCCTTGCGTGATCGTATTCACAAAAGGATCTTTTTCAGCTATTGCCTTTATGTAATTTAATAATTCGCTATACTGATTCATGTCGTCTTTCGTTTTCTTATATCTGCCATCAAGTTCTGTTTTTCTATTCTATGAGACAAAAAAACATGAATATCATGAATGCCCAATTTCATAACCTTTTCAACTTTTAAAATATCACCAGTCCCCCCCTCTGTTGTGTCGGTTAGGTTTACGAATGTAGCGTACCAACCCCACGTTTTAAAGTATTTTAAAGCTTGGAAACCCTCGACTGTTCCCTGATCGTAAATTTGAGGATATAGGCTTCTAATTCTTTTGTCAAATTCAAAAAAAAAACTCTTGACCCTTCTGCTATACTTAACGGCATAGACCTCATGACCTCGCAAAATTTGCTTGTGCCGTTGTATTCTATGATTGAGTAATTTCCGTTTTTGTCTTCTTCAAGAATAGGTCTAAATAGTATAGCCATGAACCTGTGATAGTTAGACACTTCTTCTTTGTACTTAGATAATTCACTCCACTCCGCTCCGTTCATTTCATTTAAATTCGGGTGAAAACCAAATTTAATGCCGTTCATTTCAAACTTAGATTGAAACTCTACCGTTTGGGTAAGTGCTTTTTGTATTTGCAGATCAAAGGATTCGATTTCTTTGGCTGGGAATTTTTCAACTACTTCAAGGCTTGAATTACAAAAGATTGAAACAGCGTTTTTCTTTTTGTCAAACTCCAACAATTCGCTATCTAGTGCAATATACTTTTGGTACTGTCCCAAGGTAATTTCTCCGATATGTTCAGGTAGTGTGATTTTCATAACAACAAAACGAAAAAATGCTTTTTTTGTTATCTTTTTAAAAAAAAACGGCTGAAATTAAGCCAATATTATTCCATAGTCTCCTGATAGGTGAAAAGATACATTGTATCGTGCAGCATCTATTGCGTCGTTATATTTATCAACATAAAGATTTGAACCTTTTTCCGCGTAGATGTAGTTATTTAATTCCTTGGATATGTTTTTACTTTCAGGGCAAACAATAATAAGAAAGTCTTTCATTTTTTCTACCCCAGCAGATATACTGCCTGGTCCCTTTATGGTTGGATGTATATTGCAACCTCTTTGTGCTAGCTCGTTTATCAATCTAGGCTCTGCACTATCTGCAACGATCAACTTCCTTCCAGCTACTTTCAAATTGATTTCAGCTATTTGAGAGGTGGTTAGTTTGGTTTTGTAAAGGTGTTCTTTTAAATAAATTATTTTTTTCTTTCGATCAATTGCCACCTCTACCAAAGTTGTTGGATCAACAGAATATCCAAAATCTTGACCAAATGAAGTTTGTAAGTTGTCAGGATTGAACGCGCCTGTTTTCCAATTATCAAACACAACGCCATCAGCTTTATCTAGCCACCCCCCTAGGATTTGATGTTCGTATTTTTTAGGGTTGTTTTTTTTGGTTTGCTCTACGCTTAAGATAAAGCTTTCATCTAGGTTTTTAATGTTGTCTTTGTAAGTGGTATGTATGTAACATGTGTCTCCCTTCACCCCGTTAAAACCTGCATTAACCCCCTTGCTTTCAAAAAATCGTTTATAAATCCAATGCTCTTTTGTGGTTGGGTTTAAGATCAGCAATACCCTGTTTTGGATTCCTTTTTTTCTTATTGAAAGATCTATTTTATCAAATATAAATTCACTAACAATCTCTTCAGCTTCATCAATCACCCAAGTAGAAACACCCTGCAATGATTTGAGGTTTGCAGTTTGATTACCTGAGGAGGTTTTTATACCACGAAAAATAATATCCGCCCCTGTTAGTTTGTTTTGGATATCTGCTTTATTGATCCGGAACTTTCCCGAAAGGTTTAGTAGTTCTATTTTTTCAATAAATTCAGGAATGATTGATATGTGTGCTGAGGTCATTGTGTACCTTGTAAACAAACATCTGTAGTTTGAATCAAATGTATTGATCACTTCGCTCAAAGTTGCCGTAAATGACTTGGCGGACCCACGCCCACCAGTAAGTACAAAATATCTACAATCCTTGTTTTGAATTAAGGGTTTGAATTTATCGTTAATCTTCAGATTTGAAAAACTCAATTTTGGGTATATTTAAAGATTCGCCGTTTGTGGTTAGGTCTGTTTGTTGTCCTGGCAAACCATATAAACCGTCTACAAGAACCTTATAAGAATTTGTATCTCCTTTCCTTGCTTTTTTGATTTGCTGCAAAGTGATGTAGTCCTCTTGGGTCAGTTTTTCTTTTTTTCCAGTAATTGGGTTGATATCATACCCCTCAGAGCTTAGCCATAGCCTTATTGTTGTTGTTCTATTTTTAACACCCTTAGTTCTCCCTTTTGGGTTTCCCGACTGACCTTTTTTAAATTGTTTTCCTATTAAATTCTCTGGGTTTGGCATAGCTGTTTTTTCGCTGTTTTTTCGCTGTTTTTTCGCTGTTTTTTCGCTGTTTTTTCCTTGTTTTTGAGCGTATAGGCGGAATCGAACCCCTCTTTGATACTGGAATGTATCACGTGCAACCATTACACTTCATACGCGTGTGTTATTTTATTTTAGATATTTTTATTTCTATTTAATGCCAAAAATTCCAACTAACTTCTCTTTGTCTATTATTTTAATTTTCATAGGTTTCAAGCACTTTATCTAGTTTTTCAATCATTTTTAATATTGGTTTTGGAGAACAATTTCTACACGGTTCGTAGTAAGGTTTTTTAAATATTTCAGAATAGAGCTTGCAAATGAATTTCACTTGTGGGTCCTTAATGGTTAGACTTAAAACCCTTTTTAGCTCTTTATATTCGCTGTATTCTTTTTCCGTAAAGCATCTACCTGTCTTTGTATTGTAGGGGAATATTTCATTAAGTTTCTTTTTTCGACCATCACAACCACAATCCTCACCATTTTTGAATAGTACTTTTTTTACCACCTTTGTGATATGTTTTAGGGGGGTGTCATTCAATACACGGTCAACAGTGTCGCCTAATCCTTCGGGGTTTTCTTTGAGCCTTTTTTTGTATTCCTTAGTTCTTTTGTCCATTTTTAAGTATTGCTTCTCTTGCTTTTTTTATTTCTCTATAAATAAACCCGTAGTTGATATTAAACTCTTTTTCTATACCTCTAAGGCTTTTGTCGTAGCTTTCTAAAATTAGTTCCTTTTGGTGAAATGGTAGCTTCTCAAACTCCTCTAATATCCTATTTTGTCGATCATCTGCCTCAAATACCTCTACTGGGTCTGTATAGTAATCAAAAAAACCTTCTTGGTCAACTAGTAACTCCTTTTTTGTTCTTTTGCGATCTGAATTTTTCCGCTTCATATCGTGAAAAATACTTCTCATGGTCATGTAAACATAGAAACTTTCAAGGGTTTTTTCTACTTTACATAGCTTCAAATACATTTCTTGCACCAAATCATCTGCCGTGTTTTTATCGCCTGATATTTTTCTTGCAAACTTTCGCCACAATTCATCATTTTTAGAAAGTGTCTTTAAACTCATTTTTTCTATTCATGGTAAATATACGAAATAATTTAACGAAAAACGCAGGATGCTACTGAAATGTTTTTTATATTTGCAAAGTTCTTGGTCGGGGGTTAATACCCGTAAACTCACTAAAATAATTAATATGTTTAATAAGTCTTTAAAAAATGTCATTGTTTATTGCTCAAACCCTCCTGAGGTTTATGGGAACTTGCGTTTATTCTGTTTGAAAAAAGGATTGAATGAACATAAAACATCTAGGGGTGGTTTTCCGTTTGCTTTTGAGGGTGTTGAGGTTCATAAAACTGAAATAATTTCAGGTACTATTGATAAGTACATAATGAACTTAATTAAAAACGCTCTTTTGCTAAACAGAAAAGAAGGCTCTCACTTTGTTACCTTAACTGATAACCTAGTGAAAGAAATAAAATTGAATTACGAAATAAATAAAGGGGTTTATATCATCAAAGACTTCAGTATTACAAATAAATTCGGATATACTATTAATAACAAAATAACAAGAAGCAAAATTGAAAAACTACTAAACAAATAAAATAAAGAAAAAAATTAAGTAAAGTAAAGAGGTGTAAAAAGCCTCTTTTTTTTTTGTTCAAAACATTTTATTATTGTTAAAATAATTAGTATATTTGCAGTAACTAAATTAAATAACAATGAAAACACTATTAAAATCTTTACGGATATCACTTCAAAAAGACCCATACACTGACAAAAAAAAAATTCTAAATGAGTTAATGATTAATGTTTCTACTATTGACACTTTTGGAGAGCGAGAGGGTAAAACTACCATACTTAGTGAAATTAAGTATTTTGAAGGATGGTTAGATATAAGAATTGATTTAAAATTTACAGAAGAGCATCACTATGACCCCACCTACACCTACAGCACTTCTATTAAAATTACAGACTTTTACTTAACGGTTTGGAATGATGACGGGGAGGAGGTCGACCATTGCATCTCAGATGATGAAATCAACGAAGCGATCAAAGGGATTGAAAATAACTAAATAAAAATAACTATAATGAAAACACACTTTAGAAAAGTATTTAAAAGTGATCATTTAGGAGCAGCAGACTTAGAGGATCTGATTGAATCAGGTTCAAATTTAAGGTTTACAATTAAAGAGGTAAAACAAGAAATAGGCGTGAAAGTTGCTGGAAAAAGAGGAAATCACAATATTGCCTTTTTTGTTGAAAACATAAAGCCTTTAGTACTTAATGCCACGAACTCAAAAACAGTAAAATCATTTAACAACCAAAGCCCATTCGTGGAGGATTGGTCAAACACTTATGTTGAGCTTTACATTTTGAATAATATAAAGTTTGGTAATGATATTGTTGATGGCGTTAGAATTAAGTTAGTTCAACCAACAAAAGAGAAACCAATATTTACAGAAGAAAATTTTGAAAAAGCAAAAAATGCTGGGGCTACTATTGAAAAAGTAAAAAGCATTTACAAGATTAGTTTAGAAATAGAGAAAAAATATATTGATTATGTTACAAAGAACTGAAGAGTGGTATGAGCAAAGGCGTGGAAGGTTTACAGCGTCGGATATTCATAGAATACTAGGGAAAGAAGGGTTAAAAGCAACAGTAAAATCTATTGAAAACATTGCTTTAGAAAAGGCTATTGAGCAAGTTTACGGATTAGATCAAGAAGCTTTTTTCGTTTCTTTTGATATGCAGAGAGGAATTGAGCTAGAGCCTTTGGCGTTTCAAAAATTCAAATCTTTAAAAGAATTGGATTTTGTGGAAACTAAAGAGTGTGGATTTTTTAAATATGAAGACCATGCAGGAGCTAGCCCCGACGGAGTTGTTTCCGACTCTTCTGTACTTGAAATTAAATGTCCAAAACGAAACAGCTTTTTCAACGTTAAATCAAAAAATGTTATTGACCCTAAATATTTTGCTCAGATGCAGATGCAAATGCTTTGTACGGGATTTGATAAATGCTATTATTTTACCTACACTGTAATTGACGCAAAGGAGTTATATCATGAAATAATCATTGAAAGAGATGATAAATTTATTTCGTTTATTAAGGAACGAATAGAACACGCAATTGAACTTAAAAAAGAATTTATAAAAAAAATATAATGAGCGAATTATTACCATTAATTTCAAAATCTTTAAAATGGATATAAAAGACCCAATAGTTGAAAGCGTTGTAAATAAAATAATTAAAAGGTCAGCAGTTGGGGTTGAAAAATACGGAACTACCCTTGCTGAAAACACTACGGACTGCTTTCTCAAACACGCACAAGAGGAAGCGATGGACTTAGTAAATTATTTAGAAAAGATAATCAAAGACAAAGAAAAGGTAAAGGAATCACCCTCAAGAAAAAAAACGCCTTCCAAAACACTTCGAGACGTATTGTTTGTATTTCATAAAACAAAAAGTATTAAAGGGGATTTTGAAGATTTTTACATTCAAAAAATAGAAGAAATTATTAATCATTTTAAAAATAAAATCAATGAGTAAAATGTTAACAGGATCAATCGATCTAAAAAAGATTGATAAAACAAAAATCGTATCAACTGACAAATACGGAAATGAGTTTGCGAATGGTGCTAAGTATCTTAATATTATTGTTTGGGTTAATGATGAGGAGGATCAATATGGTAACACAGCAAATATTCAAATTAGCCAATCAAAAGAGGAACGAGAAGCCAAAGAAAAACCAACTTATATTGGAAACCTAAAAGAGTTTAAATCAAAAAAACAAGAACCAAACACAGATAACCCTAACGAAAATTCTGAAGATGATTTACCTTTTTAATTCGATACGATATGACACTACAAGAGCTTCGTGATGATTTTTTAAAAGATTCGGGTATAGATGTTTTATTTTCAGGTAGAAAGGCTTTGAATATGGGTGTTAAAAAGCTTTTTATTCATGTGGCTAAAAACATTTACCTTGATAAATACGGCAAAAAAGCCAGCGTAGAATCAATTTCGGAATTTTTAAACCTTAGTAATGATACCACAAGACACCACCTTAGATGCGAAATAGTTTATTTTTTTGATGTTGACCCAATAATTAGGACTATTTACAATAAGCATTTTAAGGAAAAAAGAGACATTGAATACTATATAAATCAAGTTAAAAAGTTAGAGGTAAAATTAGATATTCAAGAAAAAGAAAATAATATTTTGTCTGATAATCTTGAAATATCTGAAAAAAAATTACATGATTTGAGAGGCGAAATTTATATACTTAAAAATTTTAGTATTGAACAATCGGAATAATTTATATTTTTACATAAATAACAACCACAAACAAAAAAATATAATTATAGAAAAGTCCCTAATGAAGCCTCGTGGTTGTGGCTATTTAGGGGCTTTTCTATTAAATAACAACCACAATGAAAAAATCCTTTATTCTTCACATCGATAGCCTTTCTATCTTAAAAAAAATGCCTGATGATATTGCAGGCAAATTCATCAAAATCTTATACGAGTACAACAAGACTGGAGTAGTTCCTGATATGGATTTTGCCCTAGAGATGGCAGTAACCCCTTTTTTAAATCAGTTCTTTAGAGACGGTGAGAAGTATAAAAAAACTGTTGAACGCAACAAAATCAATGGCTCTAGAGGGGGTAGACCTAGAAACCCACAAGAATCCGAAAAACCCAATGGGTTATTACTAAACCCACTTAAACCCAAAAAAGCCGATAGTGATAGTGATAGTGATAGTGATAGTGATAGTGATAATGATAGTGATAATGATAATATTAAAAGTAACATACTTAAAGATGGTTTTTCTTTCAGAAAAAGTTTGACAGCCTTGGGTGTTGATAAAAATTTAATTGATGATTTTTTTAGAAATCGTAAACTAAAAAGGCTAGCAAATACAGAAACAGCGTTTAAAAGATTGAAAATTGAATTACAGAAATCGGGAAAACCGATTAATTTGATTTTTGAGATTATAGCCTCTAACGGATGGGGCGGATTTAAATCAGAATGGTTAACCAATTTAGAAAACAAAAATAATAACAAGCCAGCAAAAAAAATGAGTTTGGCTGAAAAAATAAAACTTGACCATGGAATTAGTTAAACTTGACCACACTACCAAATTAAGAGATATTCCTCAAGAAAATCTTGATGAAATATTTCAAAAAAGATTCAAATACTGGATCTCGAATTTGCTAGCTATTTCAGCAGATAAAGAAGAGGGGGTAAATAACGCCATTGAGGCAATTAAATACCACGGGATAGGCTTTTCTATTCGGGGTATCCAAAAAGTCTTTGAGATGTACGCAAATGGAGCTTTAAACACTCAGCCAATTTCAAATCACATCGACTATATTTTAGTCGGTAAAATATTTAATGATTATAAAAAACAAAGAACCAAACCAAAACAGAAAGTAATGATTCAAGAAAAACAGTACTCAGAACAAGAGAAGGAAAACATTTTATTTACAGGTGTAGTTAATTGCTTTGATAAATTTTATCAATACGGTGTAATTGACGACGGCTATCTTTGGGTTCATGACCATCTTATGGGTAAAAATTTATTCACTTTTACTCATCAGCAAAAAGCCTCTCTTTGGGAAAAAGCTAAAAAAAATATTTTGAGAAAATCAAAGTCAGAAGACTACCAGCATTACAAAACATTAGTGGCTCAAATGGAGCGAAAAAAAAACAACAAAGCAGAAGTAGAGTATAAATATTTAAGAATCTCAGAATACTTCATGAAGCTTATAGCGGAAAAAAAACACATTAAGGATTTTATATAACCGCATCGAGTTCGATGCATTTTAGAAACAATCATGAATAAACAGAAAATCAAAGAAATTTTTGAGGTAAACGCTGAAAAACTAACAACGTTTACCCCTAAAAAAAAAGACTATATCAGTACATTGTTTTTCATAAATTGCGGATGCTTTTATTGGAGTCCTAGAGAGTCCTAGAGAGTCAAGAAAAGGGACAGAAGACCGATTATACATAACAGTAAATGAGGCATAAAATGAGGGGAGAGAAAATTAAACAAGAGAAAACTAGACAAGAGAAAATATTCAACGATGATATGAGCCTGAATACCTGCTTTTTTGAGTTTAAAAAGATGAAATTTCAAATAGTATGCACCGAAACAGGAGATACCAAACTAGTGAAGGATTCAATAGACACAGTCAAAAACCTTGCAACAGAATCAAGAAAGAAATACACCAGAAGAAGGCTTATAAATCTCTTTAAAGAAAATAATATTTTATTTTACTATTGTTAAAATAATTATTATATTTGCAATACGATAAAAAATAAAAATGAAAACTAAAATAATACTAGGTCAGTTTATAGCTATTGCAATACTTGTTTTTTTACTGTTTCAAAAGCCAAAAATATTTACAAAAACAAAAACAGTAGAAAAGATTGTAAAAGTCTATGACACAATAAACAACACTTTACCCGCTGAAATAAAAAAGGTTTATGTGAGTGTAAAAGCCAAAAACAATAAACTCCAAAAAAAAGAAGCTCGAAAATTTATTTACAAAGATACTTTGAAGAATTCCTACATAGTGTCCAGCATATTTGCAGACACTATTTATAATAGGGATATCAACGTGGTAACGATCAACAAAGAAAAAACTATAGAGACTATTAAAATCAATAATAAGCCAAGGTTTTATCTAGGTGGAACTGCTAACGGATTGAAGTCTTTAAATAGTGCATCCATTAACGCATATTATGGAAATAATAGGGTTTTGATAGGGTCAGGATATGGGTTTGATGTAAATAAAAAACAGAGTTTTATCCCAGTTACAATTGCTTTTAAATTTTAAATAAAAACATACTGAACAATGGAATTTAAAAAAAAACACATAGGTAGTGTTATGATTATTAATGAATGGAAAATATACACACCTGAAGATGATCAGTGTGCAGTAATAATAGAAGATAGTTTTAAAAATAAAAAAACAATGAATGTAGATGATTTTATAAAAATGCTAGAGGTAATTCATAGCATACAAGATTATTAAGAATAAATTGTTGTACACTTTGCGGATTAATAATAAATAAAATATATACGGTGTTATTCACCATTAATTTAAAACATGAAAAAAGATTTTATAAAAAGTATTATAGTTGAGTATGAAATGTATGAAAATTCAAATACTCAAGAAGCTGCCACAAAAAAAGCAAAACAATTCCTAGAACACAAAAAAAACTCTTCTGAAGAAAAACGCAGGTCAGAAATTGCCAAAGCTTTTGATGGAAAAATAAGTGAATTGAATGAGAAAAAAAGCAATTTTTCAAGAACTCAATACGTCGGTGAGTATGTAGCAAAATGCCTTTCTTATATCAAAATAAATATTATAAAAAAGATTTACAAATTTTACTATATTTGAATATCATTTTTACATTTTAATTTAGTTAGAGCCTTGCAAGAAATTGTAAGGCTTTTTTTTTGCAAATGTATATTAACCTTAAGTCCTCATAAAGAGGTTAGTAATGTTAGTATAGGTTTCGTAATATTCGTAATGAATTAGTAATGTTAGTATAGGTTTCGTAATATTCGTAATGAATTAGTAATGTTAGTATAGGTTTCGTAATATTCGTAATGAATTAGTAAACTGTCTTACTAAAATTACTGCTTACTGTTTCGGTTTTATACCCTTCAAAGTAATTCCCTAAAAGTGCTGCATATTGCTTTTGTGTCCCATGTATTTTACCAGCTACATTTTTGTAATAAATATAAAAAACGGCTTCAATGGTTGCTTTTTTAGGTGCGTCTTTAATTTTATAATTTGCAAATGTTTGTTTATGTTAAAATAATTACTATATTTACAGTATAACTATTAAAAACTACTAATATGAAAACTAAAAAAGTATTTAAACAACTAAAAAAATATCTTCAAGGAAAAGATTTTAAATACATTACCCCCAATCAATTGATTAAGGCAATTGAAGAGCTTTATGTTCTTAAATTAGATGAAACTCAAAAAAAAGATTTTAAGTTTTGTTTTCTGAGATCTTGTGAAGCGCCTGTGGTTTATGCTACTGATATTGATTCTAAAAAAATTATTAAGTCTATAAAAGCAGCTGTATACTCATCTAATTTTTATATTAGTTTATCTGTTACTTTTCTTACTAGCGCATTTGTGAAAGCTATTTTGGTTTATGTTTATAAAGAGTTTTCTTCTGCAGATCGAGATGCATTTGTAAAAAAAATACAAACTCAACTATATTAACAGATGAATAAATAATAAAATATGTATTATTTTAAATAATACAAGTGAAATAACTAAAAGTAGAAAAATGAAAGTAAATCAAATAGAATTCATGAATCAAATAAAAGTCCCATATGCTATTGTTAGATCAAGGTCGGAGCTTAGATTTAGTGAAGACAGTTATAATAATTGGGAATATTGCCTTGTTTTTTGCGAAAAAGATCTAAATATTGTTAAGGCTAAAATAAAAGAATTTACAAAAGCAAAAAAAAGCATTGTATCATTTTTTATAAATAAAATCGTAAACGAGGAGTTAAATATAATAGAAACTGACCTTTCAGAGTCATCAGTTTCCTACTTTAAAAAACATCAAGACAATCTTTATGATTTGGTTTTAAATAAAGAACAAAATAAAGTCTTCAATCTTAAAGGTTGTAATTTTTATGAATACCATAAATCTTTGAAAATAAAAAAAACAATAATGAACAATAAAGAACTAGATAAAATTTTATTAGATCATAAAAATTGGATATTAGGTAAAGAAAACGGAAAAAGAGCTGATTTAAAAGGTGCTGATTTAAAAGGTGCTAATTTAACAGGCGCTGACCTAACAGGTGCTAATTTAACAGGAGCTAATTTAACAGATGCTATTTTAACAAGAGCTGACCTAACATTCGCTAACCTAAAAGAAGCTAGATTAATAGATTCTGACCTGGCATTCGCTAATTTAACAGGTGCTATTTTAACGTCTGCTGACCTAATATTCGCTAATTTAAAAGAAGCTAACCTAAAAGGTGCTAATTTAATAGATTCTGACCTAGCACTCGCTAATTTAACAGGTGCTATTTTAATAGATTCTGACCTAGTAAGAGCTAATTTAAAAGGTGCTATTTTAAAAGATTCTGATCTGAAAAGAGCTAATTTAACAGATGCTATTTTAATAGATTCTGACCTAGCACTCGCTAATTTAACAGGTGCTATTTTAATAGATTCTGACCTAACATTCGCTAATCTAACAAGAGCTAATTTAACAGGTGCTATTTTAATAGATTCTGACCTAGCACTCGCTAATTTAACAGGTGCTATTTTAATAGATTCTGACCTAGCACTCGCTAATTTAACAGGTGCTATTTTAATAGATTCTGACCTAGCAAGAGCTAATTTAAAAGGTGCTATTTTAATAGATTCTGACCTAGCAAGAGCTAATTTAAAAGGTGCTATTTTAAAAGATTCTGATCTGAAAAGAGCTAATTTAACAGATGCTATTTTAAAATGAGCTAACCTAGGACATACTTAGTTGTATAAACTTGTATGCAAGTAAATACAAGTTTGTGCAAGTGGTTTAGTTTGTTTTGGATAATGTTTCAATGTATTGTTTCATATATGTTATGTCATTGATAATCATCTGAAAGGAGTAAGTATTTCTGTAAATCCTTGAAATAAAAAAAACAATAATAAAAAAAAACAATAATGAACAATAAAGAACTAGATAAAATTTTATTAGATCATAAAAATTGGATATTAGGTAAAGAAAACGGAAAAAGAGCTAACCTAAGAAATGCTAATCTAAAAGGAACTTATTTAAAAGATGCTATTTTAATAAGAGCTGACCTAACATTCGCTAACCTAAAAGAAGCTAATCTAACAGGTGCGATTTTAAGGGATTCTGAGCTAAAAGGTGCTAATTTAATAGGTGCTAACCTGAGAAATGCTGATCTGACAAGAGCTATTTTAATAAATTCTGACCTAAAAGGTGCTAATTTAATAGGTGCTATTTTAATAGATTCTGATTTAACAAGAGCTAGATTAAAAGATTCTGAGCTAGAAGGAGCTGATTTAACAAGAGCTAACCTGAGAAGTGCTGATCTAAAAGGAGCAGATTTAAAAAATGCTATTTTAACAAGAGCTGACCTAACATTCGCTCATATAAAAGATGCTAACCTAACAGGTGCTAACCTGAGAAATGCTGACCTAAAAAGAGCTAATTTAATAGGTGCTATTTTGATAGATTCTGATTTAACAAGAGCTGATCTAACAAGAGTAAGTATTTCTGTAAATCCTTGAAATAAAAAAAACAATAATAAAAAAAAACAATAATGAACAATAAAGAACTAGATAAAATTTTATTAGATCATAAAAATTGGATATTAGGTAAAGAAAACGGAAAAAGAGCTGATTTAACAGATGCTAACCTGAGATATGCTAATCTGAAAGGAGCTAATTTAAAAAATGCTATTTTAACAAGAGCTGACCTAGGACATACTAATCTGAAAGGAGCTAATTTAAAAAATGCTATTTTAACAGGAGCTAACCTAACATTCGCTCATATAAAAGATGCTAACCTAAAAGGTGCTATTTTAAAAGATTCTGACCTAGCAAGAGCTGATTTAACAAGAGCTGTTGTAAGGGCTGCTGATCTCACAAGAGCTAACCTAAAAGGAGCTGATCTGACAAGAGCTATTTTAATAGATTCTGATCTGACAAGTGCTAATTTAACAGGTGCTATTTTGATAGATTCTGACCTGGCATTCGCTAATTTAACAAGAGCTGTTTTAATAGATTCTGATCTGACAAGAGCTGATCTAGTAGGTGCGGATTTAAAAGATTCTGACCTAGTATTCGCTAACCTAACAAGAGCTAATTTAACGTCTGCTGACCTAACAAGGGCTAATATAAAAGGAGCAGATTTAAAAGGTGCTAATTTAAAAGATTCTGACCTAAAAGGATCTGATTTAAAAGAAGCTAATTTAACAGGTGCTATTTTAACGTCTGCTGACCTAACATTCGCTAATTTAAAAGAAGCTAATTTAACAGATGCTATTTTAAAAGATTCTGATCTGAAAAGAGCTAATTTAACAGGTGCTATTTTAACGTCTGCTGACCTAACATTCGCTAATTTAAAAGAAGCTAATTTAAAAGATTCTGACCTAGTATTCGCTAACCTAACAAGAGCTAACCTAAAAGGGGCTGATTTAACAGGTGCTATTTTAATGTATTCTAATCTGAAAGAAGCTAATTTAACAGGTGCTATTTTAATAAATTCTGATCTGGCAAGAGCTGATTTAAAAGGTGCTAATTTAAAAGATTCTGACCTAACAAGAGCTAATTTAATGGATTCAGATCTAGAAGGAGCTAATTTAACAGGTGCTATTTTAATGGATTCTAACCTAACATTCGCTAATTTAAAAGAAGCTAATTTAACAGATGCTATTTTAATAAATTCTGATCTGGCAAAAGCTAATTTAATAGGTGCTATTTTAAAAGATTCTGACCTACAATTAGCTTTTTTAAAAGGAGCTATTTTAAAATGAGCTAACCTAAGACATACTTATCTGAAAGGAGTAAGTATTTCTGTAAATCCTTGAAATAAAAAAAACAATAATGAACAATAAAGAACTAGATAAAATTTTATTAGATCATAAAAATTGGATGTTCGGTAAAGAAAACGGAAAAAGAGCTGATCTGAAAGCAGCTAATTTAATAGGAGCTAATTTA